>Ga0105164_10000590_pt1 | contig 24927 bp, 23 predicted proteins | sample VDWuncwatermetaG_FD_89674 | JGI IMG/M metagenome (GOLD analysis project Ga0105164, IMG submission 89674) | Wastewater microbial communities from Netherlands to study Microbial Dark Matter (Phase II) - VDW unchlorinated drinking water | ecosystem: Environmental > Aquatic > Freshwater > Drinking...
GCCCGCCTTCGCTAAAGCTTCGGCGAGGCAAAGCCAGGAACCGAAAATGTTCGCCGTTTGGCGGATGCCTTCCAAAGAGAGGTTTGCATGAAGTATTTATTCCGAATACGCTTTTTTGTTCGCATTTCGAATAGGTACGTTCATCCCACTTCCTTTGGAGGAGGGATTTTTTTTGATCAAGAATACCTGCTGTGAAAAAGGTAAAAGCGTTTGCAAAACTTCATCAATATCCGGTAGCCCTATTTCTTCTTTGCTTTGCGCTCATGTCAATGAGCGGATACCTTGCCTTTCGCATGCCGGAACAGGAACCTTTCGGGCATCCGGTAAAAGCAGGATCGGTAAAGAGCGAAACCCCGGCCATTTTTTCTGCAAGTGAAGTGCATAAAAAAGAGGAAATAACTATCCCACGCAAAGAGGCAGGCATCACTATAAGCCAACCGCATAAAAATCTTCAGCCGAACAAGACACGGGCAGTAACTAATGAAAATGAATTGCATATAGCCGTCATCGCTCTCCGCGCGCCGGGAGATGATCTCTTGCTAGGCGTGCCCGAAGGAAGCTCGGTGTATGAGGCAATGAAAATTGCAAATGAAACGCAAGTGGTTGAAACTCTGCCTTCACAGCACCGGAAGCCCCGCTTCCAATTCGCAGGAAAGGACTTTGGCGCCGGACTGGGATTCTTCGTCCAAGAAATTAACGGTGTAAAGGAAAATCCCGGCCAAGGAATGTATTGGATTTATTATGTCAACGGCAAGAAAGCAAGCGCCGGAGTATCAAGTGTTTTCCTCAAACAAGGGGATATTGTTCAGTGGAAATATGAAAAGTCAGGTGAATAGCAAGTGACGCCGTGATGGTATTCCCCTTCATTCTTCATTCGGTATTCGCCATTCTCTCGTTTCAACCCGCTATGAAAAAACTATTATTTCGAAATTTAATGAAGAAAAAAACTCGTTTATTTCGAAATTTAATGAAGAAAAAAACTCGTTTATTTCGAAATTTAATGAAGAAAAAAACTCGTTTATTTCTCTCGCTCCTTTGGGCGCTCTTTTTGTTAACGGCTCCTGCAGCTCACGCCGCAGGCACGATTACCTTTCACCTTCGCTATCAGAGTGATATGGTTTTCGAGGATTCTTGGCCGTTACCCGATCTCGCCCCGGTGAACATTCAGGATAAGGCGGGAGTCGCACATACGGCAACGTCGACAAGCGCGCTTGCGGTCCTTTTGGATGTGGACAAGGCAAAGGACTCTTTTGCGGTAAGCGATCTTGCCTACTTTGATTCGTTCAAGTCATTTCTTGTCAACTGCATTAGCGTCGCCAAAGGCAATACAAAGGCCTGTTTTGATTGGCATTATGCGGTGAATGGTGTTTTGCCCTCCGTAGGCGTTGATCAATATCTTTTGAAAGCTGGTGACGACGTCTTCTTCTTTTTTGGTAGCCATCGCGTTGCCTTCCGCAAAGATGCGTTCTACAAAGATGAATCCTTTGTTGCGACTGCACAAAATTATCTCTATCAGACAAATGAATGGACGCCCCTGCCAAACGTTACGATAGGTATAACAAAAGATAACCCCAGCGATCCCTTCTCTCCGCTGGTTGTGGCTACGTTAGTTGCGGATGCCGCGGGCAAGGCCTCGTTTACACTGCAAACCGAGGGCACCTACCATCTTGGGATAGCCGAGGATTTTTACTTTCCCTTGTTTGAGCTAACGATTGTGGCTCCTCAAGTGAACCCAGGAGGAGGGTCATTTTTTGAATCTCCGCCTCACCATCGGGACGTTGATGTTCAAAAAACAATGCAGTTTTTCCTTTCTCACCAAAATCCCGACGGGTCATTTGGCAACGCTTCACTTTTTAGCGATTGGACAGCCATTGCCTTCGGGGCCTATGAGGGAAATAATCCCGCAAAAGCGGCGCTCGTACACTACCTCTTGGGCGATCCTTCCCCGGGCAACCTCGTAAGTGATGATGAGCGTCGGGCAATGGCGCTCATGGCCCTTTCTATCAATCCATACACGGGAACAAAAACCAACTACATCCAAAAAATTCTTGATGGCTTTGACGGAACACAATTCGGAAGCCCCGACCTCATCAATGACGACGTATTTGCATTGGTTCCTTTGCTGAATGCCGGGCTTAATGAAAAAGATCCTGCTATCAGCCATGCGGTCGCATTTATTCTCTCAAAACAGGAAAAGGACGGTTCATGGGTAGGCGGAGCGGATATGACGTCTGCGGCCGTGCAGGCCCTTGCAGAAGTTCCTTCGCTTGATGGCGTCTCCGGTGCTCTTGAAAAGGCAAAGGTTTATTTGAAATCAAAGCAAGACCTGACCGGAGGGTTTGACCACAACGCATTTTCAACAAGCTGGGTGATGCAGGGCATCAAGGCACTCGGAGACGACAGCTCATCGTGGCAGCGTAACGGCAATACGCCCGGTGATTACCTTTCCGGTCTTCAAGCGGAAGATGGAGGTATGAGCGTTGAGGGGGATATTGCCACGCGCTTGTGGGCAACCGCCTACGTGCTACCTGCCACTCTCCAAAAACCATGGAGCTCAATATTGGCCCGCTTTTCCCACCCTTCCGAACTTTCTAGCCAAGGAAGCGGTGAGAATAAACCGATGCCTGCCCCCGTGCATGAAAGTAAGACAACTACGGCATTTTTCTCCGATCGCTATACACTTGCAAATAAAGTTCGTTTGCAGGGAAGCGACTTGGAAGAAACTGAAGCATCTCTTTCCATTCCTCAAGGGACAACGGGAAAAAATGAAAGCGGATCGTGGGGCGGAGAATTCCTTTTGCGCGTTGCAACTTCAACCCAGGCAATTGCAAATTATTTGCAAAAAGAGATAGAGCAACTGCCAAGTCCTCAAGGATTTCTTGAGGTTGATACCGGCAAGGATAGCCGCTTAACGTTTGACAAGCCTCTTATTATTTCCATGCCCGTTTTTGCAAGTGAGGGAACGCCGCTTGATGTGTATACGCGGTCAGAAGGAGAGGAAACGTTCCACTTTCTTGAGACATGCGTGGTTGCGCATCGTCTATGCGAAATCCATCCCACGCATCTTTCCCAATTTGTAGCCACGGCAAAGAAAATTTCGGAAAGCAAAGGTGAAAAAGCCAATGGTGCATCCGCAACTCCCACGCGACTTGGCCAAAGGAAAACAGGCGATGCCAAAGTGGTGACAAGTTCCTTGATTCCCGCACCCGGCGGAAAAACAGCGGCGCAACGCAGCGGCAAAAGACGCTCTGCCGCGACGCTGCCCTTTCAGGTTATCAATGAGACGCTTCCCCAAGAAAGCAGGAAATCTCCTCCGGAAGAAGACGCGAATCATGCGACTTCTTCCGCCCCTCTTTCATCGGAAAGCAGAAACCTCGCGCTCGCAAATGAAGCACGGGCCATCTTCCCCTTTGCCTTGCTCGCCACGATCCTCCTTGGAGCTTATCTTGTAAGAAAATATCAAACACACCTATGAAGAAACAATTTTTTTCGTCCGGTGAGTGGGTTATGATTCCTTTTCTCGTCCTTTTTGGGTTTGCTACTCGGCTCCTGCCCCACCCGGCGAATTTTACCCCCATCGGGGCACTTGCGCTTTTCGGGGCAATGTATTTGCCAAAGCGTTTTGCAGTTATTTTGCCCCTTGGCGCAATGCTCGTAAGCGACGTCTTCATCGGATTTTACGATTGGAGAATTATGCTTGCGGTCTATGCGAGCTTCTGCCTCATGGGGTGCATCGGACTCCTGATTCGAAAACGAAAAACCATGCTTACCGTGGGCATTGGCACGCTTTCGGGCTCCCTTCTCTTTTTTTTCATCACCAACGCGGCGGTATGGGCATTCGGCACTATGTATGCGCACACCTTGGCAGGGCTTGAAGCAAGCTACATTGCCGCCATTCCTTTTTTCCGCAACAGCGCATTGGGGGACGTATGCTATGTCGCTCTGCTGGTTGGCGGATTTGAAACGGTTAAGTCGTTGGTACGGTTGAAAGGCGCAAAGCTACAAGCGATTTCAGTGTAGTGCAAAGAAGAACGCTGCTCTTTTTGGACGCTGGCTGCAGAAAGCGTCCATGCCGGAGCAGTGAGATTTGTTTCCAGTAGAAGCTTTACTTCTTCAGAGAGGAAAATCCGATGGAGACGACGCGTAGAAAAGTTCTCGTTGGCGCAGTCACTTTGCCTTTCTTTGCAGGTGTGGCACAAGCCGATGCAAAGTCGCCGCATGATAGAGGCGTGAGCATTGTTGACTATCTTCAAGGTCTGAAGCTGGAACATAGGACAAGTTATGTTCCACAAATTGGATCGGATGAAAACGCAGAGCACTTTATAGAGTTGGATCCGGAAGACTCGGCAGGATCTTTGGTCACAAGCATTACTCTGCGTGGAGAAACGTTTGAAAACCTCACCTTCAAATTTTGGGGAAGGTTCACGGGAAGGGAGGTATTTCCGGTAGGCGAAGGCATTTCGGTTCAGACCAGCCATTTTGATCCTGAACTGCATGGGCTCCTCGTATTCTCCGGAGGTGATCTCGTTGCCTTTCTGTAAGTAGAGCAAGCCGGGCGGGACAAGATGTCTCGCCCTTGCTCACGTTGTTTTGCCAAAATGGTTTTTTTTTGGTAGAATTGCAGTGGCGTTAATCTATGTTGCCATGGAAACATTCAAAAAGGTTTTTTGGATAGTGTATAAGTGTTTTGATACGCTCATTGAATTCATTTCCCGAAGCATCGGGGCGTTTCTTCACTATTGGCTGATAACAGGTATCATGATTTTTGTCCTGTTTGCGCTCTATTTGCATCTGTTGCCGTAAAGGGTAGCTTGTATTTAGTATCTTGTATCTAGTATGCGGATTCAAATACCAAATACCAAATACCAAATACCAAATACCAAATACAAGATACAGATTCATGGCAAATCTTTTTGATCTCATCAACGATAAGGCGCGAGAAGCCAACGACACAACAAAGGGCAAGGCAGTAAAGAAAAGCGGCTTGCTTGAGCCGCGCGTTTTTTCGGTAACCGATTTTTACGCATATATCAATGAACTTCTGGGACTTGAGGAAGTAGCGGTTGAGGGTGAAATAAGCGAGGTGCGCCTTGCCAAGGGGTATCTTGTGTATTTTTCCATCAATGATAAAGAAAATGTTCTGCCGTGCTTTGCGTTTAAGAACAAACTCGATGAAATCGGCGTTTCCGTGGATGCGCTGGAAGTCGGGGCAACCGTGCGCGTGAGTGGCGTGCCCAATGTGTACGCCAAGCGGGGAGGTTTCACGTTTGTCGTGAGCCGGCTGAAATTTGTCGGCGAAGGGGCGTTGAAGCGAGCATTTGAGCTTTTGAAAAAGAAGCTCGCCGAGGAAGGGTTGTTTGACCAGCGGCTGAAACGGCCCTTGCCCGCGTACCCTGAAAGAATAGGGCTGATAACTTCAAAAGGAGCCGCGGCATATACGGATTTTGTTAAGGTAATAAAAGCGCGCTGGGGAGGCATTGCGATTTATTTTTATCCGGTTTCGGTTCAGGGCGAAACCGCCATAGAAGAAATTCTCCGGGCATTCGAGTATTTCAACACCAAAATGCCTAATCTTGATGCGCTAGTGCTGACGCGCGGAGGCGGATCGCTTGAAGACCTTGCGGCGTTCAATACCGAGATCGTTACGCGAGCGGTGCGGGCGTCAAAATGGCCGGTGGTATGCGCGATAGGACACGAGCGCGACGAATCGCTTGCCGAATATGCTGCGGATCTGCGGGCATCCACGCCTTCCAATGCCGCGGAACTTTTGTCGCCCACGCGCCAGGAAGAAGAGCAGTATTTGCAGTCCTCACAGCGAAAGCTTATTCTTTACGTGGAACGTAAAATCGCAAGCGACAAACAATTTTTTGAACGCTCGCTCCTCAAGATGGAGCAATTTTTCCAGCGCCCCAAAACCGAACTCCTTTCAGCCAAAGAACATTTACAGCGAAGCGTGGCAGTCTGGATCACCCGCATGAAAACCGATTTGGATCAGGGATTGAAATTGCTCAAAAGTTACGACCCCAAAGCAGTCCTAAAGCGAGGGTATAGCATAACCTTGAGCGAAAAAGGAAGTGTGATAAAATCAATGGGTGATGTTACCATAGGAGAACATATAGCAACCTCTCTGCATGACGGATTGTTTCACTCAAAGGTAACGAGTAAGAGCGTTTAGCGTTGAGCGTTTAGGGTGTAGAAAGGAGAAATACAACTAAACGCTAACCGCTAAACCCTAAACGCTATGAACAATTTTTCCTACAAAAAAGCGCGCGCGCGTCTTGATGAAATTCTCCGTTTCTTTGAATCAGAGGACTTTGATTTGGAGAAGGGGAGGGAGTTTTTTCAAGAGGGGATCGAACTTATCAAAAAAAGTTTGGACAGGGTCAAAGAAGTGGAAAACGAGATTATTGAGATAAAGTCCTCATCAACCGGGGAATCGGCTCATTCGGAAACAAAAAAGAAGGCCGCATAAAAAGGACAAAGGGCGCAGGCATCTTGCCGCGCCCTCAAACGTGGTTTTTGGATGGCCATCAGATTTCCTTCGATGGCTCCATGAGTTCCAAAATTTTCAGTTTAAAGCGCATTTCCAGTGTTCCACAGTCAGGTTCGCTTATCTGCCGCTTTACCGTTTCAACCGGCACAAGCGAGAATATATTCTCGGATCTCCGAACCTCCAACGTGAAAGGGAAAGCAAGTCCGGGGGTAACTTCTTTCAGATAACACCCTATAAGGGTGATATCCGGAAGCGAGTTGCCCACAACGTGGATGGTCACGTCATTGTGGAGTGGCCTTGTGAGGACCCCGCTGATCTGGGGGAATGGTTCAAGGATGCTCCCAATGATCAGCGTAATGCTTAACAACAGCCCTGCGAACATAAGTTCTCTCCTCTGCTTGTTTGTTGTCGTTCTTACCAACAACCTTACTGCTTTTCCATTGTATGTCAATGATTTTTTCTCTCCTTCTGTTCTTTATGCCCTCGTTTGCCTTCGGCGCACAAGAAAGCATCGTTATTAACGAGATTGCGTGGATGGGGACGGACGTGTCAACGAATAATGAATGGATGGAGCTTTACAATCAAACAAATAGCGACATCAATCTTAACGGATGGAAACTGGAAACGCAGGACGGAAAATTGAAGGTAACCCTTGCGGGCAGTATCGGCGCGAAAGGGTTTTTTCTTTTGGAGCGGACGAATGATAAAACGCTTCCCGATGTAAAGGCGGATCAGATTTATGCGGGGGCGCTCGCAAACAGCGGGGAAGTTCTTATCTTGAAAAATCAAAGCGGGCAGGAAGTTGACCGCGTTGATGCGAGCCAAGGGTGGCCGGCCGGGGATGGAAAAACCAAAGAAACCATGCAGCGCAGCGGTGATTCGTGGATAACGGCCGAAGGCACGCCGCGCAAAGAGAATCATTCGGGTGTGGCAAGTGGCGCCCCATTGCCGCAAACATCTGCCCCACCTCAAGCAAGCTCGTCGCCTGCGGCAAGCGAAAATTCTCCGCAGAGCAAGGAAAGTACGCCAGCCGCACCTTCTGATGCCGCGATTGCCAAGCAACCATTTTCCGTCCAACCCGAACCCGTTAAGATCGTACCGGAAGATAGAGCGCGTTGGAGCCGAATCTATATCAACGAGTTCCTGCCCAACCCGAAAGGAGCTGACGAGCAGGGTGAATGGATAGAGCTTTATAACGATGGAGAGTCGTCAGTTTCTCTTGCCGGATTGCTTCTTGACGACGACGAAGGCGGATCAAACCCGTATCATATTCCCGCGGGAACGACGATTGCCGCAAAAGGTTTCCTCGTGTTTCCGCGCGCGCAAACAAAAATCGCATTGAACACCGCAGGCGATGCGGTACGCCTGATGACCCCGGGAGGTTCTGTCCTCGCCCGTGTTTCCTATGTGAATGCCAAAGAAGACGAAGCCGCGGCATACGACATTGCAAAGAACGCATTCTTTTGGACCAAGCATCCCACGAAAGGCGCGCAAAATACGCTCACGGCGAAAATAGTAACGGCGGATACAAAAGGAGGAGCGCACCAAGCGAACACAGTAAACTCCCCTGACGCTTTGCCAAGTATGAATGTGAATGATCTTAACGCAAACGCATCAGCGCAAAATCATACGCAAGGTAGTTCATCAAGCGATACAAGCGGCTGGCTCGTATGGGGCGCAGTCTTACTTTGCGGGGTTGGGGCGGCGCTGGCATGGAAGAAGTGGGGAAAGGCGGAATTATGAGCAAACGGGAGGGGAATACGCCTATCGACCATGTCTTTATCAACCAAAGTAAAAATGCAAAATGAAAAAGGAAAAGCCGCAAGGCAAAACTCAAAACGATAAAGGACATTTAACTTTTTAGTGACTTTGTTGCATAAACCCTCCCGCGTGAGCAACGGCAAAGTCCTTGGACATTTCTTTTGGAATCCGCTATTATTACAGGTGGATTTGTGGTTTAAGAACATAAAACAATTTGCCGATGCGAAAGGCACAGTTACACTCTACACCATCCCCGAAGCGATTTTGAAAGTCAATCGGGAATTTTTAGGTAAAAGATATGAAGCTTGTACACAAAATTTTCATATTTTTGTTAGGATCCCTTCTCTTAAGAATGTTCCTGTTTGACTGGATTTTTTTGTCAATGCCGCTTCAAGAAATAATCAAAGAAGCAGGTATCTTTGTAGCACTATTTTCCGCAGAGATCGCCCTAGCCGTCGCGGATAGAGAAGAAAAGAAAATCAAGTTGGAAATTCGCGATCTCAAGATCAAGAGGACTTTCGTCGACCAGGAAGTATATGCTCTTCGAGACCAATTGGAGAGTATGAGCGAGATACCCGAAAACGAAATAAAGAGTCGGTACAAAAAATTCACCCAGCCAATTAAATTTTATAAAGTTGAGTTTAAAATAATAAACAAATCAAAATTTAGTTGGGAAAATCCTACTTTCACCTATGAATTCCCTATTTCCCAGAGATATCTTGTGGACCAAGGAGCGGGAAGATGGAAAGAAGATTTACCTCATACAAACTACCATGCTTACGGAGCGTCTAAAATGCATTGGTTTGTTTCGGGCGATAAGGATATCTTTTCGACAAGAAAATTGCCGTACATTAACAACAAGGGGGATTTGGATGTATGGTTCACTATGTTTCTAGACTCTGATATGGAAAGATTCTTCATTCGTCTGTCTATTAACTGTAAGAATGCCGAGGGTTTTACGAAAGAAATTCCAATAAATCCTAAAAAATTGATACAGGATTATGATAAAGATCTAAACAAACGCAAGGATTAGGGTTTTCAGCTCTTCATTAAAGTAAGATATGCCCATTATTCAAAAGGATATTTCCTTAAAGCAATATTCAAGCTATACTATTGGCGGGCCCGCTCGTTTTTTTGCGGAGGTGGAAAATGAAAATGATTTGCGGGAAGCGGTGGTTTTTGCAAGAGAAAATCATTTGCAAATTTTTGTTTTGGGCGGCGGAAGCAATCTTATTATCTCGGATCAAGGATTCGATGGACTTGTTATAAAAATTATCAATTATCAATTATCAATTATCAATTCCTTGGTGAGTGCTGGCGCCGGAATACCGATGGCAGAACTTGTTGCGCAAACAACCGGAAAGGGACTCGCCGGCCTTGAGTGGGCCGGCGGATTACCCGGTTCGCTTGGCGGAGCCTTGTTTGGAAATGCGGGATGCTTTGGTTCCGAAATAAAGGATGCCGTGGCTTCGGTTCAAGCCGTGGAACTTAAAATTAAGAACCTGCCCTTCGGACAGAACCTTGTTCCTCGCCTTGCTCGGAATAAAAACTTACTTTCCGCCAAAGGCGGAGTGCTGCGTAGGCAGACTCTAAAAACTTATGCTCCATCCGAATGCGGATTTTCCTATCGGAGCAGTATGTTTAAGCGGGAAGGGGATTATGTTATTTTTTCCGCGACGCTCAAGCTCCACAGCGGAGATAGGGAGAAGTTGCAACAGGCCGCGCAGGAGAAGATGGCGTATCGCGAAGAGAGGCATCCGCTTGAATATCCGAATATCGGGTCTATTTTCAAAAATATTGATGATCCCGAGCGCGTGAAGGAAATCGTAAAGCGGTTTCCCGAGATTGCCGACAAGGTTGCAACCGCATGGCATGGGAAAGTTCCCACGGCCGTACTTGTGGAAAAGGCGGGATTGCAAGGCAAGCAAATCGGCGGAGCGCAAGTTTCCGAGAAACACGCAAACTTTATTATCAACAAAGAACATGCTTCCGCTATTGATGTGCTAAACCTTATCAACCTTATTAAACGTACCATTCACGACATGTTCGGGATTGATTTAGTGGAAGAAGTGCGATATGTTGGGTTTGATTAAAGGTCTTTCTTGAAACTAAAAACTTAAAACTCTAAACTTTTTTACCATGCAAACAGAAATTTCCGTTCACCACATGACCATAGACGATGCAACGCATCGGGCGATAGAAGAAAAATTCCAGCGGCTTGCTCATTTTGTAACCGACCCCAACGCGCGTCTGGAGATTCACGTTATTCAGACGACGCGTCACCATAAAAAGGGAGCGATTTTCGAGGTTACGGCAAAACTGCATTTTCTGCATGGACCGGTGGAAGGAGAAGCCGAGGACGAGTCCCTTGTCAACGCCGCGGATACGGTGAAAGAAGAACTCGAGCGTCAACTGCTCAAAGTAAAAGAACAGCATCAAAGCCGTCAGCGAACGACCAGGGATAAGGTAAGGGAGATGAGAGGAAAGGACTGATACCTCAACATTCGTTGAGAAAATCCGAAGCACGAAATACGAAACTCGAAACAAATCCTAAATTCGAATGTTTAAATGATCAAAACGTTTAGGTCATTTGGATTTTGGTCATTGGTGCTTGTTTCGGATTTCGATATTCGGATTTCGAGTTTTGCATAATTTCGCGCTTCGAATTTCGGATTTTTTCATGTTATGAACATCTTTTCCTCACTTTTCACCTCCGGCGAATCTCGTCCGGTAGCAAAACTGCGGCAAATTACCGAGCAGATTAATTTGCTTGAGGACTCGGTCAAAGAAATTCCTTTGGAAGCATTTCCGGAGAAGACCGAGGAACTTAGAGCCCGGCTTCGCGAAGGCGAGTCCTTGGATGATCTTTTGCCGCTGGCGTTTGCGTATGTGCGGGAAGTTGCGCTTCGCACGCTTGGCAAGCGTCATTTTGATGTACAGCTTATGGGGGGCGTGGCTTTGCACGAGGGAAATGTTGTGGAGATGCGCACCGGAGAAGGAAAAACGTTGAGCGCCACCGCGCCTCTTTATTTGAATGCGTTAAATGGCAAAGGCGCGCATCTTGTTACGGTAAATGATTATTTGGCAAAGCGCGATGCCGTGTGGATGGGGCAAATTTATACGGCACTGGGATTGACCGTCGGCGCCATAAGCGATAACGAGGCCTTTCTCTATACGCCGCTCAAAAAGAAAGAGCTTGACGAAAGGCGCGATACGCTCGGAGCATTTAAGGTAGAGCATGAATTTTTGACCCCTTCAAGCAGGAAAGCGGCATACGAGTGCGATATTCTCTACGGTACCAATCATGCGTTCGGATTTGATTATTTGCGCGATAATTTAATGTATTCCTCGGGCGAACAGGTGGGGCAAACCTTCAATTACGCGATTATTGACGAAGTGGACAGTATTTTGATAGACGAGGCGCGCACGCCGTTGATTATTTCTGCGCCTCAAGAAGACGCGTCGCGGCTTTATACGAGTTTTGCCGCGTTGGTGCGCGAGCTCAAAGCCCGCATTGATTACAGTGTGGATGAAAAGCGGCGGGCCGTATCGCTCACCCAATCCGGTCTTAAACACGTAGAGCGCATCTTGGGGCGCGACCTTTACGGGCAAAGTGAAATTGAACTCATATTTCATCTTGATCAGGCGCTCAAGGCATACACGGTGTTTACCCGCGACCGCGATTATGTGGTGCGCGAGGGCAAAGTGATTATTGTTGACGAATTTACCGGCCGTTTAATGCCCGACCGGCGTTTTTCCGAGGGCTTGCACCAGGCGCTTGAGGCAAAAGAAGGAGTGCCGATTCAGGCCGAGTCCAAAACCGTGGCGACCGTAACGATTCAGAATTTTTTCAAAAAGTATAAAAAGCTTGGCGGCATGACCGGTACGGCGCTCACGTCCGCGGAAGAATTCGATAAGGTCTATGAGATGGAGGCGATTGGCATTCCGCCGCATAGAACGATGATTCGCGAGGACTTGTCCGACAGAATTTATAAAACCGCAAACGCAAAGTGGCGGGCGCTGGTAAAAGAGATACGCCAGCGGCAGAGTACGGGCCAGCCCGTGCTGGTAGGTACGGTTTCCGTGGAGAAAAATGAATTCTTATCAAAACTTCTCAAAAAAGCGGGCATTTCGCACGTTGTGCTCAACGCAAAATACCATGAAAAAGAAGGCGAAGTGATCGCGCAGGCAGGTCAAAGAGGAAGGGTAACCGTGGCAACCAACATGGCCGGAAGAGGCGTGGATATTGTGCTTGGCGGCAATCCGTTTGATGAAGCAAAGGCCGATGAAGTGCGCTCGCATGGCGGGCTTTTTGTGCTCGGAACCGATCGCCACGAAGCGCGGCGTATTGATAACCAGTTGCGCGGGCGCTCCGGGCGCCAAGGAGATCCCGGGCAAACGCAATTTTTCACGTCGCTTGAAGACGATCTGATGCGCGTGTTCGGCGGCGATCGCATCAAATCGTTGATGACGCGCTTTAATTTTCCCGAAGACATGCCCATTGAAAATCGCATGATTTCCTCATCAATCGAGCGTGCTCAAAGCCAGGTGGAGGGATACAACTTCGATATTAGAAAGCGTTTGCAAGAATATGACGATGTCATCAATAAGCAACGCGACAACATTTACGATCGGAGACAGCGCATTGTGGAAGGATACGAAACCAATCCTGAATTCGTGAAAGAGCAGGTGCTCGAAATCGTTGAAGCCGAACTCAATCTCCTCGTGGACGCTCACGTAACGGACGACATAGCCGATCTCTCCTTAAAAGAAATCGGCGAGGCATTTCAGGCAATTACCAATGCGCCGTTGCCCCATGAAGAGCACGCCAATCGGGAAGAGGTAAAAGAAGCCGTCACCAACCACGCGATCGCACAGTACGAAGAGCGAGAACATTTGATGGGAGCAGAAATCATGCGCGCCTTGGAAAAAGAGCTCCTCCTCCGCTCCATAGATATGTCGTGGTCCGACTACCTCGTATCGCTTGATCATTTACGCCAAACCGTGGGTCTGCGCGCCGTGGGCGGCCACGATCCGCTCGTGGAATTTAAGCGCGAAGCCCGCAGAACATTCAACGATCTGCTCGCCGACATCAACCAAAAAGTGCTGGAAACCATATTCAAAGTCCAACCCGAGCATTCCCACACACATCCCGCCGCGCAAGTTATGCTCAACGATTCTTCCAGCCCTGTCCGGAGAAATGCGCCAAAGCTCGTAGAAAATAAGAACCTGCCCGTCGGTCAGAACCTTTCTACTCGCTACACTCGCAGTAAAGGAGAGGAAACAATAGCCGGAGGAACTGCCGAGGAAAGTCATAAGCTCGGACGCAACGATCCCTGCTACTGCGGGAGTGGAAAGAAGTTTAAGAAGTGTCATGGAAAATAATGTAGAGACATGGACCAGAAGCAATTATCAGACGCATTGGTAGCATTACTCAAATCCTTGAATGCAATAAAGGCAGCGGTAAGTGCATCGAATTTTTGGGTGATAATACCGAGCGTAGCCAGCGCGATCTTCACGGCAATTGCCGCTTGGGCAGCATGGAGATCAGTGAAGCAAGTAGAAAAAACCAGAAAGGACGATTTCATGCCTGTTGTTATAATCAGGGGTGCCCAAGTAAATAGCAGTTTGTATCTCAACGATGGATCTGCCACGGTTGAAGCTATATTCGAAAACCTTGGTAAAGGGGTTGCGAAAAATGTCAGGATTGTCGGGACTAATGGAAGTCCTATTTTTACAAAATCAATAGTATTCCCGTCGGGCATCCCGTCCAGGAGGTTATTAATTTTGGGCCGTTACTCTATTCAGGTCAGACATGTAAAGAGGAAAACATCCCATTTCATATATTGTATGAGGACATTTACGAAAGAGAATATAAAACTTTTGCAGGGCTTTCCATTAGGCCAGATGAGCCGCCGGTTTTTTCTGCCGGCTTCGCTTTTAAACCAGTGAAAAGTCGAGCAAAGAGATGGTATCATATTGATTTTTCTTTCTTCGGCTGGTAAAATATCACCATGAAGCTAAAAAAAGCAAAAAATCAGTTTAAGATCATTATCGAACAGGATAGCGACGGATATTTTGTCGCCTCGGTGCCGTCGCTCCCCGGGTGCCACACGCAGGCGAAAAACCTCCCCGACCTAATGGAGCGCGCGCGAGACGCAATCGAGCTTTGCCTTGCGGTCGCGCCCGAAAATGCGGCATACAAAAAGCGAATACGTCACTTTGCTTACGACCCCGCTTTTGTGGGGATGGAAGTCATTACCCTCTAGGCAATTATGAGCAAATTGCCTATGCTTAAAGCGCGCGATATTGATATTATGCGCGTTTTGCATTTGATGGGAGCGGACTTTTGCGTCAGATTTTGAGAGAAATTCAAGTAACCCCCACGAAAAATTTGCGGAATATCTCTAAAGATTAACATTAACACTATGAAACAGGTCTGTATCAAAAGATTCAATTCAATCGCAGAAGCGGAGTTGGCAAAAAATCTGCTGGAAAAGCATGGCATCATAGCCATGCTCAAAAACAAAGGCTTGGAGTTTCCCGGGGATTTGGGCGACTCGTATGGAGCCGATCTTTTTGTGACGGAAAAGGACCTAAAAGAAGCAAGGGAAATAGTGGAGAAAAAGATATGACGACGAAAATTGTTGGGGAAGGATACAATAAAATTGCTGAAAATTATACGAACCAGCGCCATCAGTTCGAGAATGTTGTTTATCTTGAAAAATTAGCGAACCTGCTGCCTCAAGAATCAAAAATTTTGGATGTTGGATGCGGCGCGGGCGTCCCGGTTGACAAATTTTTTGCCGCAAAAGGTTACAAAGTTTATGGCATTGACCTTTCGAAGAAAATGATAGAACTTGCCAAAGAGAATGTTCCGCTTGGTCATTTTGAAGTCAAAGGTATGGGGGAGTTGAAGAGTTATGAGTACAAGGTCAACGCGGTTGTTTCTTTCTATGCGATTTTCCACACACCGAGAGAAGCGCATGAGGAATTATTGAGAAAATTCAGTTCTTTTCTGGATTGCGGAGGATTTTTGCTGGTAACTATGGGATCGTCGGAATGGGAAGGTGAAGAAGATTTCCATGGCACCAAGATGTATTGGAGTCAGTATGGTCCGGAAAAAAATCGGGAGATAATAAAAAGGGCGGGATTCGAAATAACCCTTGACGAAATTGATTTGAGCGGGGGCGAGAAACATCAGGTAATTCTGGCGAAGAAAACCTAATTATGGAAAACAATCGAGAAAACCAACGGCCGAAAGTCGGGATTGGAGTGATGATTTTTAAGGATGGCAAGATATTGCTTGGAAAGCGGAAAGGTGCGCACGGGGAAGGGGAGTATTGTTTTCCGGGCGGGCATTTGGAATACATGGAATCGTTTGAGGAATGCGCGCGGCGGGAAACGAAAGAAGAGTGTGGGATTGAGATTGAGAATGTGCGATTTCAGCTTTTGTCCAATATAAAAATCTATGCACCCAAACACTATGTTCATGTAGGGTTGCTTGCGGATTGGAAAGCCGGGGTGCCGGCGGTCTGTGAGCCGGAAAAATCCGAGGCATGGGAGTGGTACGAATTAAATGAACTTCCTCATCCTTTGTTTGAGGCGTCGAAGATGACAGCGGAAAGTTATCAGAAGGGCTACAACTATGTTGACAAATAAGAGTTTCGTATACGGGTTGCAGGTAATTTTGACATTTTGAAAAATCTGTGTTAATAGTAGTAAATGCAGTTTCCAGTTTTTAGTTTTCAGAGGGAGCGATTGTATTCCTCTCAAAACTAAAAACTGGAAACTGAAAACTCTTCCGATATGCTGCGTAAATTAAGTTACCACAATACGTTTTGGCTTCTTATGACAATGCTTGCGCTCGCGATTTGCGCGGGGCTTGTTGCCTATCCGAAACCTTTTAATACGGCGAGCACGTGGTTTAATAAAACGTTTTTCGTGGACATCGGAAAAATTACGATGCCGTTTCGTTTGGGTCTGGATTTGCAGGGAGGGACGCACCTTGTTTACGAGGCCGATACGTCGAAGGTCAAGGGTATTTCCGAACAAGAGGCATTGGCATCGGTGCGCAACGTTATTGAGCGGCGGGTAAATCTCTTTGGCGTTGCAGAGCCCTTGGTGGAAGTATCGAAATCCGGTTCCCATTGGCGCCTCATCGTTGAACTCGCGGGCATCAAAGATGTTAACACCGCCATTCAGCTCATCGGGGGAACGCCGTTTTTGGATTTTCGCGAGCCCGGAACAAACCCGCAGGATATCAGGGGATATACCCCCACGCGGCTCAACGGTTCATTCCTTACGCGCGCTTCGGTGCAATTCGGGCAATTGAACAAGCCCCAAGTATCGCTGGAATTTAACGCGGACGGAGCGACAATATTCAAAGATCTCACGCAAAAGAACCTGGGCAAGCCTATAGCAATTTTCCTGGACGGTCTTCCTATCTCGGTTCCTACCGTGCAAAGCGTAATCCCCAATGGAACCGCCGTTATAACGGGCAATTTTACCCTGGATGAGGCGACCAAACTTGCCGAGCGCATGAATGCCGGAGCATTGCCCGTGCCAATTACCCTTGTTTCGCAGGAAACCGTCGGCGCTTCGCTGGGCCAGACATCGCTTGCCCAAATGATACGCGCGGCATGGTGGGGGATTGCGGCGCTTTTCCTCTTTATCGTGGGGTATTATCGTTTCCCCGGTTTGCTCGGTTTTCTCGCGCTGATGATTTACGTGGCCTTTATTCTCGCCATTTACAAAGCAATTCCCGTCACGCTGACACTCGCCGGTATCGCAGGATTTATCCTTTCTCTGGGCATCGCGATTGACGCCAATATTCTCATATTTGAACGCATTAAAGACGAGCGGAGGGCGGGCAAAAGCTTGCAAATCGCCATCGAAAGCGGATTTTTGCGGGCATGGAGCTCGGTGCGCGACAGCAACATCACCGACCTCATCACTGCCGGCGCGCTCTACTTCTTGGTGGGATCAAGCTTCGTGCAAGGATTTGCCCTCACTTTTATTATTGGTGTGCTGTTGAGCTTGGTCACTGCCGTATTTGTTTCCCGCCTCCTTCTGGAAATTCTCGCCACAACACGATTGAGAAATGTCGCATGGATTTGGAGAACAGGCATTGAGAAGTAAAACTCAAATGTGAGATGTCAAATGTCAAAACCATATGTCAAAACTTAAAGCTAAAAAATTTTACATTTAACATATGGATTTGACATTTGACATTTGAATTTTGACATTTTTCTATGTTCATCATTCGTCACAAAAATTATTTCTACGCGTTTTCCCTGCTCCTGACAATAATCGGCCTTGTTGCCTTTTTTCGTTTGCCCATTCATCCTTCGCTTGAGTTTACCGGAGGGTCGCTTTTGGAAGTTCAATACGGGACAAACCCTCCGGCCATTTCAGAAATGAAAAGTTCCCTTGCCCCCTTCTCTTTGCAGGATTTGGCCATTCAGCCCTCGGAAAAGGATCGATTCATCTTGCGTTTTCAAGAGGTAACCGAAGAAAAACATCAGATAATTCTCGCGGCGTTAAAAGACGCCAAGGAGGTGCGTTTTGAAACAATCGGTCCGCTTATCGGCAGTGAACTCAAGCAAAAGTCGATTCTTGCGTTGATTGTTTCCATCATTGTAACCTTTATCTACATCTTGGTGGCATTCCATCGGGTCGGCGGGAGAATCAAACCATGGAAAATGAGCATGGCCACAATTATCGCGTTGTTCCATGACGTATTCATCACGGCAAGCGGATTCATTATCTTTGCCTGGTGGACCGGGAATGAGGCCGGCATTGCGTTCGTGGTCGCCGCGCTCACCATCTGGGGATATTCCATCCATGATACGGTCGTGGTCTTTGACCGATTTCGCGAAAAAATCAACAAAGATCCGAAAGGGGACTTACGTGTAATCGCAGGCGCAAGTATCAACGAAACCATCGGGAGATCAATCAACACAAGCCTTGCGGCCTTCCTGCTCGTTGCGTTTCTTGAGATTTTGGGCCCTCCGATCTTACAGCCCTTCCTTGTAACGCTTCTCATCGGGATCGTTATTGGCACATATTCCTCGATTTGCATCGCGATGCCACTATTGTTGGAGCGGTTGGGAAGACGATAGAACTTTCCTTTAAATAGTTAAAGCGCGGGCGTCCTCGGAAGTCGGTTGTGTGAGAATTTGACTTTTTTTACTTTTTATGGTATATTCTTCTTTCAACAAGAAGAACCCCATGAACCATACTTCAATTTATAAGCAAGCGAAAGAGATTTTGACCATTTTACCGGAGCGCTATCAGCGCGTCCTTTCTTTGCGTTTCGGAATTGATGAGAAACCCCATACCCTCGAAGGAATCGGCAAGCGCTACGGTATTACCCGTGAGCGCGTTCGCCAGATCATCGTAAAAGGTTTTTACGATATTCTTCATGCGCCCGCAAAAGAGCGCCTCGCGCCTCTTATTGGCTGGGTGGAGGAAAAAATGACGGAAGAGGGAACGGTTGTACCCGAGGATTGGTTTTTGGAGAAATACGGAAGAGACAAGCAAGGCGGGCTTTTTTTTATTTTGCATATCGGCCCCAAATTTCGGCACCGCGCGGGAGATGCAAGATTTACGCACCGTTGGTATATGGACGAGATCGTGCATCAAAAGGCCCTTCAGGAACTTGTAACGTTGGAGAAACATTTGGAAAAGAAAAAGGCGATGATCCCGGAAAAGGAACTATTGGCATTTTTGAGCCATCCGCATTTTATTCGTATTTCAAAGCGCGTTATGAAAAGCGTTCTGGGCCACTACGGTCTTTCTCATTGGCCGGAAGTATTCCCTCGAGGCATTAAAGACAAAGCGTACGTGGTTCTGCTTGCACGGCAAAAACCTCTTCATTTCAGCGAAATTGCCAGTGGCATCAACGAGCTTGTCCCGGGCAAGCGGAAGGCCCTTCGGCAAACCGTGCACAACGAGCTCATTAAAGACCCGCGCTTTGTTTTGGTCGGACGCGGCACGTATGCACTCCGAACATGGGGATACAAAGAAGGAACGGTCGCCGATATTCTCTATGCTCTTTTGAGCGAAGCCAAGCGCCCGCTCGAAAAAAAGGAAGTCATTGACTTGGTGCTGGGAGAGCGCATGGTCCAGCCCAACACCATTATTCTCAACCTGAACGAGCACAAGGGCATTGTGCGCCTACCCGATGGAAGGTATACTATTAAAGAGAGTTTTTAGTTTTCAGTTTTTTGTTTTTAGTAAACCATGTGCGCCGTTCTTTTTGAGTTTTTTCGCTGAAAACTTAAAACTCGAAACTAAAAACTCCTCCATGCAGTATCCTCACTACGTCCGGGAGGGACTCTTGTTTATTTGGTTCTTGCTTTTTTTGACTTTTTTGATTGCTAAGTCCTCGTTTTTGCAGGCCGGTATTTGGTACGTCGTATCCCAGTGGTGGTGGGTCTTGCTCGGGTTTGTTTTTATTTTGCCCGCATGGCAAGCCTGGGTTCGCTACTGGGAGCTGCAGTTCGCCAAGCGCGTCTACGACAAAATGATTTTTTTGCGGATTACGCTTGCTCCGGATATGGAACAAACGCCGCGGGGAATGGAGCATGTTTTCTACAACATTCACGGAATGACGCGCTCCTACATCCGCTGGAGTGATCGGGTATTCTTTCGCGAACGTCCCGCATGGATAAGCTGTGAAATGGTGGCCATAGGCAATTCCTTTTCCTTTATCGTGGGGGTGGAAAAAATGAGGCGTTCATTCATTGAAGCCCAGCTTTACTCGCAATATCCCGATATTCGCATTGAAGAGGTGGCGGATTATACGCAGACAATTCCTCCTGAAGCCCCTAACGACGATTGGCAAATGTGGGGCGTTCACTATGTGCTCAATGAACCGGATGTCTGGATGATACGAACGTATAAAAGCTGGGAACTGGAGAAAGAGAGCGAAGCAAAGCGCAAAGTGGATCCCATATCTCACCTTGCCGAGCTTTCAGCCTCGCTTAAGCCCGGAGAACAAGTATGGGTTCAGCTCGTGATGTCGCCCCTTGTGCCGGGAGCATGGCGGCGCAAAGCGCAAGCATTGCGAAGCAGTTTTGATAAGCCGCAAACGGAAAAACCGGACGCGATGACCCAGATTTTTACCGGAGTGGGAGATTTTCTGGGCCTTCTTGCCGGCAAAGAACCCGTAGAAGAAAAACAAGAGAGGGAAACACGATACTATGTGAGTACTCAAGAAAAAGTCGCAATTGAAGTATTGGGGCTCAAAATTGAAGCGCCTCATTATCAAACCAACCTGCGTGCGATTTACTGGGCGCCCAAAGAGGTCTTTGACCGAAGTCGTACCAGTGCCATTAACGGATTTGTCCGCTCGTATGACGATTGGACCGGCAACTGGTTCCGGATGGAGCGAAGAACCCGCATTCGCAATCGTCATTTCCCCCATCTTTTCACCGAGCGGCGCCTGCAGAAGAAACGAAAATCCATGCTTTGGTATTATAAGGTTCGCTACTTGAGCGGCGGTTTCGGCTTTATGTTCAATACCACCGAGCTTGCGAGCTTGTTCCATTTCCCCGGCCCTGAAGTGGCTGCGCCTGCTTTGCGCCGCCTGCCGTTTAAAAAGGGAAAACCGCCTATGGAATTACCGACGGTGTAAAAATTCGAAATCCGAATATCGAAATCCGAAACAAATTCGAATGACCAAAATCCAAATGACAAAAACGACTCTGCCTTCGCAGCACCCTCGCTATGCTCGTATTTGAACATTTGAGCATTCGAATTTAGGATTTGTTTCGTGCTTCGAATTTCGTATTTCGAGTTTTGAAATTTAGCTATGGAGATTCTTCCTTTTGCAAAAACAAACTTTCGCGGGACCGATCATATTTTCGGCATTCGTCAGGACGACAGGCGCCGGCATATGTATTTGGTGGGAAAAACCGGAACCGGCAAAACAACGCTCCTGCGAAATATGGCAATTCAGGATATCAAGGAGGGCAGAGGCCTGGCCGCCATTGATCCGCACGGCGAATTTGTTGACTTCCTTTTGCACAACATCCCTTCCTCGCGCATTAATGATGTGATTTATTTCAATCCTGCGGATATGGATTATCCGATAGGATTTAATATTCTCGAATCAGCCAACCCGGAGCATAAGCACTTAATCGCTTCCGGATTAATGGGAATATTCACCAAAATTTGGTCAAATGTTTGGAGCGCCCGCATGGAATATATCCTCAACAACGCGATTCTGGCGCTGGTGGAAATGCCCGGGAGCACGCTCCTTGGAATTAACCGTATGTTGGTTGATGAGGATTATCGTAATAAAGTCATTGCCTACGTTAAAGACCCGGTGGTGCGATCCTTTTGGACGCAAGAGTACCAGAGATGGAGCGAAAATTTTCGTAACGAGGCCATTGCGCCCATTCAAAACAAGGTGGGGCAATTTTTGTCCACGCCGCTTATTCGCAATCTCGTCGGTCAATCCAAAAGTACCATCAATCTCGAGGAGATTATGAACACGGGGAAGATTCTCCTCGTCAATGTATCAAAAGGAATGATCGGCGAAGACAATTCTTCGCTGCTGGGTTCCATGATCGTCACCAAGCTCCAGCTTGCAACCATGGAGCGCGTACGTTTGGCGACAAAAGATTATCTCGATTTCTACTTATATGTGGACGAATTCCAGAACTTTGTGACGGATTCGTTCGCTTCCATTCTCTCCGAATCGCGCAAATACCGTCTCAACCTCATCGTAGCGCATCAGTACATTGCGCAGTTGATTCATCAGGGATCGACCACGGTGCGCGATGCGGTGTTTGGCAACGTCGGAACCATGGTGTGTTTTCGAGTAGGGGCTGAAGACGCGACGTTTCTCGAGCCGGAATTCGAGCCGGAATTTGTTGCCCACGACTTGGTAAACCTTCCCAACTTCAATGCCTATGTAAAGCTCATGATAAACGGCGTTACCGAGCGACCTTTTTCCGCAACCGTGCTTCCTCCTTTTCAATCCGAAGGAGACGAGAAAAATTTTGAAACGGTCGTTAAGGTTTCGCGAGAGCGCTACGCGCGTCCTCGTCAGGAAGCGGAATCAAGAATTGCAAGGTGGGCCGGCATTGAAACCGAAACCGATACCACTGAACAAGAAATAAAGGACATTGTGTTAGCGTCAGGCAGGCGCGAAGGGAAAGTTGTGAAAAAACGGAAACTTTTCCAAACCATTTGCACAAATTGCAAGCGTACGGCACTGGTTCCTTTCAAACCCAAAGAAGGAATTCCCGTATTCTGCGACAACTGTATGAAAACCGTAGGCAAAGAAAAACCGCTTCGCGAGAAACCGCCGGAAACGAAGCGGGACGAGGACTTCAGCGGCCTGGAGCATATTTTGGGAAAACCCAAGGAATAGCTTCGTTAGCTTTTAGCTTCATTAGCTTGTTAGGAAATTCGGATTCCCCTAAAAGCTAACGAAGCTGAATACGAGCGCAGCGAGTATGCTGCGAAGGCAGGATCGCTAAATCAAAGGTTCTTGATAAGCGTCTTCTTTTCCTTTTTCGGGAGGCGTTTTTTTTGTTTCGTCAGAGGCAGACTTTTTTGTTTCGTAGCGCAAGGGATCGGTGGCTTTTTTATACTCTTCTTTCACCTTTTCAAGCGGGGTGGCGTAGGTGGCGCGATTATAATCAATAATGGCTTTTCGCGACGAAGCGTATTCGGGCGCATACATGGGAAGCGTCTGCGCGGAAAACGGATCATAGGATTGCCCGTCAATGAGCATTTTAATATAGAATTCGCGCACGCCCAAGTTAATCATATCTTGCGCGCTGAAAATAGGCGTCATTTCGGAAACCAATTGCGCGGAATCGTCTCCTCCGACGCGGAAAATGATAATGGTTCCCGTATTTCCCAGCACCGTGGTTTTGATTTCCCCGGTGAGCTGGCCGATGTATTGGTGGGCAACGCAAAGGCAGATGCCGTATTTTCTGCTTTCGGAAAAGAGATTGGCAAACGTGTTGGTCATGAAGTTCTGGAATTCATCCACATACAGATAAAAGTCCAGACGCTTTTCTTCGGGCAACGCGGCGCGCGCCATGCCGGCCTGGTGGATTTTGGTGATGAACATGGAACCGAAAAAGTTCGCGTTTTCTTCCCCGAGTTTTCCTTTTGATAGGTTAAGGAGCAGAATTTTCTGCGTGTTCATTATCTCTTCAAAGTCAAGCTTGTTTTCAACCTGCGCGAAAATGTTGCGCACCAGAGGATTGGAAAGAAACTGCGAGAGTTTGTTCAGAAGGGGAGTGATGGCTTCGTTGTCAAAGCGCTCGGACCAATCGGCAAATTCAATCGCCCAAAAGCGTTTTACCATGTCGTCTTGGATATATTTAATCACATCCTGGCGATAGGTTCTGTCAGAGAGCAAACTTATCATGCCGTTCATGGTTGCGCGGGGATAGTCGAGCATGGCAAGGCAGATAAAACGAAATACGTGTTCAAGCCGCGGTCCCCAGTTTGCGCCGAATTGCTTTTTCATTACTTCGATAAGCCCCTGTGCCACGTGATATTTTTCGTCGTTCTTTACGTTTGCGAGCGGATTGAAGGAGAGGGGAAAATTGAGGTCCGAAGGATCGACAAGAATGGTGTCTTTAATGCGGTGTTCGGGAATGGCATCAAGGATAACATTGATAAGATCGCCGTGCGGATCAATGACGCAAAGCCCCTGGTTATACCAAAGATCGGCGCGAATCAAAAGCTCAAGCAATTTTGTTTTGCCCGACCCGCTTTTCCCGATAATGTATACGTGGCGGCGCCTATCCTCGCGCTTAATGCCAAACACAAAGCGCTTTTCCTCCAACTGCGCCCGATAATTGGTAATGCCAAAAAAACTCACCTCGCTTGCGTCAACTTCCTTGTACTTGGGAAGTTCGGGAGGTGGCGGCGCCTTCTTTGCTATTTCTGTTTCTCGCTTGACCATATTGATGGGCCCATGGTAGCATGAGGACGTTTGAAGTTCAAGTTTGGCAGGACTTACGTAGTTGGAGAAAGCAAATCCGAAGCACGAAATACGAAATCCGAAACAACTCCAAAATTCGAATGACAAAAATTCAAAACAGAGAGATAACGTTTTGATCATTTGAATTTCGAACATTTGAATTTGTTTCGAGTTTCGTGCTTCGGATTTCGGATTTTCTTTTCATCTGTAGGCAGAATATCCAATCACGTAAATCCAGTTTAGCTATGACGAAAACCTGCCAAAACTGTAAGGAGCAATTTACGATTGAAACCGTGGACCTTGCCTTCTACGAGAAAATGCAAGTCCCTCCTCCCACGTTTTGCCCGCTTTGCCGGGTACAGCGAAGGTTTGGTTTTTACAATATAAAAACATTGTACCGGAGGAAGGATAGCAGAACCGAAAAAGAGATTTTTTCTTCGTTTGCCCCCGAAGCGCCGTTTACGGTATACGATCATGATGCATGGTGGCAAGATGATTGGGACCCTATGGAGCAAGGCAGAGAATACGATTTCTCTCGGCCGTTCTTTGAGCAATTTTTTGAGCTCTTGCAAAAAACACCTCTTTCCAGCCGGTCCATTCTGAACATGGTAAACAGTGATTATTGCAACAATGCCGCGTATCTAAAGGATTGTTATTTGGTGTTTGAAGCAACAAACTGCGAAAATTGCTACTATGGGGTCAACATGAA
>Ga0105164_10000591_pt1 | contig 24880 bp, 23 predicted proteins | sample VDWuncwatermetaG_FD_89674 | JGI IMG/M metagenome (GOLD analysis project Ga0105164, IMG submission 89674) | Wastewater microbial communities from Netherlands to study Microbial Dark Matter (Phase II) - VDW unchlorinated drinking water | ecosystem: Environmental > Aquatic > Freshwater > Drinking...
ATTCATACTAAATGTACTACAGGTGAAATTATGCAAAATGAAATAAGATCCATGATTCAAGATAATATTAATACAGATAGATTGATTTATGATAAATTAGCACCGAAAATAGAAGAAGCTACAAAATTAATTTTAGATATTTTAAATAAAAACAAAAAAATATTTATAGCGGGAAACGGTGGCAGTTGCTCTCAAGCATCGCATATAGCAGCTGAATTTGTTGGCAGATACAAAATTGAAAGAAAGGGATTGCCATGTATTGCCTTAAATGCAGATGCTTCTATTCTAACCGCATTGTCTAACGATTACAGCTTTGATGATGTTTTTGCAAGGCAATTGGAAGCGTTAGCTAATCCTGGCGATATTTTTATTGCTTTGTCCACAAGTGGAAATTCAAATAATTTGATTATGGCTGTTGAAAAAGCAAAACAACTGAATGTCAATACTATACAGCTTCTCGGAAAAGACGGCGGTAGATTAAAGAATATGGCAGATATTGAGATAATAGTCCCATCCAATAACACCCCTCGAATACAAGAAATCCATCTTATGATTTTGCATATTATATGCGAACTTATAGACAAAGAATTATTTGGGAATTAAAATGTTAGACTTCAATAAAATAAAAACAATATCAATAAAACAACGAAAAAATAAAGTTAAGTTAAGTAATTTAATTAAACCGAAAAATTCTAAAATTCTTATTAATTCTAAAGATTTTAATGAATTGGCTGAAAAAATAATTTCTGCGCATAAAACCAAAAAACATATTATCCTAATGATGGGCGCCCATGTAATAAAGGTTGGCATGAGCTTGTTGATCATTGACTTAATTAAAAAAGGAGTAATAAAGCATGTTGCAATGAATGGTGCAGGTCCTATTCATGATTTTGAGTTAGCATTTATAGGAGAGACTTCTGAATATGTTGAAAAAACTATTGAAGACGGCACGTTTGGAATGATTGAAGAAACTGGCAAAATATTAAATGATGCCATTAAAGAAGGCGCAAAAAATAATTATGGGATGGGTTACTCAATCGGGAAGAAGATTAGTGATTTAAACCTACCAAACAAGGAATATAGCATCCTGTATAATACTTATAAATTTGGAATATCTTCGAGTGTGCATGTTGCAATTGGAACAGATATTATACATCAGCATCCAAATTGCGATGGGGCTGCTGTTGGACAAACAACTTATAATGATTTCAAAATTTTTACGGAAAATGTCAGCAAACTCGAGAATGGTGTTATTTTAAATATTGGATGTGCAGTAATACTGCCAGAAGTGTTCCTAAAAGCTCTTACAATTGCCAGAAATTTGGGATACAAACTTAAGAATATAAACACAGCAAATTTTGATATGATAGATCATTATAGGCCAAGGGAAAATGTTGTTAAAAGACCTACATCATTGGGTGGAAAGGGTTTCCTTATAATTGAAAAGCACGAAATCACAATCCCTTCATTGCATCGGAAGATCATTGATGAAATTTAATTTTTTTGTCAAAATTAATATTGAAAAAATAAAAAAATGAAACAAAATTTATTGAAAATTTTAGAGCAATTTCAAAACAAAAAGATTGTTGTCATAGGAGACATCATGCTTGATAAATATGTGTGGGGTGAAGTCTCACGAATAAGTCCTGAGGCTCCTGTGCAAGTGGTCAATGTATTAAATGAAACTTATGCGCCTGGAGGAGCATCCAATGTTGCAAGCAATGCATCAGCATTAAAGGCTAAAGTTTTTATGGTAGGAATAGCCGGGAATGACGAAGCAAAAAATATTCTTGTGGATGAATTAAATAAAAGAAAAATAAATACCGACGGAATTTTTATTGACAATGACAAGCCAACCACACAAAAAGTAAGGATCATAGGAAGAAGCCAGCAATTATTGAGGGTTGATTATGAAAAGAGAGAGCACGTGCATCAAAATATAGAAGACTCAATGATAAACTTCTTAGAGCGAGTTATAGATGAGATAGATATATTGGTCATTTCTGATTATGCAAAGGGTGTAATAACTAAGGAATTCAGCAGCAAGGTGATCAAGATGGCAAAGAATCATGATAAAGCGATTATTGTGGATCCTAAGCCATTGCACTGTAACCTTTATGCAAATGTTAATTTAATAACTCCAAATAATACAGAAGCAAGCCAAATGACAAATATTGAGGATGTTGGCGATAATGCAATTATGGAAATAGGATCAAAACTTTTGACAAATTTAAATTCAAACATTTTGATTACAAGAGGAGAAAAAGGAATGTCTTTATTTGAAAAGGATGGAAGTATAACAAATATACCAACAAAAGCAAAGGAGGTGTACAGCATTATCGGAGCAGGCGACACAGTTGTTGCAACTGTTGCACTTGCACTTGCATCTGGAGCAGATTTGAAAGAAGCGGCTTTTTTAGCCAACATAGCTGCAGGAATAAAAGTTGGAAAGATAGGGACCGCTTCAGTCAGTGTTGATGAAATTAAAATGGAGCTAGAGAATATATGAAAAAATGACAGAAGCGATTTTCATTGACAGAGATGGGGTGATAGTTGAAGACCCTAGCTATGTGCACAAAATCGAAGACTTTAAATTAGTCCCTAATGCAATTCAGGGACTAAAACTCTTAAAAGATTTTAAATTATTCATAATAACAAACCAGTCTGGGATTGGAAGGGGAATTTATGAGATTAAGGATTTTTTTAAGTTTAATAAACATTTGATAAACGCATTAAAAGATTATAATATAAAAATTGAAAAAACATATTTTTGCCCTCACAAACCAGAAGATAATTGCGAATGCAGAAAGCCGAAAACAAGATTTTTAAAAGAGGCGGAAAAGGAATTTGGTGTGGATTTAAAAAAATCTCTTGTCATAGGAGACAGGAAAAGTGACATTGAGATGGGCAAAATAGCAGGATGTAAAACAATATTGGTTTTGACTGGAAATGGCGTCAATGCTAAAGACGAAGTGAAACCAGATTATGCAGCAAAGGATTTGTTAGATGCTGCAAATTGGATAATTGAAAATGACAATCAATAAAAAAATTGTTTCATTAAAAAAGATAGTCAGCATAGTCGCTAATCTAAAGAGAAATAATAAGAAAATTGTCACAACCAATGGCGTATTTGACATTCTTCATCTTGGCCATGTAAAATATTTAGAAAATGCGAAAAAACTTGGAGATGTACTGATAGTTGGAGTCAATACAGATTCTTCTGTAAAACAACTTAAAGGAATTAACAGGCCAATTAATGGGCAGGAATCCCGTATAGGCGTATTAGCTAGCCTTGAAAGTATTGACTATGTTTTTCTTTTTAATGAGGGTGATCCGCGAGAATGGCTTTCAAAAATAAAACCCAGCATTCATGTAAAGGCAGGTGACTACAAAATAAACCAAATCATAGAAAAGCAGATTGTTGAAGAGAATGGCGGCAAGATTGTCATTGTTAAAATGCTTGAAGGTCATTCTACAACTGGATTAATAAATAAGATTGTCAAAACTTATAGCAGTTAAAACAATAAATATTTAAATGTTTGAGTTAACAATTGTTAAGACCATGAAAATTTTGTTTATAAGTCCGCCTTATTCAAAAGACAAGGTATTCAGGAAGTCTATGAAGCATTTGGGTGCAGTACTGCCGCCACTAGGTGTTGCTTATATAGCAGCTATGCTTGAAAAGTATGGACACGAAGTGAGGATTATTGACGGGCCTGCCTGGGCAACTGTTTTTGGATATGACTTTAATGACTTAAAAAAGGACATAAAAGAGTTTGCTCCAGATGTTCTTGGTATTAGCGCTTCAACTTCTCAAGTGGACCATGCAAAAAAAGCAATATCTATTGCAAAATCTGTAAACAAAGACTGCGTAATTATTCTTGGAGGCACGCTTATAAGCGCTGATCCTAATGCTTTGCTTGGCTTTGAAGAGGTTGATTTTGGAGTTTATGGAGAAGCTGATTTGACTTTCTCAGAAATATTAAAGGCAGTAGAAAAAAGAGAACCCTTGGAGGGAAAAGAAGGCGTGATTTGGAGAGAGAATGGCGAAGTTAAATTCCTAAAGCCGAAAACAATCATAAACCTTGATCAGATACCTATGCCGGCAAGACATTTATTAAAAATGGAGATTTACAGGCCGTCACCTGCTAATTATAGAAGGTTACCAGCAACAACAATAATGACTTCAAGAGGATGCCCTTATCAGTGCATATTTTGCTCAAGGCCTACAGAAGGTACAGCTTTTAGAGCGCATTCTGCTGAAAGAGTTGTGGAAGAGATAGAGCATCTTGTAACAAAATATGGTATAAAAGACATCCAAATTTTTGATGATACATTCAGCTTGATACCTAGCAGAGTTGAAAAGATTTGCAAAGGCATAATTGAGAAAAAACTCGATATTTGGTGGAATTGTATGACTAGGGTTGACAAAATAAATCCTGAACTGCTTGCTTTGATGAAAAATGCTGGTTGTTATGAAATTGGATTTGGTATTGAGTCAGGCTCTGACAGGATATTGCAGTTTATCAAAAAAGCCACTACAACAGATTTGGTTCGAAAAGGCGTAAAGATGACAAAAGATGCTGGAATTGATGTACGGGGTTTCTTTATGATCGGTTTTCCAACAGAAACAAGAGATGAGATTATGCAAACAATTGAATTTGCCAAAGAACTTGATGTGGATATAGCACAATTTATGGTATCAACACCGTTTCCAGGCACAGAAATGTGGGAGATTGCAAAGCAGAATGGAACAGTTAATGATGACTGGAACAGCTTTACCTTTTATGCTCCTGACAAAATGCCCTTCTCATCAAATTTGCTTAGCGACAAGGAATTGCTTTCGCTTTACAAAAAAGCGTACAAATCATTCTACCTAAGGCCAAAATTCATGCTGAAGCAACTCGTTAAAGTAAGGTCTATTGTGGACATAAAAAGGAACTGGCTTGCTGCAAAAGGCGTTCTTGGGTGGTAATATCTTAACTACACCAACTCTTAATAGTTAATTCATAATCAGTCAATTGTGAGCGAGTTCGCAACGAGCTCACTCGCATTTCAATGCCACTAGATTTTGCATCGTATTTATTCATTTTTTATATAAATTGGCGAGGCTTTGCGGTATGGCAGAAAAGCAAAGCCAAGCACTAAATATTGTGCGAAGCACGGATTTAAATAACCAATTATGAATAATCATTTACGAATCAATATAATTAAACGTGGTGATGATTATGTTTAAATCTGAAACAAAATTAAGAGCATGGGGAAATTCTGTAGGAGTGGTTATACCTAAAGAAATGCTTAAGGAAGAAGGTTTGTCTATAAACGATGAAGTAGAGATTATGTTGAGAAAAAAGTCAAATACCCTTAAAGATGCTTTTGGAAAACTAAAAGAATTTAAAGCCAAATCCGGAAAATCCACAGATGAAATATTAAAAGAAGTAGATAAGGAACTGAAGAGCAGGTTTGATTAGCATGAAGTATTTTCTTGATACATACGCCTTAATAGAAATTGCAGAGGGCAATCCAAAATACGAGCAGTACTTAGAGGTTGATTCTGTCACTTTGAAAGATAACTTAGCTGAATTATTCGATTTTTTGCTGAAAAAATATGATGAAAAAACTGCTAATTTTTTCCTTAATAAATTCACTAATATTAGCTGTGGAATTGTCTATTGAGATTATTGCAAAAGCAATGATTTTTAGGCATCATCATGCGAAAACAAGATTTTCCTATATTGATTGTTTTGGATATACTTATGCACGAGAAAACAAAATGCTTTTTTTAACTGGGGATCGAGCGTTTCAAGGAATGAATAATGTGAAAATCATAAGATATAGGATTTCTAAATGTACGTATAATTTCTCGAATTCTGAGAAAGGGTAGGGGGTGATAACGGTGGTTTGGGACTAGAATTTTAAGATTATTAGACGAATAGTTATTAAAAATAATCTATGCATACAATTATTGAGGACAAAATTCTATATTTATCTTAAGATTTGTTTTTCCGAACACGTCTCTTAAAATTTTTTCAGAGACTTGAGCTATTTGGCTCGCTGTTCCTAAATAAGCATCAATAAATTTCATAGAATCCGCCTTGGCATATTTCCATTGAACGTTCACAGGCATTTTTTATTGGACGGTTGACATTGTCGGTGTTGGAAGAACTCTTACATCCACTAATTATGAAAATAATTAAGATAAGATAGATTAAGATAAGTTTTTTCATATCATTACTGTCATCAGTTATTTTTTGGTACAACTCCAATTAAAGGTATATTCGGAAATAATTTTTTCTTTACAAATGGAGATAAAACTAACATAACTAATAAGAGTGGTAATCCACTCGGATCAAAATGATTGACTTGTCGAGAAAGTCCAAAAAGTGAAAGGACTGCCAAATATAAATACGACCTTTGGTCATAACGAACTAAAATTACAATCAAGTATATTAATAAGAAAATCCAAGCTGTATTAAGAAGTGTGATTATTCCACCACCTATCATTTTGACATATATTGGTACTCCTTGTTCAGATAGTAGCTCAGATGATAGCACGTATATCTGTATGAATACAATAATTCTATAAATCAACATTAAACCAACAAGCGCAATTCAATGAAAAACATAAACTTTTCAATAATAATTCTCAAAAAATTTTCATCCAATAAAATTTAAATACAGTTGAATTTTCTATTGCGGTGATATTGCAAATTGAAAGAAACAATTAATAAAGTTAAGAAGTTCGTAAAGAACGATTTTTATGTACTTATATTGTTATTGCTTGCATTAATCTTCTTCCATAACATAATAAGTTCTACAAGCGTTATGAATAATTTGCATTACATAAGTGATGTTACATTTTATTCTAACAATATGAAAGAAGCTATTGTGAAGCATCACACTCTTCCTTTGTGGACGCCTTATTATTACAGCGGCAGGCCGTTGTTTGCACAACCTGAATATTATTTCATTGACTTCAATTTGCTCTTGATACTATTAACAGGCAATGTAAATATAGGAATGAATTTTAGTGTAATTATTCACTTATTTCTTGCAGGATTAGGAATGTACTATTTAGTTTTGATGCTAAGCAGCAGCAGAAAGGCTGCATTTATATCCGCTTTGTTGTATATGTTCAATGGATTTGTGCATACATTTGTTGTACCTGGTAATATTATGATTATGGAGGGTTATTCATTAATTCCATTCATATTTTTATTCACAGTAAGGGCGCTGAAAAACAAAGAGTTTATTTTTAATTCAATAATGGCTGGATTGTTCGCAGCATTTTTGATATTTGTTGGAGGAGTAATCTATATCCCATATATTTTTTTGCTCATTATGGTTTATTCAGTAATATATGTAATAGACAAAAATATATTAAACAGATTTTTAAAATTACTCATAGTTGGAGTTTTGATTTTTGCTGTGGGTTTTGGAATTTCTGCTGTAAAGCTTTTGCCTGGGCTTGAGTTCATAGAACTCTCAAACCGAGGAATAGGATTGCCTTATCAAGAGTACCTTGGCGAACCGATTAAAATAAATAATTTTGGGTTTGCTTTTATAACAAATGTATTTTTAAGCGGGGATCATATATCTGCAGCAATTGGAATAGCTGGAATCATTCTGCTAATTTTTAGCTTATCCAGAATAAAAAATAAGCTAATTTTATTTTCTGCAATAACAATTATACTTTCATTATTAATATCAACCGACTCTTTTTTGACAAAGATTCTTTTTAATGTTCCCATTTTCAATCAAGTGCGCCATGTGGAAAGATCAATATTTATGTTTGCGTTCGCTTCCTCGATTTTGGCTGGTTTTGGGTTTGTATACCTGGAATCCTTTCTTGATAAATACAAAAGGGTCAATAAAAATATTATTTTTTCAATTATCATATTGCTTATACTTTCTGAATTGTTTTTATTGCAAATGGGTCCAGAATCGACTAAAGTTCTAAAGCCCGATGATATTCCTATTTTGGATTACATGAGCAAAGATAAATCTCAGTTTAGGATAATAAATCAAGCACTGACAAATTTAATTGGAGCTACAGGATACAATTATTATTCTCAGTTTGGAATAAGTGAATTAAAAGGCGGAAGCGGCATTTGGTTTAATGATTACATAGAATATCTTACAATTGCCCAATACAAGCCTGCAAAATTCTGGGGAGTACTAAACGTAAAGTATGTCATCAAAGACGCAAATTCAAGTGAAGAAGGACTAAGTTATGTAGGAAAATTCAAGGAATGCTCTGACAATTGTGAAATCAGAGAGGCATGGGGTCCTTATCTTTATAAAAATGAAATGTTTTTGCCAAGATATTATGTTGTTCCAAACAGCATATTAATTGCTGGTGATAATACGCAAGTAAGACAACTAGTTTACAATTTGATGCTAAAGAACTTGAATCCGAAAAGCACTGTCTTGATAGAGGGCGCAAAAATAAATGATTACGATATAAATTTACTTACAAAGTTTAATTCTATGATTTTAGTTCAAGGATCAATAGATCAAGACAGCATAAGTAAACTTCGAGAATACAAGGGCAGAGGAGGCGTGATTATGCCGGATATTCTCAATAATAAGAACACCATTTCAAATGAAGAAATAAGCTCTCTCTTTAATAGCACAAAAGGAGCTTTCAATGAAATTAAAGTAAGCGAATATTCAAATAACAAAGTTGTTATTGATCTAAATGGAGAAGAGGGGTGGCTTGTTGCCAGTGAACGTCTTGCCTACTTTCCAGGGTGGACATCCAGCATAAATGGGAATAAGAAAAATATTTTTGAAGCGAATAATGCAATAAGCGCTATTCATTTAAATGGGGAAAAAGGAAAATTAATTTTCGAGTATAGTCCAGATTCATTTACTAAAGGAAAAATAATTTCATTTATAACATTAATAATACTTTTTGCATACTCTGGATATTTGATTTATATTAAAAAGTTTAAATCTGGTGATAAAAATAAAGCTTAATCTGGAAAAAATAACATTAGGGATTTTTTTTATATTTTTGTTATTCATGGGCCCAGGAAATTTTTTTGACCATAAAATACGGCACGAATTTCCATATGGATATTACGCTTCTGACGCCTTTCAACATCAAGTCAGGGCTGAGGCCATTAAAGATGCTGGAAATTTCAGATATGAAGCAACATACATTTCAAAGGGGTTTGAAAATGTTGTTGGAAGATACCCTCCTGTGATTTACCATCTTGCCGTCATCCTTTCCCACCTTTCTGGACTGGAAACATATGATTCAATCTATTTCATTGCACTTTTCTTCCCGATTATTGCAGTATTTATTTTGTATTTTATAATATCAAATTTTAACAAAAATGTAGCAATAATTTCACTGCCGTTTTCTTTGCTCATATACTCTTATCCAATCAACACAGGACTAACATGGGGGCACTGGCCTTCCATACTCTCACAGTCATTCTTAATAGGATTTTTCTGGAGTATAGCGCGCATTGATATCGAAAAATCTTTTATTTTTATTTCTGCATTCTTGACAGGGATGGTTATGACGCACACTTCAGAGGCCATTTTTGCAATATTGTTCCTGGCTTTATTTTTTGGGTTTAGGTTGCTGACAAGAAAATTGAGCAAAGAGGAAATAAAAAAAGTTGTAATTGCTTGTGTGATTGCGTTTGTTGCGGCATTTTATTACTTGATTATCTTCAAAGGCACTCTTGCAAGAGTTGAGTCCTACAGCTTCTTAGTCGAGCCTGAATGGAATGGCAACCCTGGATTTTATATTTACGGCTTTAAATTTCTTCTAATTTTTTTAGTAGCCGGCATTATTTTTTCTTTGATAGCGCTAAATGATATTATTGCTGGAATCGTTTTTGGATTATTGATTTTTTATTTTTCATTTTTTGTGTATGATAATGCATTGCTTAAATCAATTCAGCCTTGGCAATTGTTGGTCTTAACAATATTTATAGCGTCAATTTCAATGGCAATATTATTTTTCTTCTCAAAAATGAAGGAGTTGCACACCGCTTTTATTTTGGCTTACACAATGCTTCTTGGAGGTTTCCTAAATTACATTGGTTTCAGTTTAAGGTCATTTCAAGTAAGGTTTTTTTGGCCTATTTATCTTTCAGTATTTTTTGGATTAGGATTATATATGCTGTCAAAACTGGTGATTAGAAGGTGGAATGTTATATTTTCAATTGCAATCTCAATTGTGTTTGCATTCTTGTTGTCCGGAGCATTCAATATCAGTTTTATTCCCCAATACAATTATCAAACTAGCCCAGGGATAATGGATAAATATCACTGGCAAGCATTAACGTGGCTTAGTGAAAAGACTGAGCCAAATGCAAGAGTTTATTTTTTCTACGGCAATATGTACAGCCAAGATGCCTTGCTTAGGAACTCAAAAAGGATTCATTACGAAGTGGACCCGAAGGATTTTATAAAAGCTATTCAGGAAAGAAAGATTAAAAGATATTACGTAAGCAAATTTCCCGGAGACAGCGGAGGTTCTTTTGCAGTAAGGACTGGCCTGTTTAGTTTTAAAGACGCCAGCGAAGGAAAGCCGTCTGAATACTTTTTTGGCCCTCAGGACATCTGCAAGTTTGATTATATAGTCTTTGATAAGCCTCAAAATGACAAGGATTTGAAAATCTACAATGTGATAATATCAAATTCTTTAAAAAAAGATTTTGTAAATAAAGTATATGATGATAATGAGGTTCTATTTATAGTTAAAAACAACAAAACAGGAGCTGATTGCATTGAAGAAAGAAGTTTTTGATTTAATAAAAAAAGATATAAAATATCTGGCATTGATTTTTTTATCAGCAGTAATAATTTTTAAAATTGTATTTTTCAATGATAGTTTGATTGTTTTGCTTAGAAGTGTTTTGTCTTTATTTTGGCTTTTTGCTTTACCAGGCTACTTTTTGACTCTGTACTGGAATGGAAAGCTTAGCTTTACAGAAAGATTTGTAATTGGCATTGCATTGTCAGCGGTGATTATAGGAGTTTTCAGCTATTATCTGGGATTGATGGGTTTGAATATTAAATACCATACAATTCTGCTTCCATCTATTTTGATTTTGAATGGATTGTGGATAAATATGAGAAAATAATGTACACTAACATTTAATTATTTATGAAAACATTGCCGAAAAAAAGGGAAATGGTTGTTAAATGCAATTCGAAAACTCGTTTATAGATAATAAATTAATTTTAACTCCATAGATACGTATCGAAATATATATGAACAAAAAAGTTTTAACAATTGTAATAGCACTTCTCGTTGATAAATCATAAGAATTTCTTATAAAAATTAGGTATGACGGATTCTCTTAGCAAAAATTCCTACAGTTATCATTATTAAAAAAACAATTAGAATAGATAGTTTAAATGATATTAAAAATCCTAGAAGGTAAACCAGAGACGGAAAAATAGTAATTCCAAACAATAAAGAAAAAACAAATTTCTCACTGTCTGAAAGCTGAAAATTATTAAGTATAAAATAAAATGGGATGGTTATAAAAACAATTCCAAGCACAACTCTAACACCTGAAATTCCAAATATTGCAAATGAAAATGCAAGTATCGCAATTAACATAATAGACGAAAAAATTACAAGTTCCTTGAATTCACTGTTTTTTAAGTTCAGGTTTATACACCCTTATGTTGTTTTTGTCATATACCAATGTATGATTTGCTAATTTATTTTTTTCAAATGACTGCATCTCATTTAAAGTTTCCTTGTCATTTAAAGCGCCTAACAAAGTATAATCCAGCAAGACATAGTTGTGTTTTAAATATTCATCTCTGCCATCAAGCAGATAATAAAACCTGTATACATGTTGCGATACTGCAGCCATCCACCTTATTTTCTTGGCTGTTAATTCCAAAAAGTTTGATGTATAAGGAATACCCAACAATGTAATATTGAATGCATCGGGAACATTTTCGAGTACCCATTGACCTGCTTGATACTCCTCATTATTCAAAGATGAAAGAAAACCATCATTCGTATATGGATTGTATGTGTTCTTATTGAGCATTTTTGATGCACCAACAAAATTTATAGAGAATACAAAATAAGCAAAAACTAAAACCATAGCATATTTCAGGTATCTATTATATTTTAACGGCATCTTTACAAATGAGCCAAGATAGACTGCCCCTATCGCTGTTAATGGCGCAAAAATATGAGCTGTAGCTGACAATGACCTGTGGAGAAATGCAGCCTTTCCAAATATATCTCTGTGCAAAATTATGTACAGGCTAATAAGCCATGCAAGCATGAACAAATCCTTATCTTCTCTCCTTAACACCAAAAAGAATATCCCAAACAGTAAAAAAGGCAAAGTCCATAAACCATTCATATCTTTAAAAGAGAAGTACCATGCTGGAACGCTTCCGGCATAAATATCAGGGTCCAAAGACCAATGAAATAATCTTGATAAATCTGGAGTTTTCCGTTGCTCATTGCCAATATAAGATTGAGGGGATATTTGCGGGAATATGTTGAATGTTTGGTATGGAAACATTAAAAACAGTATTAAAAAGATCACTGCGCCTATTGTTGTATGCTTAAAACTAAAAACAAATTTTTTTTGCTTTAAAGACAAAGCTGCATACAAGACAATAAGTCCGACAATAGAATGGAAAAAAACAAGCGGATGTATGAGCAGATTTATACCCAAAAATAACGCAGTCAAATAAAAATATATTGGCTTGCTTTCATCTTTTGAAAAGCTTATAAAATATTTATAAAAACAATACAAAATGATTGGAATAAAGGCATAAGCAAATCTCTCAGGCCATTGCCCCCATAGATACGGCATAAAATCCCTTGGTGAGAATATTATAAACAATGAAGATAAGATTGCAGGGAAAAATCCAAATAATGAGTTTATAACAAAATAAATGCTTATAATGATAAAAGTCGCCATCACAGTATTCAAAAGAAAGATTGAAACTATTCTTTCGCCGCCAATAACTTCGATGACGCCTAATGCGGAATGAAACGTTGGTGGATACCACAAAGTGTGTGGCTTGAACTTATTATCATGTCCATATCTTATATCAATATAAGGTGGCAGTTTTTGAAAAGACTTATCATTATACGCCATATAGTCCCCAACCTCAAAATGAGACACTGCGTCATGCTCGCCATACGGCAGTTTCCTTTCTTGATATGGCTGCGACCAGAAATAAATCGCAAAAAGATAGACTAAAATGAATATAAATGTCTGGATGTAATTCTTGTTTAATTTCATCTATGCATGTCAAGCAAGTAAATTTATAAATATTTGTTTTTGACATAATGTTAAAATCACATAAAGGAGTGAGAAAAGTTTTAAAAGATATCAAAAATTATGCCTTATAATGAACATACTCATAATAAAGCTCGGAGCTATTGGGGACGTAATTAGGACAACTTCCATTATCCATGGATTTAAAGAAAAATATAAAAAGTGCACAATAGATTGGATTACAAAAAAGGAGTCGTTTGATATATTAAAAAACAATAATATGATAGATGGAGTGTATCTACTCAATAAAAATTATGCGAATGAATTAAAAAACAGAAAATATGATTTGGTGATAAATCTTGATGATGATTATGAAGCATGTGAATTGTCCTCGGATATTAATTCTAAAAAAATTATCGGCGCTTATTTAAGCAACGACCGAATAGCCTACACAAAAGACTCCTCATTATGGTTTGACATGGGTTTGCTTTCAAATTTCGGGAAGGAGAAAGCTGATGAATTAAAAGCTGAAAATAAAAAAACCTATCAGGAGATAATTTATAAAATTCTTAATTTAGGCTATAAAAAGCAGGAACCAATACTTATTTTGAGTGAAAGTGAAATTGATTTTGGTAAAAAATTTTCTGAAAGAAATAAAATAACAAAAACGGATATTGTGATTGGAATAAATACCGGAGCTGGAGGCAGATGGGAAGATAAAAAATTAAGCATTGAGGAAACTGCACAGCTGATTGAATCATTAAATAAACAAATAAACAATAAGAATATAAAAATAATTTTATTTGGAGGACCAGAAGAAAAGGAAAGAAACAAAGAAATAAAAAAACTCCTAAAAACAAATGTTATAGATGCTGGCTGCAATAATTCTTTGATGGAATTTGCATCTTTGGTTGAGTTATGCAATATTCTTGTGACAAGCGATAGTTTGGCTTTGCATGTTGGAATTGCTTTGAAGAAAAAGATTGTAGCTTTTTTTTACCCGACTAGCGCTGAGGAAATTGAATTATATTCAATGGGAACAAAAATTATTGGTAAAGGAAAGGATTACGGTTCTTATAAAACTAAATGTGATTATCCTCCGAAATGGAGTATTGATGACATTGTAAATGCTGTTAAGTCTTTGATTTAAAGAACATATAATATGAGAACACAAAAAAAATACTGACTAGGATTCCAATTATTAAACCTGCTATTTTTAAGTCTCCTACAGCCTTTGAATTAGAAAAGAGACGGGTTACAGCTCCAGAAATTGTGCTTAATCCGTTGTTTTTTTCATTTTGTGGTTCTGTAGTTAAATTCTTTTGATTATTTTTGATAGTATTAGATAATGATATTTCTTTTTTTTCTGGAAGGGTGCTTATGTTTACTAATGGTGAGCTTGTCTCTAATTTACAAGTTTGGCTTGTTGCTGGTTGCTTTGAAGAAGATGAGCATTCTGTTTCCTGCACGTGCTGTGGCACTCTAACAAAATCGCATGTTCTTGTTACAAATCCATTGTTGCAGGCTGACCATTCAGAGCATTTCCATTCTTGGTTGCAAACGTAACCTGCACTGCCGCCTCCGCCACCACCACCTCCTCCTCCAGAGCCACCGCCACCGCCAGAACCACCTCCATTTCCAGAAGAAGATCTACTTGAAGGTTTTGTGTAATCCAATTGAACTATTCCAGAATGTGAAAGACCAGTTACTTTGTATAAATTGGTTGATGTGTTATATGTACAGGTATATCCGTTTTGTAAAGTTCCATCACATTCTATTTTATATTCATTTTGACCATCACAACTATCAGAAATTTCATCTATCCACTCTATTTCTTCGTCTTTTAAACAAATCCCATTTTTATTGCTATCTATTCTTTCAACATAGCTTGTTTTTTTAAATCCAAAATTTGACAAATCTATTCCCCTAACTATAATTGCGCCCAATGAGGAGTTAGAAGCATTTAAAATTGATAAATTAGCAAAGTCTATAGTCGATGTATTTGAGAAATTGTAGTCAAATTCTAGTATTATTTTTTCATTCTGATAAAACTTAATATTTCTTCTTCCTTCAGAATTATTTGAAACATTCACAGAATCATTAATTTTAAAGGAAAGGTTTACAATATTTGTATTTATATTGCTTAGATCTCCTTTAATAAAATTAGATATATCAGTTATTCCTTCTCTAGATGTAGTTGTAAAGTTCCACACATATCCATTATTTAAACTTGTTCCAAAAGAATCTTTAACATCTGTGGTTACGTTTACTATATAGGTTGTGCCAAATTTTAGAAATTGAATTGGGCGAAGAATACTTTGATTTATGGTCGTATTGTATACAAATAATCTCTTAATTATTTTACCATTTAATTCTTGAACAATTACTGTTGCCTTATTTAGAGTATTTGAATTCATATTTTTGCTAAAATTTAGTATAATGTTGGCATTTACGCTAACGTTTACATCCCCATTTAAAGGAAAATATGAAATTTTGTTTGGTATTGCTGCGTAATTGAATGTCAAATAATAATCATTTTCTGAACCAAAAATATCAATACAGTTAACTGTGATATTATGCTGACCCGAGTCAATATTTGACAAAAACTTTGAATGAGTACCTCCATTTTCGAGATAAACTAATGCTTCTCTTTGTTTTTCTGGATAATCTATGTCAATAGTTGCTGGAAGCCCTGATGGAGTACGTCTTGTTATAAATGTCCCATAGCTTGTATAGCCATAGGCAATATTTGATTCTCCTGATGGTGTTCTAAGATTGATTCTGGGTTTAGAAGTTGGACAACTATAAGGTGGACAAGAGTCGTAAATAGTGTCAAATAAATCATGCCTTACTTGTCCATTCAACGCACTAATATTAAATGTCAAAAGGGAAGGATAAATTGTGTTTACATTATCTTTGGATTTTAAAGTAATATTGGTAAAAACGCCAAATGTACTTAAGGTAACCTGAACAGTGTTTGGAATACTTTCATTTGTTAGGTTAATCTCTACTCCAGACCTAGTTGTTATCGGAACAATATACCCATTATCCGAACTTAAAATTTCATTTCCGTCTAAATCAACTTGAATATCAAAATCATCTGATAAAGTACTGCTTGCTTTGTAGATGCCAAAACTTGCTCCGCCTAATTTTAAGTACTGCAAGATTGCATCACTTCCACAACAATAATCTTGCTCAATTATGCTACCACTCCCCATCATTCTAAATCTCAATTTAGGGGACTCTGCAGTTATTTTATCTGCTCCAAGATACTGCAAAGCGTATGACCTTCTGTTTCCCCTTTCAGAAGATAAATCAGAAACTATAAAATAATAGTTCTTTTTTATTATTCCAGTCTCTTTATTGATTAAAGTTTTATTTATCTGACCAAAGAAAGTCTGATTGTTAATATTTTCGAATATAGGCAAATTCGGTTTATTTCCATCACCATCAATGAATTCTAGGTAATACGCTTCTTTATTAGTGGTAAAAATTTTTATTATATCTTTAGAATTTACCGTTGTATTTCCGGAACCTGCAGTTACATTTATGAATGTCCTATTTTCAGTATTATAAACTGTCTTATCCATATCTGTTTTGTCATCTGGAGTTCTTATGCTTAACTCTATTCCATTTCCTGATTGATTAGTTAAATTTATTTCAGCACCGTATCTTGTGGTTATAAGAATGCCAGAGCTATCATTGTTTAATATCCCATCACCATCCAAATCGATTTGGATAGAAAAATCGTTTTGGGATAAATCTGCATTTGCGGCAAGATAAATTTTGTTAGATATTCCATTTAAATTTAAATAAGCGAGAGGGGTGGAGTTGGTATAGTTAATTTCAAGCATATTTCCACTTCCCAAATCTCTAAATCTTAGTACAGGAGGATCAGCCATTATTTTATCAGCGCCTTTATATTGTAAAAGATAAGTAGGACGCAAACTTCTATTGCCTGACGAATTAGTTATAACAATGTAATCATCCTTGTTTATGGTTAGTGCTTCAACATTCACAAATTGTTTTCCGGTATCACCAAATAAAAGATTAGTTCCCCCAATGGTTTTTGCTATTGGAACACTTACTTTGTAACCGCTTCCATCAACAAATTCAAGGTCATACCGACTAGTTCCACTATTTGTTAGTTTTATTTTTTCAGTGTTCTCACTTTTTAAGCCTTTGTAAATAATATCCCAATTCTGAGTAAACAGAACCTGTGGTTTTCTCAAATCATGCACTTTGCTCAGTCTACCTCCTGCTGGGACATAGAAGTTATCATCGGCAGTCATGTTAACTGTAATTCTGTTCAAATGTATTGTTAAATTGTCATTAGTTCCCTCTATAATTACTGGAGCGTTTGTTATTGGTGTATTATCAACCTCAATATTATTTGAGGATGCTAAATCTTCTATATTTGTATCTTTCAACTCCAGTTTTTGTGTCCCAATAAAGAAAGTTGCACTATGGATGCCACCAGCGAAGTTCTGGAACAAGACTTCTTTAATTCCCACATTTGTTCCATCTGCTAGTTTGTCTGTATCTCCTTTTAACATTTTTCTTGAAGACTGTCCGTTAACTGTCAATTGTGCGGATGTTGAATCTGAATATGCCAAGGTAACTTCATAATCTTTGTTATTTATACGGTAGTTCTTTGTGGCTTTTTCAATTAAAGTATCTTTAATAATTCCAGTCATAAGAACTAAGTCAACACTGCCTCCTATTGCTGTTGGTCTTGTTGCTGTAACAATGAAGTATTCCTTTCCAAACATTTTCAAACCAACATTCTCAAAATCTGTTAAAAATAATCCTGTAGTTGAATTTGAGCCCAAATCATCGTATATTCCAGATTTAAGAGAAGCAGTAAATTCAAGTACATACCTTCCAATTTCCGAATCTGCCTTAAAATATAGAAAGTCTGATGTTTGAGCATCATTGTTTTCAACATACTCAACAATACCTGATTTAAGCCCAGTCCCGGGACCCAACAAATATAGATATTGGTTATAAGGCGCAGTTCCTTTTAGATTAGCTGCTGTTCCGGAAGATAATGCCTTAAGCTGCCCTCCCACTCCTCCAATGAGCGTTGTTATATTTCTTAAATTTTCAGTATTACTTCCTGATACGAGGTCTTCGCTTAACTCCAGAATATTTGTTGAAGTCCCAATTTTCCAATAATCTGTTGTGGAACTATCAAAATCTACAAATGTTTTTGAGTCCAAACTATAACTGCAATTCGCATATTGGTTAGTAGATATGTTTAACCAAGTTGAATCTGTCGAGTTAACAGCTAAAATAACACTAGCATCTGTGAGTATTACTAAAAACAATAATGAAAGCATACCGATAGCAGCAAATAATACTAATTTCATTTTATTTGTAAAAATTACTCTTCATTGAAATATTACCCCCAAATTATTTAAAAAGAAGTGCCTTATTTAAATATTGCTTCAAAAACACATTTATAAATAACCATAGAATACAATAGTCAAATGAAAATATTCGCAATGATTCCAACTTACAATGAAAAAGAGAATATTAAGAATTTAATAAATAAAATTATAAAATTAAAAATCAAAGATTTAAACATAGTAGTTGCTGATGATAGTAGCCCTGACGGTACGTGGAAAATTATAGAACAAATTTCTAAAAAAAATAAAAACATCCATCTTTTGTTGAGAAAAAAAGATAAAGGAAGGGGAGCAGCCGGAAGAGACGGATTTGCGTACTGCCTAAAGAAAGGGGCAGATGCCGTTGTTGAAATGGATGCTGACTTTTCTCATGATCCAAAATACATTCCTCAAATGATTAAGGAATTAAAAAATGCTGACTTAATTCTTGGCTCTAGAAGAGCAGAGGGTTCAAAAGAAATAGGAAGGAGCTTTGTAAGAAGAGCAATAACGCATATTGCGAATTCATACATAAGAGTAATGCTGGGATTGAATGTTAAAGACTGCAATTCCGGCTTTAGATGCTTCAAGAGAGCCGTGCTTGAAAGGATTAATTTAGATAAGCTTGAATCAAAAGGGCCTTCAATCGTGCAGGAAGTTTTATTCAAAGCTCACTTAAAGGGCTTTAAAATCAAGGAAATTCCAATAACTTTCACAAATAGAACAAAAGGGCAATCAAAGCTTGGAATTCCACAACTGGCAGCAGGTTATTTTATGGTTTTAAAATTAAAATTTTTATCTGTTATTGGGAAGATATAAAATATATCCTAAGATATTCAATTTCTTAGGATTTTTGATTTAAAATCTCCTTTATAGATTTTTTTACTGCATCATTTGAGCTTAATCTGGCATTAAACCCAAGTTTATTGATTTTTGTTGTGTCCAGTCTTACCTGAGGAACATCTCCAGGCCATCCTCTGTCTTTTCCTGTGTATTCGAGGTTTACATTTCTAAAGCCCATTTCTTCAATTACCATATTTGCTACCTTATTGACTTTTGTTGTGTCTTCGCATCCTAAATTATAGTAATTAATTTGCTCATTAGAATTCTTCCATCCAAAGAGCATTCCTTCAACACAATCTTTTACATACAGATATGGCTTGGATTGCTCGCCATTTCCCAATATAAGCAATTTTTTGTTGTTAATTTTCAACTTATTAATAAAATCAATAATCACTCCATGAGTCTGATTTTTTCCGACTATATTCGCAAACCTAAAGATCCATGCTTTCATTAAAAAATTATGACAAAAAGAACTTATCAAGCTCTCTGACGCCAGTTTGCTTGCTCCATAAAATGATATTGGAAATAATGGACCATAATCTTCTGGTGTCGGCTTTATTTTCGCTTCGCCATAAACAGCAGAAGTTGATGAAAACACGATTTGCCCTATCTTATTGAGGCGCATTGACTCCAGCACATTATATGTTGCCATTGTTCCATTTTTTAAGTCCGTATCTGTTATTTCGTTATTGCCTATATCAGAATTAGCGGCTAAGTGAAAAACAATATTATGTCCTTTAGTAGATTTTTTCAATTTCTTAAATTCCAATAAATCAGCTTCAATAAACTTAAAATTTTTATTGCTCAGATGATGCGCTATGAATTCTTTTCTGCCAAGGCTCAGATTATCATATACTGTAACGCTGTGCTCTTCGAGAAGATATTCTACCAAATGACTGCCTATAAAACCTGCCCCTCCGGTAACAAAACATTTCATTTCTATTAAAGTTCAATCTTTCTAAAACAATAGTTGATAAGGTGATTAAGAATCAGATGAACATCTTCGACAACACCGTACTCATCACTTTCCACAACAATACTGCAGTTACACATGTCTTTTAGTTTTCCGCCATCAAAGCCTGTCAAGCCTATTACTGTAAGTCCAGCTTCTTTTGCAACATGAACTGCATTCAAAATGTTTTTTGAATTGCCGCTTGCGCTGATTGCAATAAGGACTTCTCCTTCAGACATGACATTTAAAAGCTGTTGCGAGAATATTTCGTCATAGCTTAAATCATTTGCTATTGCAGTCATAGTAGCAATATTTGCTGTTAGAGGAATAACCTTAAATCTTTTTTCTTTTTTATTGTTCATGTCCCTTACAGTGCCTTTTCCAAGATCACATGAAAAATGCATTGCCGTAGTTGCACTTCCACCATTGCCTATAATGTATATGTTCTTGCCTTTCTTGTACGCGCCATGCAGAATTTCTATAACTTTTTGTATTTTATTGAATTGCAAACTATCAATTTGTTTATACAAATCTGACAAATATTCCTTAATGCTTGAATTAATGATTTCTGTTTTCATTTAATTTATATTCCTAAAATATTTATTAACTAAACTTTCAAACTTTTTAATGCCTTCGAATGTTCCTAAATCAAAAAAATTTTGTTTTGTTTCAAATGCAATCAAACCTTTTTTCTTTATCAACAAGGGAAAAATATTGTTTTCCATTGAAACTACTTTATTTTTAGGTATAAAATTTATAAGTTCTTTTTTTAAAACCTGCACACCGCAATCATTATAGCCAAGATTTTTTTTGGTTTTATCGTATTTTGTGACTATATTGCTGCCATCAATCATAATATTTCCTTGAGATTTTTTGTTTCTATTAACTACGATAATATTTTTGCCAGATTTTTTATAGTTATCAATTAGCTTATTATACTTTAATGGTATGAATGTATCCCCATTCAAAAGTATAAATTCTTTGTTTAAAAATCTTTCCGCATTTTTCAAGGCACCGCCAGTGCCAATTAAAGATTTTTCATTAGAATAACTAATATCTACTCCAAACTTTGAGCCATTCTTAAAGTGTGAAACGATTTTCTCAGATATATATCCGGTGCAAATTAATATATTTCTCAACCCTTTATTTCTTAAATAAAATATTAAATACTCAAGAAAGGGTTTTCCATTTACCTCTACCATTGGTTTTGGTATTTTGTAAGTCAATGGCCTAAGCCGTGTACCAAGACCGCCTGCTAAAATTACGACTTGCATATAACTGAATCTATTGATTTAAAGTTTCATTCAAAAAACTGTAGGTTACCACAGATATGGATGTCATAAGTATTGTAAATCCCAATATACTAAATTTTATATCATTTAAAGATAAAAAGATTACAAAACTTATAGTAAATAGTATTAAACCAGAAATTAATCCTTTCTCCAAAGTCAGCTTTAAACCTATTGAATTTAATAAATTTTTTTTCTCAAATCCTTTCTTGAAAGCAATGGTTTTTGATGTAATTCCAAATAGAAGCATTTGAAACCCAGTTATAAACATAATGGTTGATAATACCAAAGACACGCTACCTAAACGCGGACCTATTAGGATGTTAATTATTGCAAATATGCTCACCAGCATCAAAACAATCGAGGGATAAACAAATGTGAAATTAGGGCTATGAATAAACATAAACTTGAGGTTATGCCAAGCAGCCTTTGTTCCCGACAGTTTAGATTTGCCTACACGTGAGAAATAACGAGTAGGTATTTCTTTAAATTTCAGATTATGTGCCCTTATTTTAGAGTGAATCTCAATATTTAAATCCCATTTCTGAGATTGAATATCTAATTTTTTTAATGCATCAACTCTGAATCCTTTGTAACCACTGAGCACATCCTTGCCTTTCATGCGGAAAAGAAAATTTCCCATACAGTTCAATATAAGATTTCCTATGTGATGGCTCGTAGACATAGAATCGCCAATTAATTCAGCAAATCTATTAGCATTTACATAATCATAACCTTCTTTTAATGTTTTAATCATCAAAGTGAGGGTATTTGGATCGTAAGTCCCATCTGGATCATACATAATGATATATTTCCCTTTTGCTTCCTTAAAACCCCTTCGCAATGCATTGCCATAGCCTTTTATTGGTGCATTTACCACTTTGGCTCCTAAACTCCTAGCTATCACGGCTGTTTTATCCTTTGAATCACTATCTACTACAATAATTTCAAACTTGATTTTATTCTTTGAGAGTACATCTTTTATTTCCATTATTGTTTTACCTATACTCTTCTCTTCATTCAAAGCCGGTAAAATAATAGACATTTCCATAAAATCACATTAAAATTGATTTAATTAATAATTGCATTCATCTCCAATGTATAATAACTTAGAACCTTCATTATCAAACTTAAATTTCAATTCCCTTAAATTTTTCATTGCTCTTCTTAATCTTTCATGATTCCTTTCATCACAATAAAAAAGCACAAAGCCACCTCCGCCAGCACCCAATAATTTGCCGCCAATTGCGCCATTCTTCAATCCCTTATCATAAATTTTGTTTATAAGCTGGTTACTGATCTTTGAAGTGAGTTGTTTTTTCAATTGCCAGTTTTGATGCAGAAGATTCCCAAATTCATCTAAATTACCTTGATGCAAGGCATCGCGTAAATTCCAGACTAATTGAACCATTTTCTTAAGAGCACTAAACTTGCCTTTAGAATGGATGTTTTTTTTCTGCTCATTAAGTATAGAAGATGTCTTTCTCTGGATGCCTGTATAGAACATCAGCAGATTCTTTTGTAAAGTTTGATAGGTATCTTTTGTTGAGTGTATTGGCTCAACATTGACGCTGCCTGAAGGATTGAATTTTATCACATTTAAGCCGCCAAATGAAGCAGCATATTGGTCTTGTTTTCCAATTGGCTCCTTTAATCTGTTAATTTCTATATCGCAAGCTTCTGCTGCGAGCTGGTCTTTTGTCACATTTTTGCCAGACTTTGTGTACAGGTTATGCAACAATCCTACTGCAAATGAAGATGACGAGCCTAATCCGGTATTTGCCGGTACATCGGCATTTGAGCTAATCTCAAGTGCGCCCTTGATTCTGAATTTTTTTAGCACTTCTCTAAGGATTGGATGTTTTATTTTGTTGATATCAATGACTGTTTCTATTTTTGAGTACCTCACCCTTATTTTATCTTCATCAAAAAAATTATGGGAATAAATGTACATAAACTGGTTGATTGTAGCGTTCAAGACCGCACCTTGTGATTCCTTGTAGAACTCTTCCATATCAGAACCACCGCCAACAAAACTTATCCTGAATGGTGTTCTTGTGATTATCATTTTTTTAATCTTATTTACATAAAAAGTTCATTTATTTAAATTTTTGTGCATTAAAACGGTAAAAATAACAGTTATTCCAACAAAACCAATTAATGATAGTACGCCAAATATTTTTTCAATGTTTAAAACAGAATATTCAAGCAAAATTTTATTTCCTTTAACTGTTTTAATTAATATTAGCTCATTATTGGTAGCTAGGACAGGGATTTCCTTTCCATCCATGAATGCCCTCCATCTTGAAAAGTACTGCTCTTTGAATACTACCCAATTGTTATTAGAGAAATTTCCGAAAATGGTGATTTTTGTCGGTGATTCTCTCTGAAATTCCAAATGTTCCGGTTTTCGTGGAATTCTCACAAAATTTGGAGCATCAGGCTCAAAATCATAGAATGGGCTGATGCTGTTATATCTGTAACCGTCTTTTGCCTTATACATTTCATCGCTCACATTTTTGACTAAATCCACTTTTTCAGCATAATTAGTGTTGTTAACAACTAAAATTAAAATACAAAAATTCTTTTGATCTTGAGGGCAATTTTGATATATTGAATAAGTGAAATTAGGATAAAGAACAGATGCCACATAATTTCCTATAGGATGATATGCATTTATGAAGAGGTATTTATAGCCGCCTAGTATTAAATAATTAGATAGTTCGGTGCCTGTTTTGGTTAATATCATATCTGGCTCTCCAAATGAATTCTGGCCATGGATTTTCTCGTGAGGAGTCCTGGATATTGCAAGTTCTACACGTTCACTTCTTGAACCATATCTACCAGTAAGGTAACTGATCCCATAATCAATTACATTGTTAAAAACACCATAGGTCATTATTCTTCCATCTATTGGTATTTGACTTATAGAGTTGATCTCTTCTTTGTAAATTTCGCCACCCATAAATGATTCACGGTGGATATTTGTAATATTTTGTTTTGCGTATGGAACTGTGTGCAAGAAAGCAAGAAAAACAGCAATAATCAATGTTAGTTTTATATACTTATTTTTAATGGAGCAAATCATTACAAGAATAGACGCACCTAATAAAACTAGTAAATAGGGTCCAGCTGTCCTGAATAAACCACCTACTCGGATTCCTATAC
>Ga0105164_10000593_pt1 | contig 24858 bp, 16 predicted proteins | sample VDWuncwatermetaG_FD_89674 | JGI IMG/M metagenome (GOLD analysis project Ga0105164, IMG submission 89674) | Wastewater microbial communities from Netherlands to study Microbial Dark Matter (Phase II) - VDW unchlorinated drinking water | ecosystem: Environmental > Aquatic > Freshwater > Drinking...
AGGTGTTATCTTATATGATACTGTAGGATTAATATTGAAAGTTTTCAATTCTGAGTTGGTTGTTATGTATCTTCCTTCCCAACTATTACCCCAGTTAATCCCCAGTCCGAAAGGGCTAAAGATACCCAAACCCGCGCTGATCTTATCATTGAACTTATGGGTAACAAAAACTGTGGATGGATAAAACACATCACTTTCTGTTCGAAAGGATTTTCCAGTTGCATCACTTTTAAATTCCTGTGAAGGGGCGAGTAAGGTTGTTCCGAGTTCTATTTGTGTTCCTTCGAGTCTATTAATCAATGCAGGATTGAAGAAAATTGCCGATGGATCATCTGCGTGTGCAATTACAGCATCTGCCTGACCTAAAGCCGATGCACCCTGTGTATAGATTGCAAAGCCAGAGCCATAAACATTTGAGATAGTGCAAAAGGCAAAGAATATAAGTACATAAACAGCTATCCCTTTCCACAATACTTTTTGATTCATAGTAAAACGTTCTCCTGTTTGAGGTGAGTAACGGGAAATAAGGCTTTCCGGAGATGAAATGCAAACATCCAAAGTGCTTTTTGCCTGTATAATAATAAGATGTTAACGATTGTTGTCAACCAAAAAGTTTTTCACCATTCACACTTTGATGTTGAACGGTAAAAGTAAGTATTATATTATAACCACAAAAATATTTCCGGTACCAATCTAAATAACTTGAGGGCAGAAAGAATGCAGGTCAACGAATACTTAATGGAAAATGAAGAAGAGGCTTTCCGTCTGGATATTAAAACAAATAGTAAGGTCGTTGAGAAGCAAGCGCTCTGGGCCGGTATAAAGGCAGGTATGCATGTTGCTGATATGTGCTGCGGTTCAGGGAAAGCAACTTCTATATTGCATAAATTAGTTCAACCTAGTGGAGTGGTAATCGGATTGGATGGTTCAGAAAAGAGGATTGAATATGCTAAAGAACACTATAATGATAGGGGGATAAAATTTAGGTGTAGAGATATACGAAAACCTCTTGGTGATCTGGGGATGTTTGACTTTATCTGGATTCGCCTTCTTTTAGAGTATTACCTTTCCAGCAGTTTTGACATAGTTAAAAATGTATCTGAGATTGTAAAACCGGGTGGTATTTTGTGCTTGATTGATTTAGACTACAATTGCTTAAGCCATTTTGGCATTTCGCCAAGGCTGGAAAGGACCCTTTTTGCTGTGATGAAATATTTAGAGAAAAATGCAAATTTCGATCCGTATGCGGGAAGAAAGCTTTATTCTCACCTGTATAACTTAGGTTATCAGGACATAAATGTTGATATAACGGCCCACCATCTAATATTTGGCGAATTAAAAAATGCGGATGCCTTCAACTGGATGAAAAAGTTTGAAGTTGTCTCTAGGAAGATAAACTATTCATTTGAGGAATATGAGGGTGGGTATGAGGAGTTTCTTGAGGAATTCAATAAGTTCTTTACCAATCCCGGAAGGTTTACCTACACACCAGTAATTTTGTGCAGAGGGCGTAAGCCTGTTGCTTGATTTAAATCTGTAAAATATTTGATTAAGTCTTAACAGGTTGTTCGAGAATATAAATCGACAAGACAGAAAAAAAAGATATTTTGTAAAATAGGGGTGATTTCTAAAATCTATCAGGGATGAGTTTCAATTTTTCTACTGGATTATAATTTTTATCTCTCTCTTAACTATGGATTAGCAAATTAAATCTATACGGGACACAGATATGGATGCATTGATAATAGCCGGCCTTTCAAAATTGTCGGGAGCACAGTTCAGCCTGAAGAAGGATTATCGGCTGACGAAAGAAGGCGTGCTCATGAACTACAGCAACCTTCTCAAGGAATTTAACGTTCCTGGTCAGGGGGACCTTGCCGACTACGAGACTCCTTACCTTTCAGGGATTTATCTGTATAATTATCTGAAGAAAAGGAAGGTGAGCTGCGGTCTCATAAATTTTCTCGATACTGAAGAGGATAGATTCAAAGCCTATTTGCAGCAGGATCCTAAAGTTATCGCCATTTCTACTACATTTCTTGTCAGCATCCGTGCGGTAAAAAACGTTACCAAGATTGTTCGGACACACGCACCGGATGCAACGATCGTATTAGGGGGGCCTTTAGTATATAACAGCTATCTTCTCTATAAGTTGCAGGGCACAGGATATGAAACAGACCCTTGTAAAAAAGATTACTTTTTCCTTGGCGATGATAAGTTTTACTATGAAGACATAGACCTTTTTGTTGTGGAAGAACAGGGAGAAGAGACTCTTTGGCATATAATCCAGCGTATCAAGGATGCCGATGATTACCGCGACCTGCCCAACCTCGCGTACTATGAAAACGATCGTTTGACCATAACCCATCGTGTGCCTGAGAACAACGATTTTTCCGAAGACCTGATTAACTGGGAGGAAATGGAGGAACACCTAATCTACCCGATTATGCCGTTGAGGGGGTCTCGCGGATGTCCCTATAAATGCAAATATTGCAATTTCTGTATTGGGAGAGCTTTTCGTCTGAAAAGTGCCGATATCCTTTCACAAGAGATATCCTCATTGGTAGGGACGGGAAAAATAAAAATGATCAGGTTTACCGATGATAATCTCTTCATTTCCGGGAAACACATCGAGGTGTACTGCAGGAAAATTATCGAAGCAGGTAACGGTATTCAATGGACATCGTTCATCAGGGCAAACGCTATAACGGAAGAGAACGTGAATCTTATTAAACAATCAAGATGCGTGCTTGCCCAGATAGGCATTGAGTCCGGAGACCGGAAAATACTTCAGGAAATGGATAAAAAATCCACGCCCGAGGAGTACCTAAAAGTTATAGAACTCCTTAATTCCCATGGAATTTCTACGCAGCTCTACTTCATCATAGGCTTTCCGGGTGAGACACCACAATCCATAAACAATACGATTGATTTTATAAACAATCTGCATCATGCCGGCCCCGCCATAAATGAACTTATGGTTTTTCCCTTTGTTTTTGCTCCGCTATCACCGGTATACGAACTGGAAAACAGGGGAAAATACCATATAACAGGCTATATGACGGAATGGAGACACTCATCCATGAATTCCGAGCAGGCGATACAGTATACAAAAGAATTCATTTTGAAGGTAAATAACATTTATCCTCATTACGGCATAGAGGAATTCCTGATGGCTGATTCGGAGACACTTAAGAAGATTTCAGCACTCCGCGCACAAATAAAAAAGGCTGAACTTCTTCGGCAATCCCCGGAAGAAATAGGAAAGTTTTGGCAGCAACTTCAAAGTGTATTGTGCAGATAACAGCCACACTGATATTCAACAGACAGCCACATATACTGCGAAAGGATTTCTGATCATTGCTAAAGGCATGTTTTCGGATGGCACCTCCCCTGGCTCATCTTTAATCCGAAACAAGAACGAATGGGGGTTAAGTCGTAAGTTTTTTGTTGTAATATTTGATAAAAGCATCAACAATTTTTTTATCATAACTTTTTCCTGCCTCCTCATTGAGAAGTTGAAATGCTATATCAAGGGGCATTGGATCACGGTAATGACGCTTTGATGTGATAGCTTCAAAGAAATCAGCTACAGCAATTATTTTGGCACCGAGGGGAATCTCTTCCGCCTTAAGTCCATTTGGGTAACCGCTTCCATTAATTTTTTCATGATGCGATCCAGCAATAGCAGGGATTTCCTTATAAATACCTTCAAAATGTATTTGTTCCAATATTTCTTTAGTTTTTCCTGAATGAGTTTCTATTTCTTTACGCTCTTCGACATCCAGCTTACCTGGTTTCATCAAGATGGAGTCTTTGATACCTATCTTGCCATAATCATGCAGTAATGCAGCGACTCGAATCATTTCGCAGTGATCTTTTGACAAGTCTAATTCATGACAGATTCCTAGCGCATATTCTGTAACTTTTTCAGAATGGCCTGCCGTCAATGAGTCACGAGCATCGATACTGGCTGCTAAGGTCAGCAGTATGGATTGGAATTGGCGTTGTTTAGCCTCAAAAAGCATACTATTATGAATGCTTATCCCAATTTCAGGTGCAACACCTAAAAGCAAACTAATATCACTCTGGACAAATGGTTTTTTTGTTTTTATGTTATCTACTGCGAGAATTCCTAAGGAATTTTCCTCGTAGATTATGGGGCAACAGATAAAAGACTTAACTCCCAATTTTTTTGCAAATTCCAAACTATGGTGTGAGAGGGAGGATTCTATTTCGTTTATGTCGTTTATTAAAAACGGTTTCTGCTCACGAAAGGAGACAACAAATATCCCTTTTGATTCCGGTCTATCTAAATGAAACGAGGTATTTTTCAACATATTTAACTGTTCAGCAGTGTAGCCAAAACCAATGCGAAACGACAACATACTTCTCTCCTGATTTGCTAAAAGGATCAGGCCGCGGTCGTAGTAAAGTCGCTTTTCTAAAACTTGTATAACATTCGATAAAATACTATCGATGTCCATCTGCTTACTAAGAGACAGACCTACCTCATTTATCATAAGGGAATTGTTATAATTTATATCAATTTGTTCTAATAGTTTATCAGTAGAGACCTTGATGTTGTCTATCGCCGTATTTAATTCCTTGTTTTCCATGATTTTGGCGTACAGGCTCAATGCTAAAATAGCAAAAACTGAAAAGGGAGAAAGCACCGTCAGCGCAGTCAATGGGGATATGAAATAAGAACCAATGCAGGCTGCAGAAAGAAGTAAAGTTGTATAATTTCTTATGTTTCCCCAAAAAGCAAAGCGTGATTCTTTCCAAGAAATAATATAACGACAGGCATTCCCACCTTTGAAGATACATTCAGGATGTTCTATTTCCGGAAGTCTATAGTTAAATATCAAGGCAATGGCTTCAAAATATCCGATTCTGTTTTCACACTGAAATGGTTTTTCACTGACGCCCTTTTTGGGGGTGACTGTAATTTCGATTTTATGGGCGGTTATTGTCTTTGATTCATAGATCGACGATTTAGTGAAATTAGGAGCGTATTTTCCTACTATTTCATAAGCTTTCGCTGGACCAACAAGGCCTAGAATATACGGCCTCATTGCTCCTAGGGCATCGGATGATGCTGCATACCTGCCTGCTTCTCTTGCGATGCCCTTGTTTCGGGTTAGATTTTCCAGCCTCTCGTAAAACAAGTTTACTTGTTTCTGGGTAAACCAATGCCCCTCATCTGTGACCTGATAGGGCTCAATCCCGGCATAACTTAATAATTCACTCAAATTTATATAACTGTATTTTTTCTTAATAAGCTTTATATAGGTATCTACTATCCTGCTATTATATAAAAGCCTATTATCTGTCTTTGATATTTCCATTCGGCGTATTGGGAGAAAACCATGTGAGTTTAAATTTCTTCACTATGATTGTGATTAAATAAATTATCCATGTATTTAAAGTAATGATCAGTATATTGTGTATTCAAAATCCATAGGGTATGTATTTTTTCATAGGTAATAGACTGATTTTGGGCATAGCTGACAGGATAGAGGAGTATAGGGATGTTTTCTTGCTCATAATATTTTGACAGCATAGAAAGGCTGGCATAGAGTGTATTGCACGAGACATCTTTAGTGTCCAAGATGATGACATGGATACAATTTGTCAAATTAGACATGTTTAGGCCAATGTTTGAGATATTGACCATTATAACTGCTTTAAGGGAATCGTCTTTCTTCAGTGAAAAGAGATACCGTTCCCTTTTAAAACCAAGCTGTTGGTATTCTTTGCTAAGGGTATCACAATCGATTATGCTCGGTTCCAAATCTAAGGCATGAAGCATAAGACCACCGGATTCGTATTCATAAAAACTTTCCAACTCCAAAAGGTCATCGGGTTGTGTTTTAATTAATACCATTGTTTCTGGTAAATTCCACTGTTCGCAAGTTTTCGGAAAGGGGAAATAGGCGAAAGAATCTATAGAGCACTCCTTTGATTTATTAATTTCTCTGGCACAACCGCCAAAAACACGGTTAGGAAACTTATTGTCAGGTCTGAAATAACAGCTAACAAAATTCATACGGGTTGAATATAGGCGATGAAAATCATTTATGTAACGTTCAACCTGGTTTAACACAACAAGTCCGGATTTGCTGTAACCCGACCTGCTGGCGGCATGGTGATGAATTAACCATGTATTCTCATAAAAACGGACTATAGATATATGCCCTTGGATTGTACCTTTGTCTTGATATACGAAATGTCTGGCTATATGGGGATTTTGGACATAAAGCTTCTCATAAGTTTCTTTAAACTTTTCCTTGTCAGTGTGCATAAGGGCATATTTTTTAGGATAGATAAAGCCTGTCTCAAAAAAGAATTTCCATAGAGCGTTTGTATCCACCCTGTTGCAGACATAGGACTTTTTATTTACCACCTGATGCAAAAGACCTGAAAGCCTAACTTGTTCTTGTATGTCCATGTCCAAAATGGTTATTCCACATTTTACATAAGTTTTTTCATCTTCAACTTTACAAGCATTTCTGTTCACGATCTGGACTTTACATTTGATCTTAAAATCATGTGCAAATTCTATATGCAGTTCCGGAATAATCAGACCCGGTAAAAGCACAGAACTATCAAGGTATTCCTCCACTGAAAAGCCGGAACCTGAAAGATCTTCAACTTCCAGGTTGACCATCTTTTGCGTGAGAGGATGTACGAAGATAATATCTGGTGACGGTGACAGTTTATGTCTTACGCTTCGGAATTCTTTTGGTTTGAATCTGTGCATCTGATTATTTACAGGTTCTAACACAAAGGTCCTTATTGTTTGGCCGCAGGTTTGTCTAATTATTTTGCATTCCCCAGAATAGAGGATATCTTGTCTATTTTTGAAGATAATATACACCGCATGTTCAGGATTAACCCAGCAGAATGACTGGGGTGGCACAGCCGATACTTCTATACAGAAGGAGACGGCACTAAAGTTCTGAAGAAATCCGCAAAATATTACACTGTTTTGAATAAAATCAACCTGAATACCCTTGCATAAATGCCTTCTTACCTTACGATGGCTAAGTTCGTAACAAATTTCAGGAAGGTTAAAACTAATTCCTTCCTTTCTTATTTCCTTTAAGTCAGCTTTAACAAGAATAAGTTTCAAACCATCGGTAAGGAGGAAGTTGAGAAATTTATATGAACTTAGTTTTTGTTTAAGCCCTGCCGGTTCAGTCCAGAGACAATCTAAACTATTTTCAATGCCTGGTTGAGGTTTGGCTTGAAGGGATATGATCGTGTCATATTTTGGGTGCCTGAAATTTATAAGAATTGTACCACCTTGAAAATTAATATAGTTCAGGAGGTTTAGTAGATGTTTTTTATTAACCTTCTTTTTTTCTTCTAGGTTGCTATCTAAGCTGGTGTTGTGAAATAATTGAACGATTCTTCGGAGATCATCCATTGCTTAGCTTCGATCAAAATTGTTTGTCTGTTTTTGTCAATGCTCTTTGTTAAATCCTTGTGTCGTTTAAGATGTTTTTAATTCTATAGCTATTTGGTGTTGATGAATCAAAATCGTCCTAATTTAAAAAAACGATTTGATATATCCCTTCTTTTATTTAATGGGTAAGCAATTTCTAAGGGGAAATTGTACAATGGTAATATGAACCTTCAAGTTTTTTCTTGAGTAGGTTTTGATCTGGCAATCAGTTGATTTCTTTACATAATTAGTATTATTCAACTTTATTGTAGCTTTGAGTGTGGCAGTGAATTAGTCTGTAGCATAGACAAATTATAAATTACTGCTGCGATGTTGATTGCTCTGCCTCTTCTGGGTGTGTTGTTTCCTCCACTGCTGATTGCTCGTGCACATTTTGCCCCTCTTTTGCCTTTCGTTCTGCTTCTGCTCTTTCCTTGACTACGGCTTCTGCCTCACGTTTTTTTTGCCGGCGTTTTTTCTCTGCTTCCCGTATGTCATGTTCAAGTTCTTTGTTTAAGTTATCTGCGTCTGTTTTTGAGTCGTCAACGTAAAATTTTGGTGAAGTCTTAAATTCTATATTAACTCGGTCACTACCGCAGCTCAGGAGTAACAGCGGGAGGATACCAAACAATAGTATTTGTAAAAGGCGACCATGCGTATGCATATAAATTCTCCTCTCATGATTGTATTGCTCTATGAAGTATCTTTAGTTTGTAAGTTTTTATCTACGTTTCAAATTTCAAATCCTCTTCAGTCCTCCTTTGTTAAAGGGAGATATAGAGAGATTATTTGGCTTATAGTTTACGTTGCGCGATGAATGTGTTTCCCTAATAGGCGTTGTATGTTCTCAATAGAGGGATGCTTAATTACTCCCTTTTCGGTAATAATTGCCGTGATGTTTTTTGCAGGGGTGACATCGAAGGCTGGATTGAAGACATTGACCCCCTCCGGTGCCGTCCTCTTGCCAAATCCATGAGTGACTTCTTCTGGTGAACGCTCTTCAATGGGGATATCATTTCCTGACTTTATGCTTAAATCAAAGGTCGAAACGGGCGCGGCAACATAAAAGGGGATGCCGTGTTCTTTTGCCAGGATGGAGACGCCGTACGTGCCGATTTTGTTGGCAGTATCACCATTAGCGGCAATTCGATCCGCGCCCACGATTACACATTGTACCTTTCCCAATTTCATCACGTGCGCCGCCATGTTGTCACATATCAGGGTGACGTCGATTCCTGCATGCATAAGCTCCCACGCCGTTAACCTCGAACCTTGCAATAGCGGCCGTGTTTCGTCCGCATACACCTTGATGTGTTTGCCTTGTTCTTTGGCCTTAAAGAGAACGGCTAGGGCAGTCCCATAATCTGCGGTAGCCAATCCTCCGGCGTTACAATGGGTCAGAATACCACTGCCATCTTTGATAAAGTCAGTGCCATTCTCCCCGATCTGCCTGCAAATAACTTTATCTTCGTTTTGTATCTTGAGCGCTTCTTGTAATAAAGCCTCTTTTATTTCTTGAACAGATTTGCTCTTATTTTCTTGTGCAACGCGTTCCATACGGGCAAGCCCCCAAAAGAGGTTGACCGCCGTAGGCCTGGATGAACCCAGGTAGGTTGTTACATGCTTGAGTTCTTTTAAGAATGTATCCGCATCCTTCACCTGTATTTCTTTGATACCCAAGACCACGCCCATGGTGCCTGCGATGCCAATAGCCGGCGCACCCCTTACCATAAGCGTCTTAATTGCATGCCAGATACTTTTTAGATCCTCACAATAGACAAATTTTAATTCAGTGGGTAATAAGGTTTGGTCGATGAGTCGGATGCGACCGTTGATATCCCCTTCCCATTCGATAGTTGGTAATGGCATTTCATCTCCCTAAACAGTATTTAGAATTGTTGAAATTTGCTACAGCCAACATCTTTTCGGCAGTGTTTTATTGAAACCATAAAATTCTAAATCCTAAACAAATTCAAAATTCTAATGTTCAAATTACTAAAACATGGTATTTGAATTTCATATTTTCATCATTCGATATTGTTTAGAACTTAGAATTTTCTTTACACTCTCTACAATTTTATATTTCCATTATTATAATCCAAGTTCTGTTCGTATCTCTTTATCCTTTTCTGCGACTTCGTCTGCAAGTCTCTTTTTATATAAAACAATTTTTTGCCTCAATTTTGGGTCTGATACGCTTGCTATCTGGACTGCTAATATCGCGGCATTGATTGCCCCGGATTTCCCAATACCCATGGTAGGCACAGGAATTCCCGATGGCATTTGAACCATGGAAAGGAGCGAATCCAGTCCGCCCAGTCCGGCGGTTAACAGGGGGACGCCGATAACAGGAATGGGGGTTAAACTTGCAATGACTCCAGCCAAATGCGCTGCCCCTCCAGCGCCAACAATAATTACTTCATATTTTTTTTCTGCCTCAACTGCGTATGCTTGGACTCTTTCTGGTGAGCGGTGGGCTGAGATGATGTTAACGTCAAAATCTACCGCAAATTCTTTCAGTATATTTACGGTCTCCTTCATCGTTGCGAAATCTGAATCGCTGCCCATTACTATTCCGATTTTTTTGTTTGCCATTGCTTTACCTATAAATGATTTTATGTTAATAGAGAATTATATATTTGTGTAATAAAATTTGGAAAGAATGCCGATAAGGTATTTGTTGCTAATTTCGCATGCTTGCGAAGGCGATTCAGGTATGGAATGCGATGCGGCTTGTTTAAGAGATAGCGCGCTGTGGCTGCTTTATTGACATTCCCACTTTCGGTCACCATGTTTTCATGAATCTCCATATCTTCGTCTACTCCATCCGAGACCGCGCGTATGCTGACAAAAGGAATTCCTGTAGCGTTTGCCCGTTCTGCTATCGCAAAAGATTCCATATCAACTGCTATTGCAGAAGTTTGGACTCCAATAAATTTCTTGGCTGAAGACTTATGGATTATTTTATCAACAGAAAATATATCTCCGCAATGTGCTTTAATATTGTCTGAACTACTTAATTTAACAGCCAGTCCAACGGTTTGGGGATCACAGGTGAGTTTTGAATCAATTTGGATTTTTTCTTCAAAGATTTCCTGCGATGAATGCAAGATATGTTTTCCTATGATTAAATCTCCAATACAAACGTCAGGGTTTAAGCTACCTGCAAAGCCAGAGGAAATCATTAACTGAATGCTAAAACATTTTAATAAATGTTGAACGGTCTCAGGTACATTTTTACTTCCTATTCCTGTCTGAATAAGAGTTATCGGAAAGCCGTAAAACTCCGATTGATAGAATATGGTATGAGCGTGCTGAATCTTTTTTAAGATATTTACCTGGGGTTTTAAGGACGCCATTTCTTGGCTTAGTGCAAAAAATATTGCTATCATAAATTTCCCAATCTAAGATAAAACGCGTAAATGGAATCAAATTTAGTTAAAATTTTCAATACAATTATGAAAAAGTACAGAATTCCATTAATAACATTTCTCATCAAGGAGAGAGAAAACCAACCTCTGTTTTTTAGCTTTGAATAATACTTGATAGTATTATACAATTAACGCAATATTTTGCGCTTGTAAATTTTTTAATTTGTTTGTAATTGTTTTTGCCCTTTTTGTAAGACGGAGTTCAGCTCATTATGAGAGTATCGCTGGCATTAGGTTCTTCGTTGGTGAAATATTTAATAAAGAATAGGCTTTTGTCCAAAGAAAGATTTCCTCTGGTATTAATGCTGGAGGTTACTCACTTATGCAATCTTGCCTGTGAAGGTTGCGGCCGCATACGGGAGTACAAAGAAACAATGCGGGAGATGTTGAGTGTGGAAGAGTGTATTCAGGCGGTGAATGAATGCCCAGCGCCTGTCGTTTCTGTCACTGGCGGCGAGCCTCTGATGCATCCAGAGATTGATAAAATTATTGGTAGCATCTTAAAGAAAAAACGGCATATCTATTTATGCACCAATGGAACCTTATTATCAGAGGCGATAAAAAAACTGAACCCTAGCAAGTATCTTAATATTAATGTTCATATCGACGGCATTGCCAAGACGCATGACGCTATTGCGGGGAAAGGCGTCTTTGAACGTGCTACCAATGCTATCCGAGAAGCGAAACGGGCAGGATTCAGAGTCTGCACGAATACTACCATATATAAAAATACCAGTGAGGGCGAAATAGAAGAATTGTTTTCATTTCTGGAAGGGCTGGGCGTGGATGGCATGTTAGTCTCCCCGGGATTTAGTTTTGAACACAACGAAAATGAAATGTTCCTTTGCCGAAAAGAGGTACAGGAGAAGTTTGGATTTATTTATGGGATTTCGAAGAAATATAAGATACTAAACTCTCCCTTGTATTTGAAATTTTTAAAGGGAGAAAGGCATCTAAAATGTACGCCGTGGGGAAATCCTACCAGGAACTATTTGGGTTGGAAAAGCCCTTGTTACCTCATCACAGACACGCACTACAAAACCTTTGATGAGTATATGGAGGGTACAGATTGGGAAAAATATCAGGAGGGAAACGATCCTCGCTGTAAAGATTGCATGATGCATTGCGGTTTTGAGCCCACCGTTGTGCTGGAAGGTGGAAAGCGATTATCTGATATCATAGAAATGGCTAAGTGGAGTCTCAGCTAGAAAAAACAGGTATTTAGCCGTCAACAGTTGGTACGCAGTTTTTAAATGAGTTATCCCAATACCCTCCTACCAAATTTCTGACTGCCGATGACCGGGTTTATGATTTTTGAATAAGATTGCGGTATCTGCCCAGGGACATCAAAGGGAAATAATTGCGGTACATATGATATTTTAGGTAAAAAACCTTTGGGAAACCCGTAGCGGTAAATTCAATTTCATCCCAGCTTCCGTCTTCTTTTTGTTTATTTAAAAGAAAATTTACACCCTTTTCTGCTGCGTCTGATTTTACATCACCGACAGAAAATAATGCCAACAGCGCCCACGCCGTTTGTGAGGGTGTGCTTTTGCCAATTGCTTTAAGCGATGAATTCTCGTAAGACTTTATCGTTTCACCCCATCCTCCGTCAGAATTCTGAACACTCTTCAGCCAATCAACAGCATTTTTAATGTAAGGCTTGTTCATGTCCTCTCCAACGGCAGAAAGTCCGGCAAGCACAGACCACGTTCCATAAATGTAGTTTGCACCCCAACGTCCAAACCACGAGCCGTCTTTTTCTTGCTCTTTCTGAAGAAATTCTACGGCCATTCGAATGTTGCTGTAGGTCTTACTGAATCCGATACGACCCAAAAATTCCAAGCACCGAGCTGTAACATCGCTTGTACTTGGATCTAGCAACGCATTAAAGTCTGCAAAAGGTATATGATTTAAAATGCTCTTATTGTTGTTACGGTCAAAAGCCCCCCATCCGCCGTCATCGCATTGCATTGCTTGAATCCACCTCATGGCGCGTAACAAGGTCTTTTCCTTATGAGCAGCTTCTGGTAGAGACACTCGCTGTAATGCCATGAGGACTGCGGCGCTATCGTCCGTATCAGGATAAAACTCATTTGCATATTGGAAGTACCAACCGCTTGGTTCTTGTACTTTACACTTTAAAGCCCAGTCTCCGAAATTCTTAACTTCCTTGCTTAGTAACCAATGTCCCGCTTTTTGCAATGCTGGATGGGCATTTTGTATTCCTGCTTCATTGAGCGCTATAATCGCCCATGCCGTATCCCAAACGGGCGATACACACGGCTGTAAATAAAGCTTATCCGTCTCGTACACAACCAGGTTCTCTACCTCTCTTAGCTGACTTACCAATGCCGGATGATCGTCTGGATAGCCAAGACATTTCATGGCGAAGATCGAATTAATAATTGCCGGCCATATAGCCCCTAGCCCGCCGGATTTATCCATATGGCCCAGCATCCATTTTTCCGCCTTCTTGAGGGCTATTCTTCTGATACATTTAACGGGATGTTGCTCATATCGCCGGAAAATACTATCGGCATCAATAAAGAAATTATGCCAGGTCCATCCTGATTGATCCCGCTTAATGCGGTAAACCACCTTGTCGCGCGGGACAAGGTAGAGTTCTTTCAGCAAGTCATCCCCAACTTGAATGTGGGGTTTTTTAGCGATAGCAATGGAGAGGGGAACGACGATACATCTCGACCAATACGACATCTCGTAGATACTAAAATAAAAACCTGCTGGAAACAGGATCATTTCTGCAGGAACAGCAGGCACGGCTTGCCAATCAACCTGGCCAAACATGGCAAGATATATCTTCGTAAAACAGTTGGCATTCATGATACCACCCATATCCAGGATACATTTTCGGGCTTTCTGCATAAATGGCTCATCTGCAGAATATCCCGCTAGTTTCAGAGCAAAGTATGCCTTTACCGAAGCGCTAACTTCGGCAGGTCCTCCATAATAAATATTCCATCCTCCGTCAGGGAGTTGATGCTCTCGGAGAAGATTAGCAGCCATTCTTTGTTTTTCGCTATCTACCTTTCCGAGAAAACGCATCAGCATAATATAGTCTGACGTAACGGAGGTATCTGCCTCTAAAATCCCTACCCAGTGACCGTCGGATGGGTTTTGCTGACTGAGAAGATATCGTCGCGCCCTATTTATTGCAATATCCAGGGGATTTTTTGTTGATGATGCAGTATGGATATGTGTCCTGATAGGTGTACTTTCTAATTTTAACTCATGCTTGGATAGTTCAAGAACAGGATGTTTCCCATTTCCGTTCCCGTTTCCATTCCCATTGAATTTATAAAGGCCCGCTTCTAATCGTTCGAAAAAATTAAATAAAAATTTTCTCATATTTTTACGGAACCCCCATCAATACTCACGTATCAAATTGACCGTCTTTGCTATATTAAGTAGATAATTTTCATAAGCTTAAGCAGACATTAGCGCATAAAAATAACAAATTTGCAAGGCAATTTCAAGTAAAACTTGTATTCATTCTCGGCTTTTTACTTTTTATAGGAAGCAGAAGCAAAAGGGAAAGCAACTCTTTCGAATTGACAATCTCCCTTCGATCCTTTCAGTGAGCTTGGAAAGATTCTTATCTGTTTTCAGCTTTTCTCGCAGACGTTTTCTCCCCCGGCTTACGGTACTATAATCTACCCCCATCATCTCTCCTATTTCTCCACCTTTCATACCACCTAGTCGATAGAATATCTCCATAGCTATCTGCCTCATAATGCCTCTTTCTTCTTTGATCTCATCAAAACTTTTACAAAACTCTTCACAGAGGGCGTTCATAATCTTTTCTTTTGCTTTATATTTCAACAGTCGTTTAATCGATGGAACTTCTCGTTTGTCTTTATTGTCTTTTAAAAACTTCCCTTTTACCCACAAACTTATCTACTCGCTCTGTATTCTGCAAAGTTATTTTCTCCACTTTGCTTCAGACACATAACTAATAAGTATACAGAAATAATTTCGTAGTAGTCATGTAGACACAGGGGAAATTCTGTTATTACAATATTTCCTGATTTTTAAAGAATGCTACCAAGGTGTTATATGCTGGAATATAATAACATTGATATGCCGAATCAAGGAAAAATAATGAATAAGAGACCAAGGTATTTCTCATACCTTCAACCACGATTTCCCTCCTTCCAATTTTATCAGTGTGTCTACACCGTTCTTACCATTTCATTTTGAAAAACATTTGATTATTACACCCTGTTTGATATAATTTCATTTTGAAATGGTGCTGTCGTCGATCTTAACAGGCTGTCCGAGAATACGCTTGCAAGGTCGGTACTATACTATATATTGATAAATTACTTCTCGATAAACAATATATGGTATGCATCGGTTGGGTCAACTTCATTCTCGGACAGCCTGTTAAGTAATAATTCAGCCACGAATTTACACGAATAAGCACTAATAAGAAGTTGTGTTTGCATGTTTCATGTTAAGAGTTTACGTCGTTCGCTGGGCTAGTAACTTTGAAAGTAACCTTTCGTGTAAATTAGTGTTCGAATATAGTGAGGTTTTCAATAGTTTTCATGAACGTTCTGGAGATTTATATACATGTCTGAACAACGGGAAAAGGTAGTATTGGCATATTCGGGCGGCTTGGACACCTCTGTGGCGATTAAATGGATTCCTGAAAAATACAATATGGATGTTGTTACCGTGACCATTGACCTTGGTGCGGTGAAGGATCTTGAGGGTATTCGGCAAAAGGCGTTAAAAATCGGCGCTAAAAAGGCGATTGTCATTGATGCAAAGGATACTTTTGTCAAATATTTCGTATTTCCTGCCTTGCAGGCGGGGGCGTTGTACGAAGGCGTTTATCCGCTGGCGACGGCACTGGGTAGGCCGCTGATTGCGAAGTTGTTGGCAGATGTGGCACATGAGGAGAAGGCAGATGCAGTGGCACACGGCTGTACGGGGAAAGGGAATGATCAAGTACGGCTCGATGTATCTTTGCAGGTCTTGAATCCTAAGCTGCGGATTATTGCGCCAGTGCGTGAGTGGAAGATGACGCGCGACGAAGAGATTCGATACGCGGAGGAACATAATATTCCTATAGAGGCAAAAATAAAGAGTCCGTATAGTACGGACGAAAATCTCTGGGGGAGAAGCATCGAATGTGGCGTGTTGGAAGACCCATGGGCTGAGCCACCGGAGGAAGTGTATAAATGGACAAAAAACGCAAAAGATACCCCAGACGAACCGGAATATCTTGAGATTCATTTTGAAAGAGGTATCCCTGTGGCTATTAACGAGGAGGAGATGGATGGCGTTGCCCTTATTAATATGCTGAATGCAAGGGGCGGTAAGCATGGAGTTGGTCGTATTGATCACATGGAGAACCGGCTTGTAGGAATTAAATCGAGGGAAATTTATGAAGCCCCCGCTGCGATTGTATTGCATACGGCGCACAAAGCGCTGGAAGGCATGATTATGACAAAAGATGCCTTGCGTTTTAAGGATATTGTGTCTGCCCACTATGCTGATTTGGTTTATAATGGGCTTTGGTTTTCCGCCTTCCACCAGGATTTGGTAGCGTATGTGTTGAGCAGTCAGCGTCTGATGAAAGGGACGATTCGCGTAAGATTGTCTAAAGGGACGTGTACAGTCGTGGGACGTAAATCACCGCTCTCCCTTTATAGCGAAAAGCTGGCCACCTATCAGAAAGAAGACACCTTTGATCATAGTGCCTCCCTTGGGTTTATTAAGATATACGGCTTGCCTGTGAAGATACAGGCCCAAAAGCAGATGGATATCTTGATGGGGAAGGAGTCGTTGCATTTAGATTCGATCATGCCGCCGAAGGTCAAGTCCATCAAGGCTTCGGAGGTGGACAAATAAATGTTGATTTTTGTCTCTTCACGCGGGTTCAATCTTGTAGATTGAACCCGCGTGGAGAATTATGAGACTACAGATTTCATAGTAGGAGATATATATATGCCTCGGTTCTGCATACTTTGAACGAAAACATCTTCCTTAATCTTTACAAAGACCACGTGCTCTCCTCTATTCTCGAGTATTCTCCAAGCGTGTTGGGTATTTCCATAACCAATACTTCCCAGATCATTCCCGGGCTGACGCTGGCAAAATTGATAAAAAGTCAAAGCGAGGAGTTATGTCCTTTCCCTTACAATTATTCTATGTCAGATGGATTGCTCTATATTACTCATTTAAAGCAAAAAATGAGTAATCCAGACAAGGAATTTAAACAAACGGTTAAATGTTAATATTATCTTGATTGTGGTGATACGAATTTTTAGAAGTTCAAAATGATAAAAAGGATTTTTTCATTAAAATCAATTAAGAACAGATTGATCCTGATATTTTTATTATGTTCATTTATGCCGTTATTATTGCTACGTTTTATGGCATTTCCCAAGGCGCAAAAGGATTTGGAAGAAGCCTTGATAAGAAATTTGGAAGGCGTGAAACAAAAGCAGGCAGAGATTGTAAAGATGTGGTTTAATGAGCGAAGACACGACGCGAAGGTGGTGAGTAGAAACATCTCGGATATCGTGGGGAAAAGTATATGGGATAAGGATCCTAACTTTATAAAGTTAAAAAATTATATTGAGATGCTGAGAGCGGAGTATGGATATAAAGGCGTCTCCATTACTTCGCGGGATGGGATTGTCCTCGTGGCCACAGAAAGCGAATTAGCCGGTACCAATCTTATGGGTTTTGATTATTGTCGAGAGGCCTTGAATGGAAATGTTTTTGCATCCAGGATTCAATGTTTTGCTCGTATCGAAAATGGTAAAAAAAAGTGTGATAGTGAAGAGCCTTCGATGTTTTTTTCTGCGCCGGTGATTGATTCCGATAACCTTGCCTTGGGTGCGGTTATTCTCAGGGTGGATACAGCATCTCTCAGCGAAATCATGAAAAGCGCAAAGTTGGGAAAGACGGGAGAAACCTTTCTTATCAACAGAGAGGGGTTTATGCTGACGGAGTCACGGTTTGCAGACGAGATCAAAAAGACAGGCGCTATTCAACGAATAATGGCATTGGAGTTAAGAGTAGTAAATCCCCATACGGGAAAGCTGACTGATGGCGCCCAAAAATGTCTGGGTGGCAAAGACGGATATAACGCTGATGGTTATATAAATTATGATGGTAAGAAGGTGCTGGGTGCGTGGTGTTGGATTCCGGAATATGATTGCGGCTTGCTTGCGCAGATTGATATTCATGAGGGGTATGGAGCCGCCTATAGTCTAAAAAAGTTTGTTCTTTCAATGTTATTAGTATTGGCTTTTCCATTGACGTTGATTGCATTTTACTTTGGCAAAAGGATTTCTGCGCCCATTTTAAATATAACAGAGGTAACGAAAAAAATTACCGGTGGTGATTTGGGTCAGCGGGTGAAAGCTACCGGCAAGAGCGATGAGATTAGCGAACTTGCGCAGGCATTCAACGTAATGGCAGGGTCTCTAGAGGAAAAAACGATTACGTTAAGAAATTATACGGCAGACCTTGAGAATATTGTAAAAGAAAGAACCCTTAAACTACAATCGACAACTAATTTCTTAAATAGTATCTTAGCGGGTTCTACCGAGTATTCGATCATTGCAGAAGATTTGAACGGTAATATCCTCGCGTTTAATAAAGGTGCAAGTTTAATCTATGGTTATAAACCTGAAGAAGTGATTGGGATAGCCAATGTGAGGATACTTCATTTAGAAGAAGATGTAAAGTCAGGGAAGGTAGACCATATCTTAGAGATAGCACGCAGAACAGGTCGATATGAGGGAGAAGTGCTTAGAAAAAGAAAGAATGGTGAGGTTTTCCCAGCCCATGTTACGTTTACGTTGCGGCGCGACGAGGACGGCCAACCCATCGGTTTTGTGGTAATATCCAAGGATATTACGAAAGAAAAACTCGTGACGTTGGAAAAAGAGATTGTAAATAATGTTAATAAGTCAATCGCCTCAGGACTGGACATCAAGGAAGTTTACAAGAATATTTATGCCGAGTTGAAACGCATAATCGATTTTACATGGTTAGGGGTGGCGTGCGTTATAGATGGGACAGAAATTACGGAGGGCTCTCACATTGTAGAGGGAGAATTGTTATCCACGGAGTGGTTGTATAATCGGCAAAACCCATTTGATGCAACGGCGCAAGGTGTGGTGGTCAAGAGTGGGTTACCCGATTTGGTTACGGATACGCTTGAAAAGAAGTATTTAATAGACCATGAATTGTACAAAAAGGGGATATGCTCTTACTTATGTTTTCCGTTGAAATCAAAAGGAATTACCATAGGAACTGTTACCTTAGGGAGCAAAAAGAAAGATGCTTTTACGGAAGCACATTTTGGCTTATTAAATCAAATTACGCCGCAGTTAGCTATTGCTATTGAAAACACGAGACTTTTTGTATCGATAAGAGAATCAGAAGAAAAATACAGAGACCTCGTTGAAAATGCACCAGAAATGATTCATGAAATTGACCCGGAAGGGAGATTCCTCAACGTAAACAGGACGGAATTGAATAAATTGGGATATTCTCTTGAAGAGATGAGACGGATGATGCTTGAGGATATTGTACCGGTAAAAGACAGAGAAGATGTAAAACGGCTTATTCGCCGGATTAAGGAAACGGGAAGCAGTGAATTGGAGACAGAGTTTCTGACAAAATCAGGGAAGGAGATAAACGTCGAGATTAACGGGACAGGTCTTTGTAATAACAAGACAGGTGAATGCTTTTGTATAAGGACTTTCGTCCGTGATATTACCGAGAGGAAGAGGATGGAAGAACAAATGCGGCGGGCCGAGAAGTTGGCATCTATGGGTGAATTGGCTGCAGCGATTGCGCATGAGATCAGAAATCCATTAGGAGCGATATGCAATTCTGTGGGAATTTTGGATAATCATTTAAAATTGACAGGTCAGGATAGGGATTTATTGGAAATGATTGTAGGGCAATCAGAGAGGTTGGACAGAATCATAAGTAATTTCTTGACCTTTGCTCACCCGCGCGAACCTTCCTTTTTTTTGCAGGACATTCGAGAAGTGATTAAAAATACTATTTTCCTATTAGAACAGGATAGTCGATTTACAAAGCAGGTTGAGATAAAGGAAATCTATGAGAGCGTATTACCCAAAGTATATATTGATACCGATTTAATCCACCAGGTGTTGTGGAACTTATTCGTAAATTCGTTAGATGCTATGCCAGATGGCGGCCAAATCAAAATAATGGTGAGAAAAGCGACTTTGTTTTTAAGAGACGCGGTGGAGATTGTTATATCAGATACGGGGACAGGCATACCATCTAACGAATTGGGCAGGATATTTGAACCCTTTTACACGACAAAATCAGAAGGGACGGGACTGGGGCTCTCGATGACCCAGCGTATCATAGATGACCATGGAGGGACTATTGATATTAAAAGTAAGGAAGGTAAAGGGACGACCTTTTATATCAAACTGCCTGTCGGAAATGAAAGATAGGCGATCTAGGGAAAAACTTTTTTGGGATAATTAGGAATATGGAAAGTGGTAAAATTCTTGTTGTAGAAGATCAGGATGCCATGAGAGAATCCCTCGTGATTGCCTTTAGAGACGAGGGATATCAGGTCGAAGGTGTTGCAAGTGGAGAAGAGGCCATTCGAAGATTGAATGGTAATAATGTGTATGATTTGGTAGTCACGGATCTGAAAATGAAAAAAGTAGATGGCCTGGAAGTGCTCAAAGCGGCGAAGACTGCAAGTCCATCTACGGAAGTGGCACTTATTACTGCTTATGGAACCATTAGTACGGCAGTTCAAGCGATTCGGGACGGGGCTTATGATTATGTAACCAAGCCTTTTCGTCATCAAGAAATTCTGAAAGTTGCAAAAAAGGCAATCGAAAAGAAAAGTTTGAAAGATAGGGTTCGATACCTTGAGGGGGAAATTAGAGATAAATATAGGTTTGAGGGTATTGTGGGTAGCTCCAATGCCGTGTTGGAGGTACTAAAAATAACTTCGCAGGTGTGTCGTACCGAAAGCACTGTTTTGGTGACGGGAGAGAGTGGGACGGGGAAGGAGTTAATTGCGAGGGCCATTCATTATAATAGCCATCGAAAAGACGGACCATTTGTTGTAATTAATTGTGGCGCATTGCCTGAAAACTTGCAGGAAAGTGAACTCTTTGGGCACGTGAGGGGGTCGTTTACTGGAGCTATTAGGGATAAAATAGGATTGTTTCAACATGCGCAAAAGGGGACAATTTTATTAGACGAGATTGGCGAAACATTACCTTCTACGCAGGTAAAGCTCTTGCGATTTTTGCAGGATGGAGAAATACGTCCTGTTGGCGGGAATAAAGCGATATACGTTGATACAAGAATTGTCGCTGCTACGAATGAAAATTTGGATAAAGCTGTTGAGTCTGGAAAATTTAGGAAAGACCTGTTTTATAGAATTAATGTAATACGTATTCATCTCCCCCCCTTAAGGGAACGAAGGGAAGATATTCCCCTCTTAGTTGAATATTTTTTAGAACAAATTACGGAAAAGCTTAAAAAAGGGACGAGGACATTTTCCAAAGAAGCGATGCAGGCCTTGATGAATTATGATTGGCCTGGCAATATAAGGGAACTTCAAAATATAATGGAAAGGGCTGTTGCGCTTTCTAGGAAAGATCTAATAGATTTGGACGAAATTCCGCTTCCCCTGGAAAGATTTGCTGCACTTACAACAACTCCAATAGAGGATGAAAAGAGAAAGTCATTTATCGTAACAACCCTTGCTGAGCAGGAAAAAAACGCAATCATCGAGGCGCTTAATAAATATAGCGGTAATCAGACAAAGGTTGCACAGATATTGGGGATATCTACGACTACCCTTTGGAGAAAAATCAAAAAATACAGGATTAAATCGCAACACGAGATATCTGATAAAATTTAATTTAAAAATAATTTCATACTGAAAATACCATTGCATAATGGAAGGTTTTTGTGAATACATATATGCTGTAATTTGTATTAGTATGAAAATATCACCATCAGTAAATCACTAATAAAATACCACTTATAGAAAATATAAGGGGTATTTTGTTTTTCGCGCGGAGTTGGTATATTTTTCGTTAGCCTAAAAGGGGTAATAACTATTACCTGGTTAATGGTTGATGGGTTTATGTAGATAAGAGGATGTTCGTGGATGTTTAGGAGGAGGCAGACAACCGAGGTTAAAAAGGTAATAGATGTTGAATTTGCAGTAATAAAAGATTCTAAAAAAGACAAAGAAAATTATTTAGCGCATTTTACAAGGATTTTTAAGGGATTTTCAAATAGGGAGAGGAGAAAAATGCCATTAATTGAAGGAGTTAACAAGATTAGTGCGATTGTAAAAAAATTACCCAAGGCGCCGCATCCACCGATCCCATCAAGGGAAGTGTGGCTTTCTTTATGGGGTGCATTTCTGGGTTTAGGGTTTACATCGTTGCTTGCCTTTCTCTGGAAGTGTCCTATGCTATTGGGGCCGTTTGGTGCTAGCGCTGTGTTGATTTTTGGCGCTTACAAGGCGCCGCTGGCCCAGCCGAGGAATGTCCTGTTAGGGCATTTTCTAGCTGCATGCATAGGCGTATGCGTAAATGATTTCTTTGGTGTTACATTTTGGTCTATTGCCCTTGGTGTTGCCCTTGCGCTCGTACTTATGGTAGTAACGTATTCAATCCACCCACCTGCAGGTGCAACGGCATATGTGGCCGTTCAGACCGGGGGATTGGGTGTGGGATACATGTATATCTTGAACCCCGTCATTCTGGGCGCCTTTATTCTGGTATTGATCGGTGTGATTTTCAACAAGCTTGGGAAAAGGGATTATCCAACACATTGGTGGTAAAGGATGTGTGATAAGCAATAAGAGATGTCTGATATTTTATGAACTTGGACGTACAAATTTGTTAAATTACGGAGAAAAACAATGTTTATTTCGATAAAAAATCGGCTTATTTTTTTACTAATCATATTTACGTTACTACCGTTTGTATTGTTGAGGATAGTGGCATATCCGAGGATGCAGTCGGATTTGCAGGAGGTGCTGATACGGAATCTGGACGGCCTAGGGCATAAGCAGTCGGAACTGGTGGCCACGTGGATACACGAGAGAACGAAGAACGCGCGGGTAATAGCAAACAATCCCCTGATGTCCAGATCGGTAAAGATCGCAAAGACAGACAAGGACTATGCAGACATAGCCCAGTATCTCGAGGTGGTAAAGAGCGAGTACGGGTATAAAGGCGTACTGGTAAGCAACGACAAAGGGCTGGTCACCGTTGCAACGGCAGGGGAAAATGAAGTGGGAAATGACGTTTCACCAATGGATTACTTCAAGCAGGCAGTACAGGGGAACACCTTTGTGTCAAGCGTCATTCCATCTGAAATTCCACTCGTAAATGAATTTGGGGACAAAGAGCTGGGGATGCCGACCATGTTCGTTGCGGCGCCGCTCAAGGATAGAGACGGGGTTGTCATCGGAGTCGTTTCATTGAGAATAGACGTCAACACCCTTAACGACTTAATGTTAAGCCTCAAACTGGGGAAGACGGGCGAGACGTATTTAGTGAACAAAGACGGATACATGATAACAGAATCCCGGTTTGCCGGGCATCTAAAAGAGATGGGGCTGGTAAAGAAGAGGTGCGCCCTGGAATTGAAATTGGTTAATCCGGAGACGGGGGAATTAACCAACGGCGTGAAACAGTGCACTGCGGGCAACAATGGCTTTGATGCGAGGGGCTATAAGGATTACAGCGGACTCATGGTGCTTGGGGTATGGCGCTGGCTGCCTGAGTTAAATTGGGGGGTCATGGCGGAAATCGACAGGGACGAAGGATACGGGGCAGCCTATAATCTTAACTACATTGTCAGTTCTTTATTGTTAGTGCTGGCATTTCCGATCGTAATCGTGGCGTACTTTATTGGGAGAAAGGCCTCGATACCCATCATCAAGTTGAAGGAAGTGACAGAGAAGATGGCTGCGGGGGATTTAACCCAACGGGTGGACATTCAGAAGAGAGACGACGAAATAGGGATACTGGCAAACTCCTTTAATGCGATGGCGAAATCCCTGGACGAGAAGACACGGGAGATAGCCGTGTCTGAGAAGCGATACAGGGAACTCTTTAACTCTATAAAGGAAGGGGTATACAGGTCTGAGCCGGGAGTTGAGGGGGTGTTTACGTTTATCAACAAGGCCGGCGCCGAAATATTAGGATATCCTACGCCGGAAGAAGTGATTGGGACGAAGGTAAAAAATATCTATGTGGACCCTGAAGATAGAAGGCGGCTCTGCGAGAAGCTGGATAAAGACGGGGTATGGAGGGACTTTGTATCCCTGTGTAGGAGAAAGAACGGAGAGAGTTTCTATGCGGAACGCACCAGCAATATGCTGAGGGATGAGAAGGGGAATCCTGTTGCTATCTATGGGGTATTTAGGGATATCTCAGAGAGGAAGAAGACAGAGCTGGAGGTTGTTGAATCTGAGAAGAGGTATCGTTTGTTGTTTAATTCATTAAAAGACGGCGTCTACCAATCTGAAGCTGAAGTAGACGGTGTGTTTACGTGGATCAATCAGGCAGGCGCTGAGATTTTGGGGCATAAGTCACCGGAAGAGGTGATTGGCATGAAGGTAAAGGACATTTATGTGAATCCCGATGACCGCAGAAAGGTGGTTGAGAAGCTGAACAAGGATGGGATATGGAAGGGTTTTACCTCTTTTTGCAAGAGAAAGAATGGCGAGCGATTCTACATGGAACGGACGTCCAATCTGATTACCGATGAGAAGGGGAACCCTGCCCGCATCGAGGGGATATTTAGAGATATAACGGAGCGGAAGAAGCTGGAGGAGGAGTTACAGGAGGCTGAGAGGCATCACCGGGAGTTATTGAATTCATTGAAAGAGGGGATATATCAGTGCGAGCCTACAGAAGACGGGGTGTTTACGTGGAT
>Ga0105164_10000594_pt1 | contig 24827 bp, 23 predicted proteins | sample VDWuncwatermetaG_FD_89674 | JGI IMG/M metagenome (GOLD analysis project Ga0105164, IMG submission 89674) | Wastewater microbial communities from Netherlands to study Microbial Dark Matter (Phase II) - VDW unchlorinated drinking water | ecosystem: Environmental > Aquatic > Freshwater > Drinking...
AAAAGGATAAACCTGGAAGACCTGTATGCCCAGATTAAAGAGGGAAAGCTTAAAGAATTAAAGCTGATTATTAAAACTGATGTGCAGGGTTCTCTTGAGGCCATAAAAGAAGTGCTGGGCAAGATAAATGTTAGCGAGATAAAACTGGAGATTATTCATGAGGGCGTAGGAAATATCAATAACTCCGACGCAATCCTGGCAGTAGCATCAAATGCCCTAATCCTAGGATTCAATGTGGTTGTAGATGAGTATGCCAAAGAGTTGGTTGCCAAAGAAGGCGTGGATGCCAGGATTTATAATATCATTTACGAACTGGGTAATGATATTAAGGCGGCTTTAGAGGGTATGCTTGAGCCGAAATTAAAGAAAGTTTTTGCCGGCAAGGTCGAAATAAGGAAGGTTTTCAAATTATCGCGCGCGGCGGGTTCTGTTGCCGGCTGTTTCGTGTTGAAGGGAAGAATTCACCGTAATGTTGCGGTTAACCTGGCCAGAAACGGCGAGGTTATATTTGAAGGGAAGCTTTCTTCCTTAAAACGCTTTAAGGATGATGTGCGCGAGGTTCAGGAAGGATTTGAATGCGGTTTAACCATCGGCGGTTTTGATGATATAAAAGAAGGCGATATCATCGAAGCTTACGATGTGGAAAAAATAGCCAGAACATTATAAATGAAAAAGCGGATATTAAGCGGGATGCGCCCTACCGGGAAATTGCATTTGGGCCATCTGGTTGGCGCATTGGATAACTGGGTAAAACTGCAGGATGAATATGAGTGCTTATTTATGGCGGCCGACTGGCATGCGCTGATGTCTGAATATGGGGACCCGAAGGATCTAAGAGATAATCTTATCGATAATGTTATTGATTGGCTTGCCTGCGGGATCTCAGCCGACAAATCCATAATTTTTGTGCAGTCGCAGATTAAAGAACACCTGGAATTATACCTTGCCTTTTCAATTATGACTCCTTTAGGGTGGCTTGAGCGCTGCCCGACTTATAAGGAACAGCTTCGCGAAATAACCAATAGGGATTTAAGCACCTACGGTTTCTTGGGGTATCCGGTATTACAGGCAGCTGATATTGCCCTTTATAAAGCGGATGCGGTGCCGGTAGGCGAAGACCAGCTGGCGCACCTTGAATTAACGCGCGAAATCATCCGGCGCTTTAACGGCTTATACAAAACAAAGGTATTTCCCGAGCCCAAGGCGCTCCTGACTAAGGCAGCCCGTTTACTCGGGATTGACGGCCGCAAGATGAGCAAGAGCTACAATAATTTTATCGCCCTTTCCGAAGAGCCAGATTCTTTGCGCGCAAAGGTCCAGAATATGTTTACCGACCCCCTGCGCGTAAAACGGACTGACCCGGGGCATCCGGAAAAATGCAATGTGCATAATTACTTTGCGGTATTTGCTCCCGAGAGAAAAAAAGAAACGGATGAACTTTGCCGTAAAGCACAGGTCGGCTGCACCGACTGCAAGAAAGAATTATCCGGGATCCTGATTAAATTCTTAGAGCCCATTCAGGAGAAAAGAAAAAATTTGTACAGAGACAAACAACGCGTTTTTGATATACTGGAGGAAGGAAAGAAAAAGGCAGCTCAGGTAGCAGATGCGACTATCCGCGAAGTAAAAGGATTAATTAATTTAAGTGAGGCCACGACTTACGGAATGAAATGAACGTAAGTCGTATGGCCGAACTTACTCCGACGAGTGAAACGAGTCGGAGCTACATTAAAAAAAGGAAATCCCTCGCCTGCGATAAAATATCGGAGGCTCGGGATATAAATTCGGGCATATAACTTACGTTCACTCGCTTTCGCTCGTTCCATAAGTCACTGTGCTCATTAAATGAAAATTAAATTAGATATCTTTGAAGGGCCGCTGGACCTACTTTTATACCTCGTAAAAAAAGACCATCTGAATATCTACGATATACCGATCGCGCGGGTTACCGAACAGTATATCCGGTATTTAGAGTTAATGCAGCTCCTGGATTTAAATATCGCCGGAGAATTCTTAGTTATGGCAGCTACCCTGATGCAGATTAAGTCCAGGATGCTCCTTCCGGCAGAAGAAAATAAGCCGGTAGAAGAGGAGGACCCGCGCGCAGAATTGGTTAAACGCCTTTTAGAATACGAAAATTTTAAACAGGTCGCCGAAGAATTGCGCCACATGGAAGGCGATCAGCGCGAGGTTTTTAAACGGCCAAAAACAGACACAAAAGAAGAAATTCCCGGAAGAAACGACGTTTATTTTGAGGCAAGTATTTTTGACCTGATTACCGCTTTTACTAAGGCAATGCAGGATGTGCCAAAGGAATTATTTTACGAAGTCATCAAGGATGAGTTTACCATCGAACAAAAAATACACGACCTCCTGCATCTCCTGCTTAAGGCCTCCGTCGTTACCCTTTCGGATTTATTCAAGCAGGCAAAGAATAAAATCGAAATAATCGTAACTTTTCTGGCAATACTGGAACTAACCCGCCTGAAAGAAATTGTTATTCGCCAGAAAGAGTCATTTGAAGAGATCGAGATTGCAAGGAATACTTCAAATATCATACCCGATGCCAGACCAAACACGGCATAAATTAATAGTAAATCGCTCTACCCCGCCCGGTTCCGGTTTTTCGGTCAAAAACCAGATTAATCAAGGCCAGGAAACAGACGAGGACGTTGTTTTAAATATGTCCCTTCGGCCGCGTAAGTTACCAGAGTTCGTGGGCCAGAAGGAAATTGTCGAAAATCTTAAAATAGCCCTTACCGCCGCCAAACAAAGAAAAGAGCCGACAGAACATATTCTTTTGTCCGGCCCGCCCGGCCTGGGAAAGACCTCGCTTGCCCATATTATCGCCCACGAAATGAATGCCAAGATAACCACTACCTCCGGCCCGGCAATAGAGCGGGCAGGGGATTTTATCGGTATCTTAACGAATTTAGAAAGGGGAGACATACTTTTTGTCGATGAGATACACCGGCTTTCGCGGGTGGTGGAAGAATTTTTATATCCGGCAATGGAGAATTTCCAGATTGACTTTGTAATTGATAAAGGGCCTTATGCCAAAACGATAAAATTCAACCTGAAGCCCTTTACTTTAGTCGGAGCGACTACGCGCGTGGGCTTATTATCCGCTCCTTTAAGGAGCAGGTTCGGCATATCTTATCATCTGGATTTTTACCGCGTGGAAGATTTGGCGAAGATAGTTAAACACTCGGCAAAAATAATCGGTATTGAAATTGATGATGCGGCAACAGAAGAGATCGGCAGGCGTGCAAGAGGCACGCCGCGCATTGCCAACCGGCTGCTGCGCAGAATCCGCGATTATGCGCAGGTTTCGCAGGCAAATAAAATTGACCTTGCGATTACTGTAACATCATTGAATGAGCTTAGGATTGACAAGGCAGGCCTTGATGAAATAGACCGCAAGGTGCTTAAAGTAATAATTGAAACTTATGAGGGAGGCCCGGTAGGCGTTGAGTCTTTGGCTGCCAGTTTGAATGAAGAAGTAGATACTATCGCGGATACGGTTGAGCCGTACCTGCTCAAAAGCGGATATTTGAAACGCACTAGCCGCGGCCGCATGGCCACAAAATTAGCCTTCGAGCACTTCGGTGCGAAATACAATAAAGAGAAGCAGGAAGAGCTATTTGAGAAATGAGCCTGTTGGTTTTTCTCGCTTAAGTCGATTTTTTAACGCCAATGATCTTTCGCATTTCGGTGGCTGCTGAACTCGCACTTTTTACCGCTGTAAAAAGTGCTCAAACAGCATCGCCATCCCGATATTGTCCCGACTACGTCGGGACATCGGGATTCCCTCAATGCTCAAGCTTCATTGGCTAAAATCGACATGCGCTCGAAAAACTAATAGGTTCATTTTCGAATTAGTATTGTGTTTTCTGAAATTAAAATTAGGCAAAATTAGGGGCAGCGACCGGTTTTTCGTATAAGCGGATGGCAAGTTTTGTGCTTAAGCAAAACGTAGGAGGCGCGAGCGGGCACGGATTGCCCGCTATAGATTACAGGCAAGAGCGAGCGCCGACTCCCGAGCGAAGATTTTCCTCGCAGGGGAAAATCGAGCGTTTTTGCGAAAGCACAAAATTTGACAGACGCTACATCGTAAAATTAACCCGAGAATATGAAGAAATTACTGTTGCATACATGTTGTGCGCCGTGTTTGATTTATCCGCTGAAAAAAATGCGGGAAAATGATATTTCGGTAACCGGGTTCTTTTATAACCCGAATGTCCATCCCATTTCCGAATATAACGCCAGAAAACAGGCAATGGAAGAATATAATAAAACCGATAAGCTCGAGGTTATTTATCCGGATTATGCACCGGATGAATTTTTTCAGGAGGTAGAGTTCAATGAAGATGCGCCAGGAAGGTGCTTTTTATGCTGGGGTTTGCGGATTCAGAAAACTGCTGCCTTTGCCAAGAAAGAAGGCTTTGATTATTTTTCAACTACCTTGTTGGTTAGCCCTTATCAGGACCAGGATTCGCTGAAGAATATCGGTAATGGAATAGCCGAAAAAGAAGGGATAAATTTTTATTACGATGATTTTCGGGCTGGCTTCCGGCAGGCACATAACGAGGCGCATGCCTTAGGTATATACTGCCAGAAATATTGCGGATGCCGGTATTCGGAGATGGAAAGGTGCAGGCAATCGCAAAAACGCTAATTATTTTCGGTATCATTTTAATCGGCGTTGGTATCTTACTGCCTTTTGTAAATAAAATTCCTTTTTTAGCCCGGCTTCCGGGCGATATCTGCATCCAGAAAAAGAATTTTACCTTTTATTTTCCCTTGGCAACATCCATATTAATCAGCATTATCCTATCTTTGGTATTTTGGCTATGGGCCCGCCGGTAAAAATTATTCGCCTAGTAATTATTTTAATTTTTTTATTTATAGCTGCCGGCAGTTATGCCGAATCCAGTCGTTATGTGCGCGTTTTGGTTTTAGCGGATGCCGAATCATTCAGCCTTAAGGTGGACGGATTTTATGAAATAGAGGATGCCTTGACTAAAGAGGTCCTTTATCGCGGGGAAGGGCTGAAGACTGCCGTACTTTTCTATAAAGGCGGTATTGCAATCGGTAAAATTAATGCGCGCAGTAATAAGGTTTTTATCCGCGCGGATAATGCCGGAGTGATTGCGGTCAACGGAAGGAAATTCCGCGGTGATATCCAGCTTATTGGAAAAGACAATTTACATCTACAGGCGGTTAACTACGTTGATCCGGAAGATTATATAAAGGGTATTTTATATCACGAGTCATCCCACTATTGGCCGTTGGAAGCACTTAAGGCGCAGGCGGTTAGCTGCCGTACCTTTGCGCTCTATCAGATGCGGGAGAATCTGGCAAAAGATTACGACGTCACCAGCGATATCTATTCACAGGTTTACGGCGGAAAGACTTCAGAGCGTTACCGCACTAATAAGGCAGTCGAGGAGACCAAATCCGAGGTTCTTGCTTATCAGGGGAAAGTTTTTCCGGCCTATTACCACGCTACCTGTGGCGGCTCAACCGAGGATGCAGCATTGCTATGGAGCACGGATATTTTGCCGTTAAAAGGGGTACTTTGCGGGTTTTGCCGGGAATCCCCGCATTATAATTGGCATTTGGTTTTACCGCAAAGCAAGATCATTGATGAATTATCAAAGGCCGGATACAACGGTTTTAAAAAAATAAAAAATATCGAAATAATAGAAAAAGACTTATCCGGCCGCAATAAAATTTTAAAACTAATCACCGATAAAAATGATGTCCGGATTTCCGCCAAGGATTTTCGCAATATCATCGGGCCAAATGTTATCCGCAGTACAAAATTTAATACGGAGATAGCCGGTGAGGATGCGGTATTTATCGGTTTTGGCTGGGGCCATGGGGCAGGGCTGTGCCAGTGGGGCGCCTATTTTATGGCTAAGCAAGGATACAACTATCAGGATATCCTGAAATTTTATTATCCCGGGGCAGATGTTGAAACTATCCGATTTTGATTATATTTTGCCAAAAGAGTTCATTGCGCAATACCCTTTAAAACAACGCGATCACTCAAGACTGCTTGTTTTAAGCCGTAAAACCGGTTCAATCAACCATACTGTTTTTAAGGATATCTCCGCTTGCTTTCGAGCAGGTGACCTATTAGTTTTAAACGATACCAAGGTAGAAAAAAGCCGCTTAATCGGTTCGCGCCTGACCGGAGGGAAAGCCGAGGTTTTGCTTTTAAATAATAAAGGGGGATTAACTTTTGAAGCATTGATTAAGCCCGGCCGCGTAAAACTTAACGAAAAATTGATTTTTAATGGCGGTAGTGTTTCCTGCGCAGTGACCGGTAAAAATGAAGTAGCTTTTTCCGCCAGGGATAGAGAAGAAATTTATAATTTAGGCGTGATGCCGCTTCCGCCTTATATAAAACGGCAGGCCGAAGATTCTGACGATTTAGATTACCAGACCGTATACGCCAATAATCCCGGAGCTGTGGCCAGCCCGACAGCTGGGCTGCATTTTACCGATACACTGCTTGAAAAAATCAGGGAAAATGGCATAGAGATTGTTTTTGTAACTTTGCATGTAGGGCATGCGACTTTTAAGCCGGTAAAATGCGAAGATGTTGCTAAACATAGCATGGAATACGAAGATTTTGAAATTACTCCCGGCACATATGAAAAAATAAAAAAAGCAAAAGCAGAAAAAAGGCGCGTAATAGCCGTAGGCACTACTTCGGCGCGGGTATTGGAAACTTTGGATTATCGGCAGGATAAGGGGCATATATGCGCAAAGACAAATTTATTTATCTACCCCGGATATAAGTTTAAAAATGTTGGCGCCTTAATTACGAATTTTCATCTTCCGCGCACGACATTATTAATGCTGGTAAGCGCTTTCGCGGGGAAAGAAAATATTGATACGGCATATCAGGAAGCAATAAAAGAAAAATACAGGTTTTATAGTTACGGCGATGCAATGCTGATAATTTAAATAATGATACAGAAAAGGGGACACTTTCCAATGAGCAATAATACGCTATTTCGGAAAGTGTCCCCTTTTGGAGCGAGCATGCCTTTTACATTAATTCATCGGGATAAACACAGCAAAGCGCGTTTAGGAAAATTATCGCTTGGCCGCGGAGAAATAGATACGCCATGCTTTATGCCCGTTGGCACGCAAGGTAGCGTAAAAACTCTATCTCCTCAGGAGCTTGATGATTGTAAGGCAAAGATTATTTTGGCAAATACTTACCATCTTTTTTTGCGGCCGGGCGCAGAGGTAATTCAAAAAGCAGGCGGGTTGCATAAATTTATGTCCTGGCAAAAACCCATTCTTACTGACAGCGGCGGCTATCAGATATTTAGCCTTGCGCTTTTAAGAAAAATAAAAGATGAAGGAGTGGAATTTCAGTCGCATATTGACGGGATGAAACATTTTTTTACTCCCGAGGATGTGGTGCGCATCCAGGGAATATTGGGTTCGGATATTATGATGCCTCTGGATGAATGCGTGCATTATCCCTGTAGTAAAGATTATGCCGAAATTGCGATGAAAAGGACTATTGATTGGGCAAAGCGTTCCAGGGCTGTTTTTGAAGGTCAAGGGCAGCCCCTACTATTCGGAATTGTGCAGGGCGCAACTTATGAAGACCTGCGTCGGGACTGCGCAAAGCAATTGGTGGATATTGATTTTGATGGTTATGCGGTCGGCGGGCTTTCGGTCGGCGAGCCGAAGAATTTAAGGCAGGATGTTTTGAATTTTTCCGTAGCATATCTTCCTGAAGATAAGCCGCGCTACCTAATGGGCGTAGGTACAATTGAAGATATCATCGATTCGGTTGAGTCGGGCATTGATATGTTTGATTGCGTAATCCCGACGCGCTACGGAAGAAACGGCACTGCCTTTACCAGCGCAGGGAAATTGGTCATCCGTAATGCGCCATTCATCGAAGATTTCAGGCCTCTGGATAAAAATTGCAGCTGTTATACCTGCAAAAATTTTAGCCGCGCATACCTGCGGCACCTTTTTAATACCGCAGAGGTCTTAGGGCTAAGGTTGGTTTCGCTGCATAATATCCATTTTTATCTGGATGTGATGGAGAAGGTGAGGGAAGCGATTAGCCAGAATAGGTTTAAAGAATTTAAAAAAGAATTTCTGAATAATTATAATGCGGGTAAGTAATATGCGTATTGATATCCTGACCATTTTCCCGAATATGTTTGCGCCGGTGCTAAATGAGTCTATTGTCAAGCGCGCGCAGAGCAAGGGAAAGGTTAAAATTTATATCCACAACCTTCGGGATTATTCCAAGGATAAACACAAAAAAGTGGATGACCGGCCCTTTGGCGGAGGTTGCGGTATGGTAATCTGCCCTCAACCGATATTCGATGCGCTAGGGCGCATAAAGACAAGCAAGTCGCATGTTATTTTATTATGCCCGCAAGGAAAAAAATTAAATCAGAAGATCGCCAAGGAATTAATAAAATATAAGCATTTAATCATTATCTGCGGCCGCTATGAGGGAGTGGATGAGCGGGTCAGGCAATATCTTGCGGATGAAGAAATTTCTATAGGCGATTATGTTTTAACCGGAGGAGAGCTTCCGGCTATGGTTTTGGCGGATTGCCTTGTGCGGCTTATCCCGGGGGTGCTGGGTGATAAAAATTCCTTGAATTTTGAGACATTTGAAGGTAATCTATTAGAATATGCGCAGTATACCCGGCCTGCTGATTTTCGCGGAATGAAAGTCCCTGAGGTGCTTTTGTCAGGAGACCATAAGAAAATCGAAGCATGGCGTAAAAGTGAAGCCATAAAGAAAACTAAACAGAGAAGGCCGGATTTATTGATTAAAGGAGCGTAAGTGAAATGGATAAGATAAAACTTATTGAGCAGCGCTATCTTAAAAAAGATATCCCCGCGTTCGGCGTAGGAGATACGGTAAAGATATTGGTAAAAATCCCCGAAGGCGATAAGGTGCGCCTGCATCCTTTTGAAGGAGTGGTAATCGCCAAAGGCGGAAGCGGCACGCGCGCAAGTTTTACCGTAAGAAAAGTTTCTTTTGGCGAGGGCATTGAGCGCGTATTTCCTTTGCATTCACCCGGCATCGCGCGCATAGAAGTTGTGCGTTCGGGCAAGGTAAGGCGGGCAAAGCTTTATTACTTGCGCAGCAAAGTCGGAAAGCGTGCCACTAAAATCGAGAACGAAAAAAAGGCCTAGTGCTTTACTACGAGCGTAAGCTTAAAGAAAAAGGCTATAGTTTAATTATCGGAATAGATGAAGCGGGCCGGGGCCCTTTGGCAGGGCCGGTGGCAGCGGCCGCGGTTTTATTAAAGAAACTAAAATTTAAAAACCGCATCGACGATTCAAAGAAATTAACCCCTGTCCAGCGGGAAAGGGCGCTCCTGGAAATTATTCAACAATCCGTCTTTGGCATCGGCATAGTGAATGAAACTATAATCGACCGTCTGAATATCCTGCAGGCTACATGCATTGCCATGGAGCATGCGTTAGATCAGCTTATCGGAAAGTTAAAAATTTATAAAAAAGAGGCGGTGCATATACTGGTAGACGGAAACGTTAAGCTAAATACGGATTTTCCGGTTACCAATATTATCCGCGGCGATAGCCGTTCTTTAAGCATTGCCTGCGCATCCATATTAGCTAAAGTGACACGCGATAGGATTATGAACTTATACGACCGGGCATTTCCGGCATACGGCTTTATTCAGCATAAAGGCTACGGCACAAGGATGCATCTGGATACGCTGAAAAAATTCGGCCCTTCGATGATCCACCGTAAGACCTTCTGCAATGTCTAGAGCGCATTTGGAATTAGGCAGGCGCGGAGAAGAGGCGGCGCTGGATTTTCTGCGGAAAAACGGCTACCGGATTTTAAAAAAGAATTATAAATCCGGCTTGGGCGAAGTTGATATCATCGCCAAAGACAAAGACACCTTTTGTTTCATAGAAGTGAAAACCAGGCATTCGGATAAATTCGGCCTTCCTAAAGAATCCCTGTTAAAATCAAAACAACGCCAGATTGCAAAATCCGCATTGGTATACCTAAAAGAAAATAAACTTTTGGATAAAGAAGCGCGTTTTGATGTTGTTTGCCTGATGTATGCGCAAACGGGCGCTCCCGGTATAGATTTGATAAAGAATGCCTTTGAATTAGACGATAGTTTTAGTTATTAGGAGTAAGGGATGCTTTCTGATATTCAAATTGCGCAACAGGCGAAGATAAAACCCGTTGAAGAAATAGCCAAAAAACTAAAAATCAAAAAAGACTACCTTATCCCCTACGGACAATACATTGCAAAAGTAGATTTAAAAATACTGGAGGCGGTTAAAAATAAGCCGCAAGGTAAATATATCCTAGTTACCGCAATTACGCCGACGCCTTTAGGCGAAGGAAAAACCGTTACCACCATCGGTTTATCCATGGCCTTAAACCGGTTGGGTAAGCTGACTTCAGCCTGTATCAGGCAGCCTTCGCTAGGCCCGGTATTCGGCATAAAGGGGGGGGCTGCCGGCGGAGGATATGCGCAGGTCCTGCCGATGGAAGATTTTAACCTGCATTTTACCGGCGATGTGCATGCCGTCGGCCTTGCCCATAACCTGGGCGCCGCATTTTTAGACAATTCTTTATTTAAAGGGAATAAATTAAATATTAATCCGGAGAAAATTTATTGGCGCAGGGTAATGGATGTAAGCGACAGGGCGCTACGCAATATTCGTATCGGGCTTGGCTCAAAAGATGACGGCTCACCGCGCGACAGCGGTTTCGATATTACTGTGGCCTCAGAATTAATGGCAATCCTTGCCTTAACCAGCGGAATTAATGATTTGCGCAAACGCATCGGTAAAATCGTAATGGCAGATACCGTTGACGGAAGGCCGGTGACTACGGAAGATTTAAAAGTTGCCGGAAGCATGGCCGTGCTTTTAAAAGAGGCAATTAAGCCCAATCTTATCCAGACTATTGACAATACTCCTTGTTTTGTGCATGCCGGGCCATTTGCTAATATTGCGCACGGTAATAATTCCATTCTCGCGGATAAGATTGCCTTGGCATTATCAGATTATGTGGTTACTGAGGCAGGTTTTGGCGCTGATTGCGGAGCAGAGAAATTTTTTGATATCAAATGCCGTGCCAGCGGATTCGTTCCGGATGCCGCGGTGATTGTTTGCTCTATCCGTGCCTTAAAGGCACATAGCGGAAGGTTTAGGATTGTAGCGGGAAAGCCGCTGGATGAAGGTTTGCTAAAAGAAAATATTCCGGCGATAGAAGAGGGGGCCTGTAATTTACAAAAACAAATTGAGAACGTAAAGCTTTTTGGCATACCGGTGGTAGTAGCGATAAACCGGTTTAAATTCGATACGGATAAGGAAATAGAATTTGTCAGGAAGAAGGCAATTGAGTTCGGCGCAAGCGATGCTCAAGTAAGCGAAGTTTGGGCAAAGGGCGCAAAAGGCGCTTTGGATTTAGCCAAAAGCGTGATTAGGGCAGCGGCTCATCCGAAAAAATTCCAGTTCCTTTATCCTTTGGATATTCCGATAAAGGAAAAGATTAAGATTATTGCCACAAAAGTTTACGGCGCAAGAGATGTTGAGTATTCCGAATTAGCCGAAGAAAAAGTAAAGCTGTTTACCGCCCGCAAGCTCGATAATCTGCCGATATGCATGGCCAAGACTCATCTTTCGCTTTCGCATGACCCGAATTTAAAGGGCAGGCCGCAGGATTTTATTTTACCGGTAAGGGATATCCGCGCATCCTGCGGGGCAGGATTTTTATATCCGTTGTGCGGGACAATGCAGACTATGCCGGGCTTGCCGACGCATCCGGTGGGTGAACTGATAGATATTGACGCAGAAGGTAGCGTTATAGGCCTTTTCTAATCGCATGTATTGCAATAAACCTTTAAAGAAATACTTAGACGACCTTGCTGCTAAGCTTCCCGCTCCGGGAGGGGGTTCGGCTGCGGCATTGACCGCGGCTTTAGGCGCAGCCCTGATCAGCATGGTGGTTAATTTTACGTTGGGTAAACCCAAATACGCCGAATTTGAGCGCGGATTAAAAAATATTTTAGCGGCCTCTGAAAATTTAAGAAACAGATTTTTAAAACTAGTAGATCTGGACGTAACAGCTTATAAAAGCAAGAACTTGAAAAAGGCATTGGATGTCCCGTTTTCCGTGGCTCGCCTTTGTTTTAAGGGGGTACAGCTATGTCCGCCTTTAATTAAAAAAGGGAATATAAATTTAGTCAGCGATGTGGCAGTAGCGGCAGTGCTGCTGGAATCGGCATTCAGATGCGCTTATTTTAATGTCGAGATAAACTTAAAATATTTAAAAGATGAAGCCCTCGCGCGTAAAATACACAGCGAACTGGATAAAAAAAATAAAAAAATAATTCAGATCAGGCGGGATACGGAGGTTAAGGTTGGCAAAATTATTAGAGGGTAAGCCCATCGCGCAAAAATTAAATGAAGAGCTGAGGCTTCAGATTCAGCAGCTAAATAAAAAGCTGTGCCTGGCAGCATACAAGTAGGCGAGAATCAGGCTTCGGAAGTTTATATAAAGTCCCAGAGGAAAGCGGCAGAAAATTTAGGCATTGAATACCAATTGCATAAGTTAAGTCAGGACACATCCGAAGATGAGCTGATAAAATTTATTCAGAAGTTAAGCCAAGACAATTCCGTCAATGGCATGATTGTTCAGATGCCCCTCCCGCCGGCAATAGATTATAAAAAGATAAGCCAGTTTATTTTACCGCAGAAGGATGTTGAGGGGATGCATCCGGCAAATATCGGTAAAATCCCTTTTGGCCGCGCCAGCATCCTGCCTTGCACTGCCGCGGCGGTAATGGAATTATTAAAGGCAACCGGCGTTGACCTTTACGGAAAAGACGCGGTAGTGATCGGCCACAGCGAAATTGTCGGTAAGCCGGTAGCTCTTCTATTGCTGGACAAATTTGCCACGGTCTCTGTCTGCCATATCGGGACCTCTAAAGCCGGGAAGCTGCAGGAATATGTTTCTCGCGCAGAAGTATTAGTGGTTGCAGTCGGGAAAGCCGGTTTAATTAAAGGCGAATGGATAAAAGAGGGCGCAATTGTTGTGGATGTCGGGATAAACCGGGCCGGCGACAAAATCGTCGGCGATGTCGAGTTTGAAGGAGCGCAAAAACGCGCCTCCTGGATTACTCCGGTTCCCGGAGGGGTCGGGCCTTTAACCGTCACTATGCTGCTGCGAAATTTAGTTGAGGCGGAAAAATTACAGGAGAAAATAAGGAGATAGTTTATGACCTTTGAGGAAAAAATTCAGGCGGGGAAGTTTTTGCTGACTTCGGAAATCGGGCCGCCAAAGGGCATAGATATAAGCCATGCCCTGGAAGACGCAGAGTTAATCCGTAATCGCGTCGATGCCATAAATGTCACGGATTTACAGAGTTCGGTAATGCGGCTGGGTTCTTTGGCCGTATGCAGCATACTAAAACAAAAAGGGTTTGAGCCGGTTTTTCAAGTTACGTGCCGTGACCGCAACCGCCTGGCACTGCAGTCGGATATTCTGTCCGCAGCAGTTTTGGGGATAGAAAATATATTGGCCTTAACCGGGGATTACACTACCTTAGGCGACCATCCGGATGCCAAGCCGGTTTTTGACCTTGATTCCGTGCAATTATTAGAGGTAATTCGCAAGCTCCAGGAAGGTTCTGATATGCGCGGCAATAAATTGGAAGGCCCGGCGCCGAAATTCTGCGTCGGCGCAGTGGTCAGCCCGGGCGCAGACCCATTAGAGCCGCAGATTTTGAAGATGGAGAAAAAAATCCAGGCCGGGGCGCAGTTTTTCCAGACCCAGGCAGTATACGATATAAAGGTTTTTGAAAAATTCTTAAGCAAAATAAAACATTTAAAAACCACGATACTATCCGGTATTGTGCTGTTAAAGTCTGCGGGGATGGCCAAGTTTATGAATAAAAATGTTGCCGGGGTTTTTGTGCCGGATAACCTGATTAAAGAAATGGAAGAGACAAAAGATAAGAGCGCTAAGTCTATCGAGATAGCCGCAAGATTAATAAATGAATTAAAGCCGATGTGCCAGGGTATCCATATCATGCCTATCGGCTGGGATAAAAAGGTGCCGCTAGTTTTAGACGCTGCAGGATTATAAATATGAAGAAGCTGTATTACGATGTAAAAAAATGCCTAGGCTGCAAATCCTGCGAAATGGCTTGTGCAATTACGCATTCGATAAGCGGCGATTTAGCCAAGGCGATTAAGGAAGGAAAAATTTCCCTTCCCCGTAAAAAAATATTACTTTCTAAAGATAAGAATTACCCCATTGCCTGTATCCATTGTAAGGACCCCAAATGCGTGGATGCCTGTATTGCATCGGCTTTAGTTTATGACAAAGAAAAAGGCATGGTCATACAGGATGAGAAGAAATGCGTGGGTTGCTGGATGTGCGTCATGGTCTGTCCCTATGGGGCAATCCGGCCGAATTTAAGGGCTAAAGTACCGGTGCGCTGTGATTTATGCAAGGATAAAGATAAACCGAGTTGCGTGATTGCCTGTCCGACGCATGCGATAATTTACGAAGAAGATAAGTCCCCGCACCCTCTAAAGACCAATGGGTTGGGGGTAAAGAAAGAAGGTGCGGGGTGAAACAGTATGTGATTGTAGGCAGTTCTGCCGCCGGAATTGCGGCCGCGGAAACAATAAGAAAAACCGATAAGGCATCCAAAATAGTGATGCTTTCCGACGAGGACTATTTTTCATATTGCCGCTGTCTCATTTCCTATTATTTAGCGGGTGAAATAAATGAAGAAGGCATTTCTTACCGCGAGCAAAATTTTTTCAAAGATAATAATATCGAATTGTTATTGAATAAAAAAGTAACCCGCGTTGACCCGAAAAAGAATAAGATTACCTGCCAGGACAAAACGCAAGTAGGCTATGACGCCCTGCTTATTGCTACGGGAGCGCATCCTAAATTTCCCGAGATAAGCGGTATAAAGAAAAAATCCGTATTCGGATTCCGGACAATTAAAGATGCCAAGGATATCGCAGGGCTTCTGCCGGTTACCAAAACCGCCTGTATTTTAGGCGGAGGGCTGATCGGCCTTAAGGCAGCGTACGCCTTAAGGAAACGAAATATCGAAGTCAAAGTAATTATTAAGTCAGGGCAGGTGTTGTCACAGATGCTTAGCCCGGAGGCGGCGCACTTGGTGCAGCAAAAATTAGAACAGAATGGAATTGAATTAATCTTAGGCCAGGATGTCGCTGAAGTTATCGGCGACGGCGCAGAATTAAAGGCAGTGAAGCTGGAATCGGGAAAAGCCATCGGATGCTCCCTGGTTGTAGTCGGCAAAGGTGTCGAGCCGAATATCGATTTAATTAAGGATACCGAGATTAAAGTTAATGAGGGTATAGTTTCTAACGATTTGCTGCAGACGACTGTGCCGAATATTTATGTTGCCGGTGATGCCTGCGAGAGCTTTGATATTACTTTGGGCCAAGCCGCGGTAAATGCGCTTTGGCCGATTGCAGTCGAGCAGGGCAAAATCGCCGGGGCAAATATGGCTGCAGGCAATATCCGTTACGAAGGCTCTCTGGGCATTAATTCCATAGATTTCTTCGGCCTGCCGGTAGTATCTTTAGGCATATACCGGATAAATGCGCAAGGGGCAAAGAATATTGAGGAGTTAAAAACCAGTAATGCAAAAGAAAATATCTATAAACGGCTGCTGCTGAAAGATAATCTGCTTATCGGAGCGATATTAGCCGGTGATATCAAAACTAGCGGTATATTTTTAAGGGTAATCAGGGAAAAAATCAATGTATCGCCTTTTAAGGACAAATTATTAAGCCCGAATTTCGGCTATCCGGATATTATGGATTTTGTTAAGGATAAGGAGCGTATTTATGTCTAAGATTGTTGCAGCATCCGTGATCAGGGGGGCGCAGGAAATATTTCAGCAGGCATCTTTATTTTTAGATAAAGCGATTAAAGAGAAAGGCCCGCAACAGAAGGTGGGTTTTCCCGAGACGGCATTCTATTTTCCGATGGCAAATGCCCTATTAGGCGCGAAAGTAGAGACCTTACAAGATGCGCTGCCGATTTTAGAGCACGCCAAATCCCTGCTTCCGCAGATACCCAGCGAAAAGACTTGGCTTCCTTATTTAGGCGATGCCTTAAATGCCGGAATGTCTACTTTGTTCTGCGAAGAGATAATTGTGGCTTTGCGCTATCTTTATGCGCAAGAGCCGCAGAAAGATTGCAACGGTTTTTTCACCGATACGATTATGCGTTCGCTGGGTATCCAGCTGGTAGACGGGCGTATGCCCGGATTTGCGGCGATACTGGGAGCTGCGCCCGATAATAAAACTGCGGTCGAAATTGTACGGGAGTTACAGTCAAGGAATATCCTTATTTTTGTCGGTTCATCCGTTAAGGGCCGCTCCATAATTGACCAGTTAATCGAAGAGAATGTCCAGATGGGCTGGGATAATTACATTGTGCCTTACGGACGCGATACTATTTCGGCGATTTATCCTTTAAACTGGGCCATCCGCTCGGCATTGACTTTTGGGGGACTAAAGCCGGGCCAAGCGCAGAAATGCCTTTTATATACTAAGGAGCGCGTTTTTGCATTCGGTTTGGTTTTAGGAGAATTGGACGATATTAAATATGCTACCGGCGCAGGCGCAATAAATATGGGTTTTCCGATTATTGCCGATACGGATATTCCGGAGATAAAACCGTCGGGCATAACTACCTATGAAGCGCTGGTTAAAGAATTAGACCATCGTAAGATCGTTGCGCGCGGCATCGAAGTAAGAGGGGTCAAGGTAAAGATTTCCTCTATCCCCATACCGGTTCCTTATGCAGCTGCTTTCGAAGGAGAGCGGGTAAGGAAAGAAAATTTATATGTGGAGTTTGGCGGTAAAGGCGCTCTTGCCTTTGAATATTTGACTACGGCAAGCGCGGATAAAATCGAAGATGCAAAAGTCGAACTTATCGGCCCGGATATAGACCAATTACCGCCGTCGCAGAAATCCATACCGCTGGCTTTATTTATAGAAGTAGCCGGCCGCAAGATGCAGAAAGATTTTGAGCCGATCTTAGAACGCCAGATCCACCGCTTCATCAATTATGCCATGGGTATTATGCACATCGGCCAGCGCGATATGGACTGGATCAGGATTTCGCAGGATGCCTTTAAAAAGGGCTTTCGCCTGAAACATTTCGGCGTGATCTTACATGCTATGTTGCATCAGGAATATAGCGCGATTGTGGATAAAGTGCAGGTCAAGATCTATACCCAGAAAGAAGATGTGGAAAAACTGCTGGTTGAAGCAAAGAAGGCATTTGGCGAGCGCGACGAGCGTTTAAGCGGGATGACCGATGAAAAGGTAGATACCTTTTATTCCTGCCTCTTGTGCCAGTCTTTTGCTCCCAACCATATTTGTATTATCACGCCTGAGCGTTTAGGCCTGTGCGGGGCATATTCTTGGCTGGATGGAAAGGCCTCTTATGAAATTACTCCTACCGGGCCTAATCAGCCGGTAGTTAAAGGCGATGCATTGGATAGCGCGCTTGGCCAATGGAAGAACGTAAATGAATTTGTTTATGCAAAATCCAATAAAACGATTGAAAACGTAAGTATGTATTCGCTGATGAATTCGCCGCAGTCCTCCTGCGGTTGTTTTGAGTGTATTGTGGCGGTAATTCCGGAGGCAAACGGCGTGATGATTGTGCATCGGGATTATGCCGGAATGACTCCCAGCGGGATGACCTTTACTACGCTGGCAGGCTCGGTAGGCGGCGGGGTGCAGACTCCGGGGTTCTTAGGCGTCGGAAAATTATACATTGTCAGCAGGAAATTTATTTCTGCCGAAGGCGGGCTTAAGCGTGTAGTCTGGATGCCTAAAGAATTAAAAGAAACCTTAGCGGATAAACTTAAAAAACGCGCCGAAGAACTTAATCAGCCGGAATTAGTCGAAAAGATCGCCGATGAAACGCAGGCTACCGGCCTTGAAGAGCTGCTTGAATACTTAAGCAAAGTCAGGCATCCGGCCTTAACCATGCCGTCACTGATATAGTTTTACTTGATTTTACTTGACCCCGTTCAATTTTTCATATATATTATTTAGCAGATAATAATGAGAGGATACTCAAGCACCTCAAAATACCTTTCCCTATTTTTAATCATTAGTGCAGCCCTTTTTTTAAAAACAGCTTTTTGTGCGCAAAGCGGCTTAACCGAATTTCAAAAACAGGCCAGGGCCTACCGCGACCAGGGATGGAGAGCGCAAAAACAAGGCGATTTAGATAGCGCGCTTGCTTATTATCAGAAAGCAGTTGCCGTGGATCCGAAATATGCCGTAGTATATAATGATATCGGCGTTATTCTGGAGGCAGGCGGAGATTTGGACGGGGCAATCGAGGTATACTTAAAGGCTATTGATGCCGACCCGGAATATCCGGGCAGTTATTCCAACTTGGCCCTGCTTTACGAAGAGTTAGGCGATTACGCGCACGCAGTATCCTGCTGGGTAAACAGGGCTATTTTAGGCGGGCCGCAAGATCCTTGGGCAGAGGTAGCCAGAAGGCGCCTTGAGGAGATTGCGCGTATTTACCCCGAGGCCTATAAAAGCGTTGGCCCTCAAGCCATAAAAAACAATTCCAAACAATTTTAGCAAAGCAGAGTAAACATATCTCGCCGTTTCCGCCATGTTTCAAACAATTTCCCTGCATAATGCCAAGGAATAAGCTTTTTTTAATCGATGCCAATGCATTTTGCTACCGGGCTTATTTTGCATTGGGGGATTTAAAAACCTCATACGGACAACCTACGGCTGCAATTTTTGGTTTTGTGAATTTCCTGAATAAGATCATTAAGCAGGAAAGCCCTAAATATATCGGCGCCTGTTTTGATGTTTCGCGCGATACCTTCCGGAAGCGTATTTTTTCGGAATATAAAATCCAGCGGCCGGAAACACCCGAAGGCCTGACCGTTCAATTTCCGTTGATTAAGGAAATTTTAACAGCTTACGGCATTGCGGTTATCGAGAAGGAAGGATTTGAAGCAGACGACATTATTGCCACCCTTTCCGGCAAGGCTAAAACAGAAGGGTTTGATGCGGTAATTATCAGTTCGGATAAGGATATGCTGCAGCTGGTGGATGAGCATACAACAGTTTTTAGCCCTTACCGGGATAAAGGCACTTTTTATAACCAGAATAAAATAAAAGAGCGTTTCGGGGTTTCACCCGGCCAGATCGCTGATTTCATCGCGCTCTGCGGCGATACGGCGGATAACATTCCGGGAGTAAAAGGCCTGGGCCCAAAGTCTGCGCAAAAACTGCTTGCGGAATTTCACTCGGTAGAAGGGATCGTAAAAAATATAGATAAAATTACTCCTGAAAAACTACAGTATTTAGTTAAAGAAAATATCCCTCTAATAAACTTAAGCCACAAATTAGCGGTTCTTAAAACAGACGTGGATTTGGGCTTTGATTTTGAGGATTTAAAACTTAAAGAACGCGACCAGCTTTTATTATATAAGATGTTTCAAAAACTTGAATTTAAGAGCTTCTTAAAGGATTTTACCCTTGGGCCGGGAGAGCAAAATATAGATTCCGCTGAAGCAGGGGAGAGTAATTCAATTTCCGATTTTTCCGGTGTAGGCGAAATCATCCTTTTTTTTTGCGGCGGGCTTACTGTTTTTTCGCCGGAAAAGAAGCTGGGCATAACCTTGCAGGAAAAAGATTTTGGCCCGGAATTAAAAAATTTGCTGTCGGATGAGAAGATAAACAAGACGGCGCACGGTTTAAAAGAGCTTTGGCTGAAATTAGCAAAACATAATTTTAAAATCGCAGGCGCTTGTTTTGACACAATGATCGCGGCTTATATTTTAAATTCTTCGCGCGCCGAATATAATTTAAGCAGCGTAATCTGGGACTATTTAAATGTGGCGGCAAATACGCAGAATCTTGCGCCATTTAAGATTTGCGAGTTTATCGCGGGATTAAAAGAAAAACTCCGGCAAGAGCTAAAGGACAAGGATTTGATGCCTTTATTCGTAGAATTAGAGATGCCCTTGGTGAATGTGCTGGCGGAGATGGAGTTGACCGGAGTAAAGATAGATTTAAAACTTTTAAAAGGGCTATCCGTTCATCTTGAAAATGAATTAAGCGCTCTTATTGAAAAAATATTCCAGCTTGCCGGCGCCTCCTTCAATATCAATTCGCCAAAACAGCTGCGCCAGGTGCTCTTTGAGCATTTGAAACTTCGCGTAGTAAAAAGGACTAAAAGCGGGCCTTCGACGGATGAAGAGGTTTTGTCAAGCCTGGCAAAGGAACATCCTTTGCCGAATATCCTGCTTGAATACCGTAAAATAATGAAAATAAAATCTACCTATGTGGATGCATTTCCTTTGTTGCTGGATGAGAAAACTAACAGGTTACATACTTCTTTTAACCAGACCGGCACACAAACCGGCCGCCTGAGTTCTTCGCGGCCAAACCTGCAGAATCTGCCGATAAAAACCGAAGCCGGCCGCCAGATTAGAAAAGCAATAATTGCCTCAAGCCAGGATAATTGCCTGGTCTCTTCGGATTATTCGCAGATTGAGCTAAGGGTATTGGCGCACATATCTAAGGATCAAAGTTTGATTTCGGCGTTTAAAAACGATAAAGATATACATAAATTTACCGCCTCCTTAATTTATGGTTTGGATGAAGCTAATATCACCGAAGAAATGCGCGAGATGGCTAAGCGGATAAATTTCGGGATTGTTTACGGCTTAAGCGCTTTCGGTTTAGCCCGCGATTTGGAGATACCGCAGGAAGAAGCGCAAGGTTTTATCGATGCCTATTTCTTAAGGTATCCGCAGGTCAAGGAATATATCCAAGAGCAGATTAAAAAGGCAAAGGCCTGCGGTTTTGTGGCTACGATTTTGGGCAGGCGCAGATACATACCCGAAATCAATAATAAAAGTAAAGCTGTCCGGCAATTCGCCGAAAGGCAGGCAGTAAATGCGCCGATACAGGGTTCGGCAAGCGATCTGATAAAACTGGCGATGATTAAAATACATAACCAGATTAAAGAGAAGAGACTAGAGACAAAGATGATTTTGCAGATACACGATGAATTGTTGTTTGATCTGCCGGAAAATGAGGTCAAGGATTTTGCCGTCCTCTTAAGAAGCGCCATGGAGGAGATCATGCCGCTGGATGTGCCGGTAAAGGTAGAGATTAAAAGGGGTAGAAATTGGCTCGAAATGGAACCGGTGTAAAATGAGGATTGTTATTTGCGCTTCAGAAATGGTCCCCTTTGCCAAAACCGGAGGCCTTGCCGATGTCATCGGGGCATTGCCTCATGCCTTGGAAGAATTGGGCCATGAGGTGGTTGTATTCATACCTAAATACAAAGAAGTTTCGCAATGCGGGGTAAAACTTAGAAGATTAAACGGCCGCATTTTTTATGCTGGAGTGGGTAAGAATATAAAAGTATATTTTCCTGCCCATGACGCATATTTTAACCGGGACGGCCTTTATCAGGAAAAGGGAGTTGATTATCCGGATAATCTGGAGCGCTTTTGCTATTATTCGCGCAGGGTATTAGAGCAATTGAAAGAAATAAATTTTTGCGCAGATATTATTCATGCGCATGACTGGCAGGCCGGCCTCATCCCGCTTTATTTAAAGACGGTATATAAAGACGATCCTTTTTATAAAAAAATAAAAACCTTGCTTACTATCCATAATCTTGGTTATCAAGGGCTTTTTCCTAAAGAAGAGTTTCCGAAGCTTGGCTTGCCCTCAAGCCTTTTTACTCCGCAGGCGCTGGAATTTTACGGCCGGATAAATATTTTAAAAGGCAGCATAGTCTTTTCGGATATTATCAATACCGTGAGCCCGACCTACAGCAGAGAAATCCGGTCCAAGGAATTTGGTTACGGCCTCGAAGGTGTTTTAGGCAACCGCAAAGAAGATTTATTCGGCATTCTAAACGGCATTGACTATTCCATCTGGAACCCCGAAACCGATAAATTTATTCTAAAAAATTATTCTGCCGAAGGCATCGCCGGTAAGAAGGGGAATAAAGAAGGCCTGCGGAAAATTTGCAAGCTTAAGTTAAGTAAAGATGTACCGCTTTTTGGCATGGTATCGCGCCTGGCCGGACATAAAGGGTTTGATCTGCTTATCGGCGCGATGGAGGAAATTCTTAAGATGGACATAGAGATGGTTATCCTGGGATTAGGCGATAAAAAATACGAAACGGCATTAAGACATATTGCAGGTAAGCAGCCGAAAAAGATTTGCGTAAATTTTAAATTCGATGATCCCCTGGCCCATAAAATATATGCGGCTGCAGATATTTTTCTTATGCCTTCGCACTATGAGCCCTGCGGCTTAAGCCAGATGATCAGCCTGCGTTACGGGACTATTCCGCTGGTGTTTAAAACCGGAGGCCTGGCTGATACCATAAACAAAGAAAACGGTTTCATTTTTGAACATTACACCAAAGAAGCCTTGCTTAAGGCAATCTCTGATTCTATAGAAGCATTTAAAATGAAGAAGAAATGGGACGCCTTGGTTCTAAAAGCCATGCAGTACGATTTTTCCTGGAAGGAGGCAGCCAGGCGTTATACTTTGCTTTATGAAAAGGCCTGTAACCGTAAATAAAAAATTAGTATTAGGGATAACCGGGAGTTTCGGCAGCGGAAAATCTACCGTTGCCGGAATGTTTAAGAATTTCGGCGCAGAGGTACTTGATGCGGATAAGATCGCGCATCAGGTGATCAGTCCGGGGCGGGCGGCTTATAAAAAAATAGTTTCCCTTTTCGGGAACGGCATATTAAAGAAAAATTCAGAAATCCGCCGCGATAAATTAGCGAAACGTGTTTTTGGTGAAAAGAACTTATTAAAACGCCTGGGCAGGATTATCCACCCGCAGGTAATCCGGATAATGCGGGAAAGAATAAAAAAATCTCCGAAAAAAATTATTGTTTTGGATGTGCCTTTATTGATAGAAGCGCATTTGGATGATTTGGCCGATAAAATAATCGTGGTTACCGCTGCGCAGGAAAGACAGCTCGTAAGGTTAAAACAGAAAACACATTTAAGCAGGCTCGATATTTTAAAAAGGATACGCGCACAGATGCCTATTCTAGATAAGGTCCGCATGGCGGATTTTGTAATAGATAATAACGGGACAATCGGCCAAACCAAAAAACAGGTAGAGGCAATCCTCGGCAAAATGGGCATTTTGCCGAGGATTAATTCGCACAGCAACTTACGTTCACTAATGTTCCGTAAGTTGCGTGCTCATTAAAGGGGGATGTTGTGGAAAAATTAGACATTGGAAATTTAAAAGACATGAAGATAATCGAATTAAGCAAATTGGCGCGGGGCCTGGATATCAACGGCTTAAGCGGCTTAAAAAAGCATGACCTGATTTTTAAAATTTTACAGGCGCAAGCGGAAAAAGAAGGCCTGATGTTCGGGGAAGGGATTTTAGAGATACTCTCTGAAGGGTTCGGATTTTTAAGGTCGCCGAATTATAATTATCTGCCCTGCCCGGACGACATTTATATTTCGCCGTCACAGATCCGTAAGTTTGACCTGAAGACGGGCGATACGGTAAGCGGCCAGATACGGCCTCCGAAGGAAGGCGAGAAATATTTTGCCTTGCTTAAAGTCGAGGCGGTTAACTTTGAAAATCCCGAAGCGGCAAAAGAAAAGGTGCTTTTTGATAATTTAACGCCCATCTATCCGCACGAGCGTTTTATGCTGGAAACTAACCCGCAGGAGATCTCCATGCGGGTGATGGATTTATTGACGCCTTTAGGCAAGGGCCAGCGCGGGCTTATCGTTGCCCAGCCCTACAGCGGCAAGACCGTCTTACTGCAAAAGATCGCTAATTCTATTACCACCAACCATCCCGACACAATCTTGATTGTGCTTTTGATTGACGAGCGGCCGGAGGAAGTTACCGATATGCAAAGGCACGTAAAGGGAGAAGTAATTTCTTCAACCTTTGATGAGCCGCCGGAAAGGCATGTGCAGGTTGCGGAAATTGTCCTTGAGAAAGCAAAGCGGCTGGTTGAACATAAAAGGGATGTCGTCGTCCTTTTAGATAGTATTACGCGCCTTGCCCGGGCATACAACTCGGTTGTCCCGCATAGCGGAAAGGTTTTATCCGGCGGGGTAGATTCTAATGCATTACAGAAGCCAAAGCGGTTCTTCGGAGCTGCGCGCGCCATCGAAGAAGGCGGCAGCTTAACCATTATTGCCACTGCCCTTGTAGATACCGGGAGCCGGATGGACGAGGTTATTTTCGAGGAGTTTAAAGGTACCGGCAATATGGAGCTTCAGCTTGACCGGAATTTATTCCAGCGCAGGATTTATCCGGCTATCGATATAAAGCGCTCTAATACCCGCCACGAAGAATTGCTTTTAAAGCAGGATGTATTGCAGAGGGCCTGGATATTAAGGAAGGTGCTGAATGAATTAAACAACGTGGAGGCAATGGAACTTTTAATCGAAAAATTATCCAAGACAAAGAACAATATTGAATTTTTAAACAGCATGAACCAGTAAGTGAGGACATAAGTTATGGAGCGAAGCGAACATAACTTATAAGTCCGAACTTACCCCGCCTCTTGCATTCTGCAAGAATGCGGCGGGGTTAATTCGCACAGTGACTTATGTCGGGGAGCATAAAATCATGCTCCATAAGTTACGTGCTCATTAAGGAGATAGAAAATGAAAACAGGAGTACACCCTAAATACGAAGAGAGCGTCATTGTCTGCGCTTGCGGAAATAC
>Ga0105164_10000595_pt1 | contig 24800 bp, 29 predicted proteins | sample VDWuncwatermetaG_FD_89674 | JGI IMG/M metagenome (GOLD analysis project Ga0105164, IMG submission 89674) | Wastewater microbial communities from Netherlands to study Microbial Dark Matter (Phase II) - VDW unchlorinated drinking water | ecosystem: Environmental > Aquatic > Freshwater > Drinking...
AAATAAATTTTGAAGGAAAAAACATGAAAGAAATCGAACAAAATCACAACGGCAAAGGCTTGCGTATCGGCATTGTGCAAAGCCGTTTTAATCCCGAAATTTGCGAAGGCTTGTTGGGTGCGTGTCGCGCGCAGTTGTTGCAACAAGGCGTGGCGGATGAGGACATTACGCTGGCGACGGTGCCGGGTGCGTTGGAAATTCCGCTGGTGTTGTTGCACATGGCGGAAGGTGAGAAATTTGACGCATTGATTGCGCTCGGTGCGGTGGTGCGCGGCGATACGTATCATTTTGAAGTGGTCTCGAATGAGTCCGCGCGTGGCGTGGGCGATGTGCAATTAGCCTGCGGCGTGCCGATTGCGAATGCGATTTTAACCACTGACACGGACGAGCAAGCGATTGCGCGGATGAGCGTGAAAGGTGCGGAAGCCGCACTGGTCGCGATTGAAATGGTCAATTTATTAAAGGGTGTGGCATGAGCGAAGCAGCGTTGAAAGAAGTGGTTAAATCTGCGGCAAAAAGCCCACGCCATCGTGCGCGTGAATTGGCATTGCAAGGCATTTATCAATGGCGCGTATCGGGTACAGATGCCGCTGCGATTGAGAAACAAATGCAAGCTGAAAATAATTTGGGTCGCTACGATAAACCGATGTTTAGCGGGCTGTTGCGCGGTGCATTAGCGCAGCACGAAGAGGTTGAGGTCTTGCTCGCCCCGTGTTTGGATCGCAGCTTGGATGAGTTGAGCCCAGTCGAATTTGCCGTGTTGCTATTGGGTGCATTTGAGCTGTCATGCAAGCTCGAAGTGCCTTACAAAGTCGTCATCAACGAAGCCGTCGAGCTAGCTAAAACCTTCGGCGGAACCGACGGACACAAGTACGTCAATGGCGTGTTAGATAAACTCGTGCCGAAAGTCCGCGCCACAGAATTTTCTAATAAAAATAGCCGTTAGTTTTAAGTCGCTAGTCATTCGTTAAAACAGTGCGTTGGTTTTAACGAATGACTAGCGACTGTCCACTAAAGACGGCTTTTTAATATGTCTGAATTCAATCTCATTCGTCGCCACTTCACCCGCGCTACGCCTAGCGCGTTGCTCGGAGTTGGCGACGATTGTGCTTTGTTGCAAGTCAGTCACGGCAATGTCTTGGCGGTATCGTCAGACATGCTGGTGAGTGGCACGCATTTTTTTGCCGATGCCGATCCCTATTCATTAGGACATAAAACCTTAGCTGTAAATTTATCCGACTTGGCGGCGATGGGAGCGATGCCGCGCTGGGCGACTTTGGCGTTGTCTTTGCCTTATCGCAACCCCCTATCTAACTTTCCCCCGCAAGCGGGAGAAAGGACAAACGATTCGCTGCGCGAAACTTTAATCGACGAGACTTGGTTGACGCAATTTAGCGCAGGATTTTTTGCTTTGGCGCAGCAATACCAAGTTGATTTGGTCGGTGGCGACACCACGCGCGGCGCGTTAAATTTATGCGTGACTATCATGGGCGAAGTCCCAGTTGGTAAGGCGTTGCGGCGTGATGGGGCAAAAATTGGCGATGAGATTTGGGTATCGGGTAAGTTAGGCGATGCAGCGTTGGCGTTGGCGCATTTGCAAGGCCGCATCTTATTGAGTGCAGAGGAATTTTCAGCGGTAGCTCCTGCCTTGCACCAGCCGCAACCGCGTGTTGCTTTGGGCTTGGCATTGCGCGGCATCGCTAGCAGTGCGATAGATATTTCCGATGGCTTATTGGCTGACTTAGGGCATATTTTGACCGCCTCAAATGTCGCCGCGCAGCTTGAGTTTGCCGCTGTGCCTATCTCTGCTGTGTTGCGTTCATATGAGCTGTTTACGTCGCCATGCGCATTAGCGGGGGGGGATGATTACGAGCTGTGTTTTACCGCTGCGGTGCAGCATCGTGCTGAGCTGTTGCGTTTATCCGCTCGGTTAAATTTACCGCTGACTTGCATTGGCAACGTTGTCGCGGGACAGGGTTGTGTGGTGCGTGATGCGCAAGGTAATTCGATTCAACTAACGAGAGGCGGCTATGAGCACTTCTGAACATGAAGCACACGAGTTGCTGGTGCAGCCTAACTGGCGATTTTTGTTTCGTCATCCCGCGCATTTTTTAGCGTTTGGTTTTGGTAGCGGATTGGCGCGCAAAGCTCCTGGCACATTCGGCACATTGGTGGCGTTTCCCTTGTACTGGTATTTGTCCGCGCATGTCTCTGATGCTGTATTTATTTTGATTTTGATTTGGTCATTCGCCATCGGCGTGTGGGTCTGCGACATCACGGGAAAAGCCCTTGGTGTGGCGGATTACGGCGGCTTGGTGTGGGACGAAGTGGTGGCGATGTTGCTGGTGTTATTTTTTACCCCGACAGGCTGGGCGTGGAGCTTATTGGCATTTGCATTGTTCCGTTTTTTCGACATTGTTAAGCCGCAGCCGATACGTTATTTCGATCAGAACTTACATGGTGGATTTGGCGTGATGTTTGACGATATTGTTGCGGCGGGATATGCCTTGTTATGTCTTGCAATTATCAAGAGCGTGCTGCCATGAAAGCCTTGTTATTGGCTGGATTGCTGTTGTGCAGTGCGAGTGCGCATAGCGAAACTTTTAGTGCGAAAGTCATCAGTGTATTAGATGGCGATACGGTATTGATTAAGCGCGGGGCAGGGGTGTTAAAAGTACGCTTAGTTGAGATAGATGCGCCTGAAAAATCGCAACCATTCGGTGCCAGTTCGCAGCAGTCGTTGGCGGGCATGGTGTTGGCGAAGCAAGTGCAATTTACCAGCCAAGCATTCGATCAATATGGCCGCATGATTGCGCATTTAAGTGTGGCAGGTGTGGATGTAAATGCTGAGCAAATCAAGCGCGGCATGGCGTGGGAGTATTCACATTTCCATAGCAATCAAGCCTTGCGCGCACTCGAAGCTGAGGCGCGCGCCGCACCGCGCGGCTTATGGGCAATGAGCCATCCCACGCCACCTTGGGAGTGGCGTAAGCAGCATCCCAATAGTGCGTCAGCCCAGCCGCATGTCAGCAATGCACCTATGGTTGGTGATGCCTCATGCGGTAATAAAAAACATTGCTCGCAAATGTTTAGCTGTGATGAAGCACGTCATTATTTAAGCGTGTGTGGACTGAAGTACTTGGATGGAGACGGCGATGGTGTGCCTTGCGAAAAGCTCTGCGCGACTCATCCAGGGCAAGCTAAGATTCAATGAAATCCAGCGGTCAAGCGACTTGTGATGCATGAAAGTGTAAAAAAATTAAGTTTTTATAGGGTTTGTGTATTAAGGCTGTACAAAACAAATAAATTGGGTGCTACACTTCGCGCCGCTGCACAGGGCAGTTATTCATAAACTAACTCAAGGAATATTCAACATGAACAGAAAAGAACTGATCGACGCATTGGCTGAAAAAACTGGCAGCACTAAAGCAGACGCGGAACGCAACATCGCTGGCTTGTTAGAAATTATCACTAGTACATTGAAAAAAGGCGACAACGTTGCCTTGGTTGGTTTTGGTACATTTGAAGTGCGCAAACGCGCAGCGCGTATCGGTCGTAATCCTAAGACTGGCGCAGAATTGAAAATTAAAGCATCTAAAGTGCCAGCATTCAAAGCGGGTGCAACATTGAAAGGTGTTGTGAACGGCGTTAAGAAGTAAGCTGTTTTAACATCGCACAGTTGTTAAATTGTGCTTAAAAGGAGTTCATTGCTGAACTCCTTTTTTATTGTGTCAACACAAGTCAGTCTGTTATTGAGTAATGCTGAACGATGTGGTTTGGAAGAATGCGGCAAGTTTGCTACAATGCTGCCGCTGTTTTGATTTTTAATTTAAGGGTAGGAGATAAAGATGTCTATTGAACAACGCGTAAAGAAAATTGTTGCTGAACAATTAGGTGTAAATGAAGCGGAAGTTAAAAACGAATCTTCATTCGTAAATGACTTGGGTGCGGATTCACTGGATACAGTTGAATTGGTCATGGCACTGGAAGAAGAATTCGAATGCGAAATCCCTGACGATGAAGCAGAAAAAATCACTTCAGTACAAAATGCCATTGACTATGTCTTGGCTCATCAAAAGTAATTCCTTTCAATTCTGTTGTTAAAAACGGAGTCAGCTTGTCTAAACGTAGAGTAGTTATCACGGGACTGGGGATTATTTCTCCAGTCGGTATTGGAATCCCTAGCGTCTGGCAAAATATTGTTGCCGGAAAGTCTGGGATTGCCACCATTTCTCATTTCGACGCGAGTGCTTTTGCTTGCCAGGTTGCTGGTGAAGTAAAAGATTTCGATGTCACTCAATTTTTGCCTGCGAAAGATGCACGCCGCATGGATAGATTTATCCATTTTGGTTTAGTCGCGGGTATTGAGGCACTTAAAGATTCTGGTCTGGAAGTGACCGATCAGAATTCCGAACGCATCGGCGTGAATATCGGTTCGGGTATCGGCGGTTTGCCGATGATTGAAGCGACTCACGACGATTATCTTGCGGGGGGGCCACGCAAGATTTCGCCGTTCTTTATTCCTGGCAGCATCATCAATATGATTTCTGGAAATCTGTCGGTGATGTTCGGTCTGAAAGGGCCAAATTTGGCGATGGTTTCTGCTTGCAGCACTGGCACGCATTGCATCGGTGAGTCGGCTCGTATCATTGAGTATGGTGATGCCGATGTGATGGTGGCGGGTGGCTCGGAAGCGGCGATTAACGCGCTGGCAGTTGGTGGGTTCTCATCTGCGCGTGCTTTGAGCACGCGCAATGATGATCCCGCTACGGCTTGCCGTCCTTGGGATAAAGACCGTGATGGTTTTGTCATGGGTGAAGGTGCGGGCGTATTGGTGTTGGAAGAATACGAACATGCCAAGGCGCGCGGCGCGAAGATTTACGCCGAGTTGGCAGGTTATGGGATGAGCGGAGACGCGTATCACATCACTTCGCCCAATAGCGACGGTCCGAAGCGCAGTATGTTGAACGCCTTGCGTAATGCGGGTGTCAATCCTGATCAGGTGCAGTACGTCAACGCGCATGGTACTTCTACGCCAGTTGGCGACAAGAACGAAAATGATGCGATTAAATTAGCCTTCGGTGATTACGCCAAAAAACTAGTCGTCAATTCGACTAAGTCAATGACAGGTCATTTGTTGGGTGGTGCGGGCGGTATTGAATCAGTGTTTTGCGCGCTGGCGGTGCATCATCAAATTTCACCACCGACGATTAACATTTTCAATCAAGATTCTGAATGTGATTTAGATTATTGCGCCAATACGGCGCGTGATATGAAAATTGATGTTGCGGTAAATAACAACTTTGGTTTTGGTGGAACGAACGGATCGTTGGTATTCCGTAAGGTCTAACCTTTTCGCGATGCTAGTCAATGGCGCATCTCGCAATTTGATTAGTATCCGCGACCGAGGGCTGTTGTACGGTGACGGCGTGTTTCGTACTTTTCGTGCTGAGCATGGCGTTGCTTTACATCAACACTTACATCTACAAAAAATTCAGCAAGACTGCACAAAGCTGGGCATATCCTGTCCAGCTTTGTCGCATCTGGAATATGAGTTAGCGAGCTTGTTAGTCGCGCATCCCAACGCGATTATTAAACTCATCATCACGCGTGGTATTGCGCAACGCGGCTACGCAGCGAGTGCGGATGCAGAGCCTACGCACTTGTGGGATGTCAGCGCATTGCCTGTGTACCCCATGCAAAATTATCAGCTAGGTATTGCTTTACGCGTGTGTGAATTACGTCTAAGTCAGCAGCCGCTACTGGCAGGCATTAAGCACCTTAATCGCTTAGAAAACGTCTTGGCGGCGAATGAACCGCATGATGCAAAGTTTGCCGAGGGCTTATTGTTAGACGCGCAAGGCAATGTTATTGAGGGCATACGCAGCAATGTTTTTATCGTGCAAGGCGGGGTGTTGATGACGCCTGATTTATCGCAATGCGGGGTGGCTGGGGTGCAGCGTGATCGCGTGATTACTTACGCCGTACAGCACGCTATTCCTTTGCAAATTCGTGCTATTTCCTTAGTTGAATTATTGGCAGCTGATGAAATTTTTTTGGTGAATAGCGTGCTGGGCTTATGGCCAGTGCGGCAGTGTGAAAATCGTCATTGGTATGACTTTGCAATGACAGAAAAATTAGCGGGATTATTTGAGCAGGAGCGCGGCTTATGAAAAAAATACTGACTTGGATATTACTGTTTATTTTGTTATTCAGTGCCAGCTTCGGTTATCTCTTAAACCGCCCGCTAGCCTTGCCAGCCATGCCTTTCGAGTTTTCGATTGCCGCAGGTAGCAGCTTAAAAAGCGTTGCGCATCAATTAGCCTTCGCTCAAGTTTTGCCATCCGAAACACTCTTCGTCGTATTGGCACGCGTGCTGGCTAAAGCCGACAAAGTGAAAGTAGGCGACTACGCTTTAAGCCATCCTGTGTCGATGTTGGAACTGCTCAATATCATCAGCAAAGGGCAAGTGCAACAAAGCCAAATCAGCGTGATTGAAGGCTGGAGCTTCAAACAATTTCGTGCCGCGATAGATGATCATGCTGACTTGAAACACGCCACGCAAGAGATGACCGCGACGCAAATTTTGCAAGCCATAGGTGCGACTGAAACGCATCCAGAAGGGCTATTTTTTCCTGACACTTATTTCTTCGCTAAAGGCAGCAGTGATGTGCAAATTTATAAGCGCGCTTACCAAACCATGCAGCAACACTTGAGCGCGGCATGGGCAACCCGCGAGGCAGACTTGCCATTGCACACGCCTTACGAAGCACTAACTCTTGCTTCTATTGTGGAAAAAGAAACGGGTACGTCTAGCGACCGCGCCATGATTGCGGGCGTGTTTGTTAATCGCTTGCGAATAGGCATGTTGCTGCAAACCGACCCGACGGTGATTTATGGCATGGGTGAAAAATTCGACGGCAACATCCGCCGCAATGATTTAACCCGCGACACGTCGTACAACACCTATACGCGCACGGGCTTAACGCCCACGCCGATAGCCTTGCCAGGAGCCGCATCGCTAAATGCCGCAGTGCATCCTGCTAAAACCGACGCGCTATATTTCGTCGCGCGCGGCGATGGTAGCTCTAAGTTTTCCAGCAGTTTGGATGAACACAATCGCGCCGTGAATCAATATCAAAAATAAGGAAAAGTGAGTCGCTAGTTTTTAATCGTTAGTGCTTAGTTAAAAAGAGCTATGAAAAAATTTATCACCTTTGAAGGTATGGACGGTGCGGGGAAGAGTACGCATTTGGCAAATTTTGCGGACGCGTTACGCGCGCGCGGACATGAGGTCATTGTGACGCGTGAGCCAGGTGGCACGGTGTTAGGCGAGCAGTTGCGCGAGATTTTATTGCAGCAAAAGATGAGTAATGATGCCGAAGCCTTGCTGATGTTTGCGGCGCGTGCCGAGCATCTGGCGCAAGTGATACAGCCTGCTTTAGCGGCAGGAAAAGTGGTGATTTCAGATCGTTTTTCGGATGCGACTTTTGCTTATCAAGGCTCGGCGCGTGGCATGGATTGGGCTAAATTACAGGCGTTGGAAAGCTGGGTACAGCAAGGTTTGCAGCCTGATTTAACCTTGTTTTTTGATGTAACGGTCGCGGTGTCTAAACAGCGTTTAGCCAACAACGTCAGCTTGGATAAATTCGAGCAAGAGCAAGCCGATTTTTTTGAGCGCGTGCGTGCGGGCTATCACCGTCGCGTGGCGGAACATCCATCGCGTTATGTGGTGCTGGATGCAACCCAAACAATAGAAAAAGTTGCCTTACAACTGAGTAAAATTTTGGACACGCTATAACTTATGAGTGCACTTTATCCTTGGCAAGAAAACGACTGGCAGCGGCTGCAAGCGTTGCGCGCGCGTCCGCCACAGGGCTTGTTGTTCAAGGGCAATAAAGGCTGTGGCGAGTTGGAGCTGGCGATTAACTTTGCGCACGCGCAGCTGTGCCAGCAGCCGCAAACTTCAGGCATGGCATGTGGCACATGTCCTGCGTGTCATTGGTTATCGCAAGGCGCGCATCCCGATTTTCGTTTGGTGCAGCCTGACGCGCTGACGTTGGCTGGCGAAGAAACAGAGACTGGCAAAAAACCGAGCAAGCAAATTAGCGTGGAGCAAATTCGTGAGTTGGAGGGGTTCTTGAGTTTGTCTGCGCATCAAGGTGGTCGTCGCGTGATTGTGATTTATCCCGCTGAGGCGATGAATCACAACGCGGCAAACGCTTTGTTAAAAAGCCTAGAAGAGCCGCCGCGCGATATGTTATTTATTTTGGTCACGCATAAAGCGCAGCAGCTTTTACCGACTATTCTGAGCCGCTGTGTCGGGTTTAATTTAACCGCGCCCGATGTGTCCACGGCGGTGGCATGGTTGCACACACAAGGCATCAAGCAGCCCGAAGCTGCCTTAGCCAGCGCGGGGTTCGCGCCCTTGTTGGCATTACAAGGTGACGCGCAAACGGGCTTGGATGAACGTGAAAAATTACTCGCAGCGTTGCGCCAGCCTGCATCCTTAGATGTGTTTGCACTTGCCGAAATGCTGCAAAAAACTGAGCAAGTTTTGGTGGTGCAATGGCTGCAACAATGGAGCTTTGATTTGAGCGCGATGAAGCTGGCGGGCAGTGTGCGTTATCACATGCAGGATGCGGCGGCGATTAAGAAATTAGTCGCGCCTATCGAGCCTTTAGAGTTGGCGCGTTTGCAAAAATTGTTGCAAACCGCCAAACGTGAAGCGCAACACACGCTCAATCCAAAGTTATTTTTTGAATCGTTATTGCTGGCATATCGCCAATTACTTACCGCTTAAAACCATGTCTTTTATAGATTCGCACTGCCATATCAACTTTCCCGATTTGGTCAACAACATCGACGCTGTGTTGGCGCAAATGCACGCTAATCAGGTCACCAAAGCGTTGTGTGTGTCGGTGAATTTGCCTGATTTTCCGCAAGTGCTAGCACTTGCCGAACGCTTTGAAAATATTTATGCCTCGGTCGGCGTGCATCCCGATTATGAAAATGAAATTGAGCCTAGCGTCGCCGATTTGGTGGCACTCGCGCAGCATAAAAAAATTATTGCGATAGGCGAGACGGGCTTAGATTACTTTCGCTTGACGGGTGATTTAGAGTGGCAGCGTGAACGCTTTCGTACTCATATCCGTGCGGCGCGCGAATGTAAAAAACCGCTCATCATCCACACCCGCGCTTCGGCTGACGATACGGTGCGCATCATGGCGGAGGAGGGGGCGCAAGAAGTCGGTGGGGTGATGCACTGCTTCACTGAAAACTGGTCGGCTGCACAAGCCGCGCTGGACTTAAATTTTTATATTTCTTTTTCTGGCATCGTGACGTTTAAGAACGCCACGCAGATTAAAGACGTGGCACAACGTGTGCCGTTGAATCGCATTTTGATTGAGACCGATTCTCCCTATCTTGCCCCCGTGCCATTTCGCGGCAAACTCAATCAACCTGCTTACGTTAAACACGTCGCTGAAGAAATCGCGCTATTGCGTGGCATTACGGTGGCGGAAGTGGGGCAAGCGACCAGTGAAAATTTTGCGCGTTTATTTGGTGTGCATTAGTCGCATAAAAAATTACACAATAAAGCACAGAATTTTATTGACAGATTTTTCGCTATCCCTATAATGCGCGCCTGTTTCGCGGGAATAGCTCAGTTGGTAGAGCGATACCTTGCCAAGGTATAGGTCGAGAGTTCGAACCTCTTTTCCCGCTCCAAATTTGAGGGAAAGCATAACAAGCTTTCCCTCTATTATTTGAAATGTTGTTACGTTTTCAAATAGCAAAGTTTCAAAGTAGTGCCGTGGTGCGTTAGCAAATCGGTTATGCCCTGGATTGCAAATCCGGTTAGCCCAGTTCGACTCTGGGACGCACCTCCAAATGCAGTAAGTTTTTTCACCATTGAACAATGGTTTAATAAGTTTTGCGGGAATAGCTCAGTTGGTAGAGCGATACCTTGCCAAGGTATAGGTCGAGAGTTCGAACCTCTTTTCCCGCTCCAATACAAAAACGCGCTAGAGAAATCTAGCGCGTTTTTTTTGCGCGTATGGATGAGCTTAGCTATGTGTAGCAAACTGAGAATTGCCATTACAATGCCCAACTTATGCTCGCCTATTTAATCCGTCGTATTTTGTATGCCATCCCGATACTCATTGGGGTAAATCTGCTTACCTTCACTTTATTTTTTGTGGTGAATACGCCCGATGATATGGCGCGTATGCAGTTAGGTGTGAAGCGTGTTACGCCTGATGCCATTGAGAAATGGAAGCAGCAGCGTGGTTATGATCTGCCGCTCATGTTTAATACCGCTGCCGCAGGTAGTCAAAAAATTACTCATACTATTTTTTGGCAAAAATCCGCCAGTATGTTTGTCATGGACTTTGGTTATTCGGATGACGGGCGTGGCATAGCTGGCGAGATTGTTCAGCGCATGATGCCGAGCTTAGCCATTGCTGTGCCGACCTTTGTGATTGGACTACTGGTCTATGTGAGCTTTGCCTTGCTGATGGCACTGTTTCGCGGCTCAGCATTGGACGTGGCGGGGTTGGTTTTATGCGTATTGTTGATGTCCGTGTCGGGACTTTTTTACATTATTGGCGGACAATTTTTGGTCAGTAAAATTTGGCATTTAGTACCAATTTCTGGCTATGCAAACGGTGTAGAGAGTTTCAAATTTATTGTGTTACCCATTGTCATCGGCGTGGTCAGCGGCATCGGCTCAAGCAGTCGTTGGTATCGCACTATTTTTCTCGAAGAAATTAGTAAAGATTATGTGCGCACCGCTCGCGCCAAAGGTTTATCCGAACTGCGCGTGTTGTTCACACATGTGTTAAAAAACGCCATGATTCCCATTCTCACAGGCATCGTCGTGGTGATTCCTCTGTTGTTTCTGGGCGGCTTGTTGACCGAGTCATTTTTCGGTATTCCAGGCTTAGGCAGTTACACCATTGATGCCATCAACGCGCAGGACTTTTCGGTGGTACGCGCTATGGTATTTTTAGGCTCGCTGTTGTACATCGTCGGACTGATTTTGACGGACCTTTCCTATACGCTAGTCGATCCACGGGTGAGGTTGCAATGAAGAACATCTTCCTCAATTTACTGCGCCGTTCAATTACGTTGTTGCGTGCTCGTTCGCGCCTCGCCTATCCGTATGGTCTGTCTCGTTGCGCACTGCGCGGCTTGTTGCGCTTGAGCTTGCTCGCTACGATAGACAAAGGCTTTTTATGAGTGTTATGCCTGTGATTTTATGGAGCGATGCACTGGTTTTTTTAATCATTGCGGTGTTGCTCGTCAGTGCTTTAGTCATTCGTCGTCGTGCACATTTATTGCTACCTTGGCAGCGTCTGGCAAAAAATCGGCTTGCGATGCTGTCCTTGTTGGTGTTGAGTTTATTTGTGCTCGTTGGCGTGCTCGATAGCTTACATTTTCGTGCGCTGTTGCCCAACCAAAACGGGCAAGAAAAAACTTATTCGCCTGAAGTATTGAGCGTGTTCGATGTGTTGGTCACGCCGTTGCGCACGCATACCGAAAAAACCTATTCCGCACCGTTCGCGCTGACTTTATTTGCCAAAGAAAGTTTTACCGATGCGCAAGGTCAAGTGCATCGCGACTATCCCCGTTTGCAGTTTGGCGGTGCGCATTTAAGTGACGCATCGCAACGCAGGGTGGATGTCTGGCAGCGTGCCAGTTGGGGCGGCTTGCTGGGTTTGCTAAGTGGGGCTGTGGCTTATCTAGGCTGGGCATATTTGCCGATGCGTAAAGAGCAAATTAGCAATGGTGCGCAGCGTTGCTCGCGCTATGCACTGGTGAGCGTGGTGCTGACAACTACGCTAATTGGCGCGCTGGCAAATCTCTCAACCGTATATCACGTTTTAGGCACGGACAAAGTCGGCATCGACGTATTGTATTTATCACTTAAAAGTATCCGCACAGGGTTGATTATCGGCACGGTGACCACGCTGGTGACGTTGCCGCTGGCGTTATTTTTAGGCGTGGCGGCGGGATATTTTCGCGGCTGGGTGGATGACCTTATCCAATATATTTATACGGTATTGAGTTCGATTCCCAGTGTGCTGCTGATTGCGGCGGCGGTGCTGATGATGCAAGTGACGATAGATACCCATCCGCATTGGTTCGCCACGGCTGCCTCGCGCGCCGATTTGCGCTTGGTGTTTTTGTGTTTGATTTTGGGCATGACCAGTTGGACGGGCTTGTGCCGCTTACTGCGCGGCGAAACTTTGAAACTGCGCGAGATGGAATACATTCAGGCGGCACAATCGTTTGGCGTATCGAATCTGCGTATTCTGTCGCGCCACATTATTCCCAATGTGATGCACATTATTTTGATTGCCTTAGTGATGGATTTTTCAGGCTTGGTGTTGGCGGAGGCGGTGTTGTCCTATGTTGGTGTCGGCGTGGATCCGTCCATGATTTCGTTTGGCACGATGATTAACGGCGCGCGTTTAGAAATGGGGCGCGAACCGATGGTGTGGTGGGCGTTGGCGGCGGCGTTCTGGTTTATGTTGCTGTTGGTGTTGGCGGCAAATTTGTTTGCGGATGCCGTACGCGACGCCTTTCTTGGTCGCGGTTAAGTGTTGCTACAACAGTTGAAGCAAGCTGCTGATTGGTGATAGAATGCGCGCCGCTCGCGAATGGTCGCGGGCAAATATCCCCTCGCACCAGTTGGGGTGCTCTTCGGAGTCAAGCTAGCGAGTGGTAGTTCTAACCCTTAAACAATGGAGTAAGTTATGGCTGTAACAATGCGTCAAATGTTGGAAGCTGGTGTGCATTTTGGTCACCAAACACGTTTCTGGAATCCTAAGATGGCTCCATTTATCTTCGGTCATCGCAACAAAATTCATATTATCAACTTGGAAAAAACCGTCGCGATGTTCGCTGAAGCGGAAAACTTCGTGCGTAAATTGTCGGCTAAAAAAGGCACGGTGTTGTTCGTTGCGACTAAACGTCAAGCACGCGACATTTTGCAAGAAGAAGCAGTGCGCGCGGATTCTCCTTTTGTTAATCACCGTTGGTTGGGCGGTATGTTGACCAACTACAAAACCGTGCAATTGTCGATTAAGCGTTTGCGCGATTTAGAACAAATGCAAGCCGATGGCGCATCAGAAAAAGTAACTAAAAAAGAAGCGTTGATGATGGCGCGCGAACTGGAAAAATTGGAACGCAGCTTGGGTGGTATCAAAGACATGAAGGGTTTGCCTTCAGCGATTTTTGTTATCGACGTAGGCTACCAAAAAGGCGCGATTGTTGAAGCGCAAAAATTAGGTATTCCTGTGATTGGTATTGTTGATACGAATAACTCACCTTTGGGTGTGGACTACGTTATTCCAGGTAACGATGACTCAACTCAAGCGATTCGTTTGTATGCTCGTGCGATTGCCGATGCAGTGTTGGAAGGTCGTGCGCAAGCCTTGAATGAATTGGTTCAAGAGGTTGCAGAACAAGCCGCTGCTTAAGTTTTTTTAAGCACCGAAGAAGGGGCGTTAGCCCCTTTTTTTGTAAGTATTTATTGAGAATAACGGAGTTAAAAATGGCAGAAATTACAGCAGCAATGGTTAAAGAATTACGCGAATTAACAGGCTTGGGCATGATGGAATGCAAAAAAGCGTTGGTTGAAGCGGATGGTGATTTGAAGCTGGCGGAAGAGCAAATGCGCATCAAGAGTGGCGCAAAAGCAAGCAAGGCATCAAGCCGTGTGACCGCTGAAGGTGTGGTCGGCGCGTTTATCGCGATGGATGGCAAGAGCGGTGCATTAGCTGAAGTGAACTGCGAAACTGACTTCGTGGCTAAAAATGATGACTTTATGGCATTTGCTAAAAACGTTGCTGAAACCGTTGCGAAGCATAACCCTGCTGACTTGGCTGCATTGTCAGTATTGATTATTGCCAACGGCACTTTGAGTGTTGAAGAAGCGCGTAAAGCATTGTTGGTTAAGTTGGGTGAAAACCTGACAGTACGTCGTTTTGAGCGTTATGCAACGGCTACGGGCAAATTGGCGAGCTATTTGCATGGCAGCAAAATTGGTGTGTTATTGAGCTTTACCGGTGGTGATGAAGCGATGGGTCGCGATTTAGCGATGCACATTGCGGCATCGAAACCAAAGTCTGTGGACGTCAGTGGCGTAAACCCAGAAGACATCGCTACAGAACGTCGTATCGCGATTGAAAAAGCTAAAGAAGCAGGCAAGCCAGAAGCAATGTTGGAAAAAATTGCCGAAGGTTCAGTGCAAAAATTCTTGAAAGATGTCACTTTGTTGGGTCAAGTTTTTGTTAAAGCCGCAGATGGCAAACAAACGGTTGAGCAGTTGTTAAAAGCGAAGGGTGCGACGGTTGCTGCCTTCCAAATGTTCACTGTGGGTGAAGGTATCGAGAAGAAAGTCGAAGATTACGCAGAAGAAGTGGCGAAGGCTGTTGCCGCGTTGCAGGCGTAATCACCATGAGCGCGCCAGTCTATAAACGTATTTTGCTCAAGCTGTCCGGCGAGGCATTGATGGGTGACGATAGTTACGGCATCAATCGCCAAGTGGTCGAGCGCATCGTTGCCGAAATCGCCGAAGTGGTGGCGATGGGCGTGCAAGTGGCGATGGTGATTGGCGGCGGCAATATTTTCCGTGGCGTCGCACCAGCGGCAGTAGGGATGGATAGAGCGACCGCCGATTACATGGGCATGTTGGCAACCGTGATGAATTCGATGGCGTTGCAAGATGCCATGACGCGCGGGGGCTTGGAGTGTCGCGTTCAATCCGCGCTGAACTTAGAGCAGGTTGCCGAGCCGTTTATTCGCGGCAAAGCGTTGCGCTATTTGGAAGACGGTAAAGTGGTGATTTTCGCAGCAGGTATCGGTAGTCCGTTTTTTACCACGGACACCGCCGCCGCATTGCGAGGTGTTGAGATGTGTGCCGAGGTGGTGATTAAAGCCACCAAGGTTGATGGAATTTATACCGCCGATCCGAAAAAAGATCCGCACGCGATTCGCTATCAAAGTTTGAGTTTTGATGAGGCGATTAGCAAGAATTTGCAAGTGATGGATGCCACAGCGTTGACGCTATGTCGCGACCAAAAGCTGCCCATCATTGTGTTTAGTATTTTCAAGGCCGGTGCGTTAAAGCGCGTGGTGCTGGGCGAAAGCGAAGGTACGCTGGTTCGCTGTAACTAAAAAGCTATCTCGCAAAACTCAAATCTCTTCGCGATGCTTTGTTGCTCACAAAAAATTACTCCTTACATAGCTTGCCTATGCTGCGTCATAATTTTTTGTTCGCGCCTAGCCTCTCTTCGATATTTGAATTTTTCGAGACACCTTTCTCAGTGAGATTCGATGCACCTTTTTGAGTGAAATTAGGAGAGTGTTGTGATTGCAGAAGTTAAAAAAAATACTGAGCAAAAAATGCTTAAATCTTTAGATTCGTTAAAGACGGATTTGAGCAAAGTGCGTACTGGTCGTGCGCATACGGGGATTTTGGATCACGTCATGGTGGATTATTACGGCAATCCAACGCTGCTTACTCAAGTGGCGAACGTGACCTTGATTGACTCGCGTACTATCGGTGTACAGCCTTGGGAAAAGCACATGATAGGGCCTGTTGAAAAAGCTATTCGTGATGCTGATTTAGGGCTGAATCCTTCTACTAATGGCGAAATTATTCGTGTGCCTACGCCTATGCTGACTGAAGAGCGTCGCCGCGATTTGATTAAAGTGGTGAAGACCGAAGGCGAAGATACCAAAGTGGCGATACGCAACATTCGCCGCGATGCCAACAACACTTTGAAAGAAGGGTTGAAGAAAAAAGAAATCGCCGAAGATGATGAGCGTCGTGCGCAAGACGATATTCAGAAACTTACCGACCGTTTTATCGTTGAAATTGACAAAGCATTGGCTGCCAAAGAAGTCGATTTGATGGCGGTCTAATGTAGCAGGTTTAGCAGGTCGATTTATCGGGCGATAGCGACACTCTAAATATCGTTCGATAAATTGAGCTCCCACAACATCAGTGATTAACAATGCACCGCTCAATCCATAATCCTGAATTTCAATCCTCATATGAGCCTACTGCCTAGTTCTACCCGTAGCATTCCCGATGTGGCCGCTGTGCCGCGTCATATTGCAGTGATTATGGATGGCAATGGACGCTGGGCGAAAAAGCGTTTTATGCCCCGCGTTATTGGCCATCAGCAAGGTGTGGAAGCGTTGCGCGCGACGGTTAAAGCCTGTCGCGATTTAGGCGTTGGCTATCTCACTGTGTTTGCTTTTAGTAGCGAAAATTGGCGCAGACCAGCTGATGAAGTGTCGTTTTTGATGGGACTTTTCATCAAAGTTTTGGCGCGTGAAGCCGTCAAAATGCACGAAAAAAATATCATCCTCAAAATCATCGGCGATCGTGCGCCGTTCGATGCGCCATTGGTTAAAGCGATGCAAGATGCCGAAACTTTGACGGCAAATAATACGGGTTTAACACTCACTATTGCAGCCAATTATGGCGGACGTTGGGATGTATTGAATGCCGTTAAAACCATGCTGTGCGAGCATCCTGAGCGTCGTGATAATTTCACTGAAGAAGATTTGCAGCCGTACTTTTCCATGAGTGATGCGCCTGAGCCAGATTTGTTTATCCGCACTGGTGGCGAGCAGCGCATCAGCAACTTTATGTTGTGGCAATTGGCTTATACCGAGCTGTATTTCACCGACGCGTTGTGGCCTGATTTTGACCGCGCCGAATTGGCACAAGCCATTGCCTCATATCAAGCCCGCGAGCGACGTTTTGGTCGTACTAGCGAACAACTCAAGTCTGCATAAAGGAGCTTGCCATGCTTAAATCCCGCATCATTACCGCCGTTATTTTGTTGGGCTTATTCCTCGCTGCCTTGTTTGCTTTACCGCCATTTGGCTGGACAGGCTTAGTTGTCTTAATGGTGATGCAAGGCATCTCTGAATGGGCAAAGCTGGCGAAATTATCAAACCGTAGCGCAAAAATTTATTGGGCGGCGAGCTTGCTGGTGATGCTACTCGTGGTCTGGTTAGACGCGCATGAAGCGGGCATGGCAGTCTGGGTGCGCATGGTGGTGTATAGCGTGGCAGCGTTGCTGTGGCTGATTATTGTGCCGACTTGGATGATTGCGAGCTGGAAAGTCAGCGATACTAAATTGATGGCGTTGCTAGGTTGGGCGGTGTTGATTCCAACCGGCTTGGCAATGTTGAATTTACGCGCAGTGAGTCCGTGGCTGTTGCTGTTCATCATGGGTTTGGTGTGGATAGCGGACAGTACCGCGTACTTCGCTGGACGCAAATTTGGCAAAAATAAATTAGCCCCCAGCATCAGCCCTGGCAAGACTTGGGAAGGCGTGGCGGGAGCGATGTTGGGCGTGTCGGTTTATGTGATTTTGGTATGGCGTTTTGCACCCAATCTGGGGCAGCACGCCATGTTGCCCATCGCCTTATTAGCGGCTTGGTGGTGGGTGGGCTTAGCCGTTATCGGCGATTTATTTGAGTCGGCGATCAAGCGTCAAGCAGGCGTAAAAGACAGTGGTGCATTGTTGCCTGGACACGGCGGCTTGCTCGATCGGATTGATGCTTTAACTTCGACTTTACCCTTGGCAGCATTGGTTTTAGTGCTGCAATAGCCTAGCGCAAGCGCGCCCCATTTACGACCTCATTCGCCCCGCTACTCACCACTTTTCTTTATGCAAACTCTCACTATCTTAGGTTCAACAGGCAGCATCGGCACGAGCACCTTGGATGTGGTGGCGCGTCATCCAGACCGCTTTCAGGTTTTCGCTTTGACCGCGTATCGCCAAGTCGATTTGCTGTTCAAACAGTGTGTGCAATTCCAACCTAAATTTGCAGTGTTGCTAGACGAGCTGGCGGTGGTTGAGTTGCGTCAGCGCGTGCGTGAAGCAGGCTTAACCACCGAAGTGTTAAGCGGCGTGGAGGCGTTGGAACAAGTGTGTATTGCGTCGGAAGTCGATGCAGTGATGGCAGCGATAGTCGGCGCGGCAGGGTTGCGCCCCACGCTGGCGGCGGCGCAAGCGGGTAAAAAAGTTCTGTTGGCGAACAAAGAAACGCTGGTGATGGCGGGCAATGTGTTTATGGATGCGGTGCGCGTCAGCGGTTCGGCGTTGTTGCCGATAGACAGCGAACACAACGCGATTTTCCAAGCCTTGCCGCGCGGCTATAACGGCGACCAACATGCCAACGGTGTGCGTCGAATTTTGCTCACCGCCTCGGGCGGGCCGTTCCGCGATACGCCTTTAAGCGAGCTGCAACATGTCACGCCCGATCAAGCCTGCGCGCATCCAAATTGGGTGATGGGGCGCAAAATTTCGGTGGACTCGGCGAGCATGATGAATAAGGGTTTGGAGGTCATCGAGGCGCATTGGTTGTTCAACGCCAGTGCCGACGATATTCAGGTGGTGGTGCATCCGCAAAGCGTGATTCATTCGTTGGTTGAATATGTCGATGGCTCGGTCATCGCCCAGCTCGGCAATCCCGATATGCGCACGCCGATTGCCTATGGTTTGGCGTATCCAGAGCGCATAGATTCAGGTGTCGCACCGCTGGATTTATTTAAGGTCGCACAGATGAATTTCGTCGCGCCAGATTTTGTGCGCTTCCCGTGTTTAGCCTTGGCGTATCAAGCCTTGCGCGCGGCGGGTACCGCGCCTACGGTGTTGAATGCCGCTAACGAAATTGCCGTCGCCGCCTTCCTCGATAAACACATTGCCTTCCTCGACATTGCCAAAATTATCGACGCGGTATTGAACCAATTAGCCGTGTTGCCAGTCACTTGCCTCAATGATGTGTTACACGCCGATGCACAGGCGCGCGTTGCGGCAACGGCGCAGATTGCGAGGATGAAAAAATGATGACTTTATTAGCCTTTGTTGGTGCGATTGTGTTGTTGGTGGTGTTCCATGAATGGGGACACTTTTTCGTCGCGCGCCGCTGTGGTGTGAAGGTGCTACGCTTTTCTTTGGGCTTCGGAAAAGTCTTATACAGCAAGCGTTTCAAAGGTTCTGACACCGAGTGGACGTTGTCCGCGATTCCTTTGGGCGGCTACGTCAAAATGTTGGATGAGCGCGAAGGCGAGGTCGCGCCTGACGAATTATCTTTAGCGTTTAACCGCAAGCCAGTATTGCAACGCATGGCGATCGTGGTGGCAGGGCCGTTGGCGAATTTTTTGCTGGCGATTGCTTTGTATTGGGGCTTGTTTATGTATGGCGTGCCTAGCATCAAGCCGATGCTAGGCGAGGTGAGTGTGGCCAGTCCTGCTGCGCTGGCGCAACTGCAAACGGGTGACACCGTGCAAGCGGTGAATGACGATGCGATACCGAGTTGGCAAGAGCTGCGCTGGAATTTATTAGACCGCGCATTGCGTGGTGAGACTGTGACGCTGACCACGTTGGATAAAGCTGGGCAAACGCGCACGCACGCTTTGGACTTGTCTGGTTTGCAAGCTAGCGATTTAGACGGCGAGTTTATGGATAAGCTCGGCTTACATTTATACGAGCCGATTTTGTTGCCCGTTATCGGCAAGCTCACGGCGGATGGCGTGGCACAACAAGCGGGCTTGCAAACAGGCGATGTGGTGTTGCGTGCTAATGGTGTTGCGCTGCAACGCTTTCAAGACTTGATCCGCGAGGTAGCCAGTCATGCCGAGCAGCCTCTCGTGTTAGAGATTCAGCGTGGTGTGACGCAGCTCAGCATTACGCTGCAACCGCGCAAAGTAATGGAAGGCGGCAAAGCGGTCGGCAAAATTGGTGCGGGTCCACAAGTTGATGAAGCCGCTTGGCAAGCCATGTTTACCACGGTCAGCTACTCACCGCTCAATGCGTTAGCGCAAGCGGGGCGCAAGACTTGGGAGACTTCGATTATCAGTTTGAAGATGATGGGCAAAATGGTGTTGGGTGAAGTGTCGCTGAAAAATTTAAGTGGTCCAATTACCATTGCGGACTACGCGGGACAATCAGCGAGCATGGGCTTGGTGGCGTATTTAACTTTCTTGGCATTGGTCAGTATTAGCTTAGGCGTATTGAACTTATTGCCCATCCCCTTATTGGATGGCGGGCACTTGCTGTATTATGCCGCCGAGTTTATTAAAGGTAGTGCGGTCTCCGAGAAGAGCTGGGAAATTGGTCAAAAAATCGGTATCGCCTTGCTGGGTACGATGATGCTGTTTGCTTTTTACAACGATATAAATCGAATTATTTCGGGTTAAACAATAATGAGTTTGAAAAAAATCCTAAGCGCGTTCGCGCTGCTTTGCGTTTGCTCTGTTGCTCAAGCGGCGATGCAGCCGTTCGTGGTGCAAGACATTAAAGTAGAAGGCATACAACGCACTGAGCTTGGCACGGTGTTGAGTTATTTGCCGATTAAAGTTGGCGACACCATAGACGACAAGCAAGCCACCAACTCAATACGCGCGCTGTTTGCGACAGGCTTTTTTAAGGATGTGCGTCTCGAAGTAGTTGGGCAAACTTTGTTGGTCAAAGTGCAAGAGCGTCCCTCGATTGCCAGCATCGAAATTAACGGGGTGAAAGATTTTCCTAAAGATCAGCTCAAAGATAATATGAAATATGCGGGCTTGGTGGAGGCGCGTATTTTTGATAAAGCGCAGATGGAAAAAGCCGCATTGAGCTTGAAGCAGCAGTATGTGGCGCGCAGTAAATATGCCGTCAGCGTCGAGACCAAAGTCACCGAGCTAGAGCGTAATCGCGTCGCGATTGTGTTTAACGTGATTGAAGGAAAAGTATCCAAAATCAAGCAAATTAATATCGTCGGTAATCACGCCTATGCGGAAGCGGAGCTACTGGATTTAATGAAGTTGAGTACCCCTGATTGGTTTACTTGGATGAGTAGCAACGATCAATACTCCAAGCAAAAACTGTCTGCCGATATGGAAACGCTACGTTCTTATTATTTGGATAATGGCTATTTGGAGTTCGCCATAGACTCCACGCAAGTTTCGATTACGCCCAATAAAAAAGATATTTACATCACCCTGAATATCAGCGAGGGCGCGAAATATACCGTGTCTAAAGTGAGCGTGTCGGGAGATACCTTGTTGCCTAAAGCGGAGATTGAGGCTTTAGTTAAAATCAAAGTGGGCGATGTGTTTTCGCGCAAAGCATTGACCGAAACTAGCAAACTTATCGGTGAGCGTTTAGCGCAAGAAGGTCATGCCTTTGCCAACGTCAACGCCATTCCCGACATTGATAAAATCAAGCATCAAGTGGCATTTAATGTGGCGATTGATCCTGGGCACCGCGTTTATATTCGGCGCATCAATGTCAGCGGTAACACCAAAACCAATGAGGACGTGATACGCCGCGAGTTCCGCCAAGTTGAAGGCACTTGGTTTGATATTAGTAAAATTAAAAAGTCCAAGCAGCACGTCGATCGCTTGAATTTCTTTTCTGAAGTCAACATTGAAACCCCAGCGGTGCAAGGCACCACTGACCAGATGGATGTAAACGTCGCGGTGAAAGAAAAATCCACGGGTACATTTTCTATCGGCGCGGGTTACAACAGCGGCGAAGGTGTCGTATTTATGGGAGGTGTGTCGCAGGCGAATTTGTTTGGTACGGGTAATAACCTCTCCACTCAGCTCAATACCAGTCGCGTCAATCGCAATGTTTCGGTGTCTTATACCAACCCGTATTACACCGACGAAGGCGTGAGTCGTGGCTTTGATATTTACGACCGTAACACCAACGCGACCAATCTCGCCGTCAGCCAATACACCTCATCCACACAAGGCGGCGGCGTGCGTTTTGGCGTGCCGATAGATGAAGATGAAAGTATCAGCTACGGCACCTCGATTGAGCGTTCGCATATCGGCTTAACAGCTTTGAGTCCGCTGCGCTTCACCAACTATGTGAATACTTTTGGCGCGACGAATACCACCGTGTTGGGCACTATCGGTTGGGGAAAAGATACGCGCGACAGCGCGATTTACACCACCGAAGGATCGGTCAAACATCTGTATTTGGAAACTGCTTTGCCTGTCATGGACATGCGCTATTACAAGCTAAATTATGATCACCAGTTTTTCTATCCATTGAATACGGATTGGACGCTCTTGCTCAATGGTCAAGCGGGCGTGGGCGGCGGCTATGGTGGGAAACAAATGCCGTTCTTCAAGAATTATTACGCGGGTGGTACGGGTTCGGTACGCGGTTATGAACCCAACTCTTTAGGGCCGCGCGACACCAGCAACTTGTCGATAGGTGGTACGCGTCGTGTCATCGGTAATATCGAAGTGTTCGCGCCGATTCCAGGCATTAAAGAAAAGTCTTTGCGCGTGAGCGGATTCCTTGATGGTGCTGCGGTGTATGGTCCGACGGATGTGCTGGGCTCGATGGGCGGACGTTATTCATCAGGTGTGGCATTGACTTGGTTGTCGCCGATGGGGCCGCTAAAATTTAGTTACGGCGTGGCATTAAATAAACAGCCGCAAGATAAATTGCAACGCTTCCAGTTCACCTTAGGTTCAATGTTTTAACGTATAGAGTTTGAAGAGTTTAGAGACACCCGTAAGAATAATCAAATTTCAAATTATTGATTTTTTAGGAGCATCAATATGAAAAAATACTTATTAGGTTGTGCGTTGATAAGCGTTGCGCTCAGCGCGATGGCGGCTGATTTTAAGGTCGGCGTGGTCGATACCGAACGGGTGTTGCGCGAGTCCGCGCCCGCAATTAAAGCCGAAGAAAAAATTAGTAAAGAGTTCTCGGCGCGCGATGTGGAAATTAAAGTGTTAGCTAAGCAAACTAAGACCCTGCAAACGCAATTAGAGCAAGACAATGGCAAGCTGAGTGACGCAGATCATCGCAACAAAGAGCGTGAGCTGACCAGCATGAATGTTAATTTGCAACGGATGCAGCGCGAGTTTCGCGAAGACTTAAACCTGCGTAAAAACGAAGAGCTGGCGATGGTGTTAGAGCGCGCCAATAAAGCCATACAGCAAATTGCGGGAACAGAAAAATACGATTTAATTTTGCAAGAAGCGGTATATCGCAATCCTAGAATTGACATCACCGACAAGGTGATTAAGTTTTTAGCCAGTGACACCGTAACTGAAACTAAATAAGTCGCTATGAACAGTTTTAGCTTAGATGAATTGGTAGCGCGCTTAGGCGGGCAAGTATTGGGCGACGGCAGCACGCGCGTCACGCAAATTGCTACGCTAGAAGCCGCCACCGCGACGCAAATTAGTTTTCTCACCAACAGTAAATATCGTGCGCAGCTCACCAGCTCCCGTGCTGGCGCGTTGATTTTGTCCGCAGCCGATGCCGATGCGACCAAACAGCCGCGCATCATTTCTGATAATCCTTACGCTTACTTCGCGAAAGTTTCCGCGCTGTTAAATCCTTTGCCGCAATCGCCCGTTGGTATTCATCCTGCTGCGATTGTGGCGGCCAATGCGCAGATAGATGCGACTGCCAGTATCGCCGCGACAGCGGTGATTGGTGCGGGTGCAATTATTGGCGCGCACAGTGTCATCGGTGAAGGCTGCGTGGTCGGCGAAAACGTGGTGATAGGCAGTCATGCGCGCCTTTATCCGCGCGTGGTGGTGTATCACCACTGCGTCATAGGCGAACGCTTGATTGCCCATTCTGGTGTGGTGATAGGCGCGGATGGGTTTGGCTTTGCCGTCGAAGGCGACCATTGGTTGAAGATTCCGCAAATCGGTCGCGTGGTCATCGGCGACGATGTGGAAATTGGCGCGAACACCACCATAGATCGCGGCGCATTAGCCGATACGATTATTGAAGACGACGTAAAACTCGACAATCAAATTCAAATCGCCCACAACGTGCGCATTGGTGCGCATACCGCAATCGCTGGCTGCGTGGGCATTGCAGGCAGTGCGGTGATAGGCAAGTATTGCCGCATCGGTGGCAGCGCGGGGATTTTGGGGCATCTGCAAATTGCCGATCATGTTGAGATTGCATCGTTCTCATTGATTGGTAAATCCATCCGCGAAGCGGGTTCATATGCAGCGATTTATCCGTTCGCTAAAGCTGAGGACTGGCGCAAAAATGCCGTGCATTTACGACATTTAGATAGCTTGGTTGACCGTCTTAAAACACTCGAAAAACAAGTTGAATTATTAAAGGGAGAAGCACCATGCAAATGAACATCCACGAAATTCTCGAAACACTACCCCATCGTTACCCGTTTTTGTTGGTCGATCGCGTACTGTCTATAGAGCCAGGTAAAGCAATTGTGGCATTGAAAAACGTCACGATTAACGAGCCGTTTTTCCCTGGGCACTACCCGCATCATCCTGTCATGCCTGGCGTACTGATTATCGAAGCCATGGCGCAAGTCGCCGCTTTGTTGTCGTTCAAATCTATGGTTGCCGACCCCGATAAAAAATCGGTGTACTACTTTGCGGGCATTGATGGTGCACGCTTTAAGCGTCCTGTTAGCGCAGGCGATCAAATCATTTTCAAGGTTACTTTATTGCGCAGTATGCGTGGCTTGTTCAAGTTCAAAGCGGTTGCCGAAGTCGATGGTTTGTTGGTTGCTGAAGCGGAACTGATGTGTACTTCAAAAGAAGTCGAATAAATTCGGGCATCTCTATAAATCCAAATCTCATCGCGATGCGTTGTTGCTCACAAAAAATTATTCCTTACATAGTCTGTCTATGCGCGTCATAATTTTTTGTTCGCGCCTAGCCTCACTTCGATATTTGAATTTCTAGAGACACCCGATTACAAATAAATAATAGGGTTAAAAATATGATTCATTCCACTGCGATTATTCACCCC
>Ga0105164_10000597_pt1 | contig 24784 bp, 21 predicted proteins | sample VDWuncwatermetaG_FD_89674 | JGI IMG/M metagenome (GOLD analysis project Ga0105164, IMG submission 89674) | Wastewater microbial communities from Netherlands to study Microbial Dark Matter (Phase II) - VDW unchlorinated drinking water | ecosystem: Environmental > Aquatic > Freshwater > Drinking...
AGGGAATTGCAAGGGACCTTGCAGGATATGGTTTCACGATCGTTTCCGGATTTGCAAGAGGCATTGATAGTGCTGCGCATCGAGGATCCCTCTCAGGAAAGGGGAAGACCGTTGCCGTTTTAGGAAGTGGACTCCTTGAGATTTACCCGCCGGAAAACAGAATCTTTGCAAAGGAAGTTTTTTCTTCCGGCGCACTCGTGAGCGAATTTCCAACGAGTTACCCGGCCTTGCCTCAAAATTTTCCACGCCGTAACCGGATCATCAGCGGGCTTTCCTTGGGCGTTTTGGTCGTTGAGGCCGATGAAAAAAGCGGTGCGCTCATCACAGCGCACTTTGCGATGGAACAGGGGCGGGAGGTCTTTGCGATTCCAGGGCGGATCGATTCCTCTCTTTCAAAAGGAACGAACCGGTTGATTCAGCAAGGGGCAAAATTGGTCGAAGGACTCGCCGATATTTTTGAGGAGCTCAAGATCCCGATTGCAAACGGCGTCATCAAAACTTCTTTCGCAAAGCTGTCTCCGTCTTTGATCGGCGAAGAGGAAGTGATCTATGAAACGCTTTCAGAGTTTCCAAAATCGGTCGATACCATCGTGGAAGAAACCCATCTTTCCGCCCAGATGGCTCTTTCCACGCTCGTTCAGCTTGAAGTGAAGAGACTGATTAAAGTCTATCCCGGAAACCGCTACGCAAGGACATGATGAAAGATCCCGATATTCAGCTCAAGGTGAATGGGGAAGTGAAAAAAATTCGAAAGGGGGTCTCACTCGCCTCCCTCCTTAAAGAGCTTTCTGTGGATCCGCGTCGGGTGGTGGTGGAACTGAATCAAGCTATCCTTCCTAAAAACGCCTATGCGGAGAGGGTGCTCAAGGAAAATGACGAGGTTGAAATCGTCCACTTTGTCGGCGGGGGCAAGGCCAAATCGCTTGTCATCGTGGAATCACCGGCCAAATCGAAGACCATTCACCATATTCTTGGAGATGAGTATATCATCCGCCCTTCCATGGGACATGTGATTGATCTCCCCGCGAGCAAAATGGGAGTGGATGTCGAGAAAGATTTTGAGCCGACCTATATTGTCATCAAAGGAAAAAAGAAAATTTTGAATGAGCTGAAGAAAGAAGCCAAAGCGGTAGATACTATATATCTCGCCCCGGATCCGGACCGTGAAGGCGAGGCGATCTCTTGGCACCTAAAAAACTTCTTCGGCAACAGCAAAAAAATCCATCGCGTGGTCTTTCATGAGATTACCCGTGAAGCGGTACTGGAGGCGTTCAAACATCCCGGTGAGATCGATCTGAAAAAGGTGAATGCGCAGCAGGCCCGCCGGATCCTCGACCGTATCGTCGGGTACAGCTTAAGCCCTCTCCTCTGGAAAAAAGTGGGGAAGGGTCTCAGTGCAGGACGGGTGCAGTCCGTCGCGGCCCGTCTGGTCGTTGACCGGGAAAAAGAGATCACCGCATTTATCCCTCAGGAATACTGGGAAATTGAAGCACGCCTCTCTCCCCAAAAATCCCCCAATAAAGAATTTCTTGCAAAGCTTGAAAGAGTAGACGATAAGAAGGCGGAACTTGCGAATCAGGAGGTCGTCGACACCCTTCTAAAAAAGCTTGAAGGGTCCTCCTTTGTCGTGAAGGACGTCCGGAAAAGCGAAAAGAAAAAATCGCCTTCCGCCCCTTTTACAACGAGTAAACTCCAACAAGATGCCTTCAACAAGCTTCATTTTTCTGCCGCAAGAACCATGCGGATCGCCCAGCAGCTTTATGAGGGGCTTGAGATCGGCAAAGAGGGAACCGTCGGTCTCATCACTTATATGCGCACGGACTCGGTTCGGGTGAGTGAGGGCGCGATTGTGCAGGTGAGGGACACTATCGAAAAGAAATTTGGGAGGGAATATCTTCCAAAAGAGCCCAACCGTTACGTTTCCAAAAAGACGGCCCAGGAGGCGCATGAAGCGATCCGCCCCACATCGGCTTTCCGTGAACCGGACGTGATCAAATCATATCTCTCTACCGATCAGTACAAACTGTATCGTCTGATTTACTCTCGTTTTGTCGCAAGTCAGATGGAAAAGGCGAATTTCCTAATCCTTTCAGTCGATATCGCCTGTGGCCCTGCCCTTTTCCGGGCATCGCACCAATCCTGTCTTTTCCCCGGTTTCCTCTCCGTCTATGCGACCGAGGAGGAGGAAGAAAAGAAAGAGACATTGCTTCCGGAGGTGTCGGTCGGCGAGACCCTGACGTTCCATCAATTTCTCCCGAGTCAGCATTTTACAAAACCGCCGCCACGCTATACTGAAGGGTCGCTCGTGAAGGCCCTTGAAGAGCTCGGGATCGGGCGTCCGAGCACCTATGCACCGACCCTGCAGACGATTATTCAAAGGGATTATATCCGCCGGGAAAAAGGGAGTCTGATCCCGACGGAACTCGGAAATCTCGTAACGCGGCTTCTCATTGAACATTTTCCGAAGATCCTCGATATTCAGTTCACGGCGGCGATGGAGGAGGAACTGGATGACATTGAGGAGGGGCGGGCCGAGTGGACCGCTGTGCTCAAGAAGTTTTACAGTCCCTTTTCGGAAAGCCTTTCCTTGGCCAAGACAGAAATGAAGCGGGAAGTCATCGAGACCAAGGAGTCTTGCGAGAAGTGCGGCCTGCCGATGGTTATCAAATGGGGAAGGGCCGGAAGATTTTTAAGCTGCTCCGGATGGCCGGCATGCAAGAATGCCCGATCGATTACGACGGGTGTGCCGTGTCCTTCGCCCGGCTGCGACGGACAGCTCGTGGAGCGCCGCTCCAAGAAGAGGGGGCGCTTTTTCTACGGCTGCACCCGATATCCCAAGTGCACCTTTATCACCAACCAACTCCCCTCAAATGAAGGCACAACTTATGGAACGAAGTGACATAAGTTGTTGCCTGAATTTGACCCTTGACATTTTGATGGAAGAACATCCACAAAATGTCAAGGGTTAATTCGACCAATGATTTATGGAGTCCCATGGACGACATAAATCATGGTCTCATTAAGGTTGCGTAGTGAAACGTTATATCGAGAAATTTCTTCGTTACCTGGAATATGAGAAGAACGCCTCCTCTTACACCCTGATCTCTTACGCAAGCGACCTCGAGGCCTTCGAGCGCTCCGTCGGGGATGTCCCGATTGAGAAAATTGATCTTTTGACGCTGCGCAGGTTTCTCGCCGACCTCAAAGCGAAGAACTTCCAGAAAATCACCGTTGCGCGGAAAATTTCATCTCTCCGGTCCTTTTTTAAATTTCTCTGCCGGGAGGGATATCTCAAAACCAATCCAACCTTGACACTCCGCACTCCCAAACGGGAAAAAAGACTTCCCAAGATACTCGGAATAGAGGAAGTCACCCAACTCCTCGAGAGAATTCCCAAGGATTTCTTGGGGTTAAGGGACCGGGCAATTCTTGAGACCCTCTACAGTTCGGGGCTCCGGGTGAGTGAACTGACGCAACTCGATATTCCCCACGTCGATTTTATCGGCGGAGTGGTCAAAGTTTCGGGAAAGGGAAAGAAGGAACGGCTTTCTCCTATCGGAGAGGAAGCGCTCCGGGCGATCCGTGCCTATCTCGAAAAACGGGGAGAATCCAAAAAGAATCGAAATACGCAAGCTCTCTTTGTGAATAAAAACGGTGGAAGACTGAGTGGGCGCAGTGTCAGGCGACTCCTTGACCGCGCCATCAAGAGAACGAGCCTCGTGTATCATATATCCCCTCATACCTTGCGCCATTCTTTTGCGACTCACCTCCTAGACCGCGGGGCGGATCTTCGGGCGGTGCAGGAGCTTCTCGGCCACCAGCATCTTTCAACGACGCAGATCTATACGCATGTGACGGCGGAACGTTTAAAAAGGGTTTATGAAAAAGCGCATCCCCGAGCTTAACACGATGTTCATAGTTCGTAGTTCGTTGTTCATAGATAGAAGCGAATTACAAACTATGAACTCTGAACAATGAACTATGAACTACTATGATATTCCTATATAATTTTGCATTTTCGTTGTTTTGTCTATTCTATCTGCCGACTTTTTTCCTCAAAAAGAAGTCCCACGACCATCTTTGGGAGAGGTTTGGGTCGATTCCTTCCCCAAAGAGGGAAGGAAGACTCCTCCGGCTCAGGGAGGGAAAGAGACTTTTCTGGCTTCATACGGTTTCCTTGGGAGAATCCCTTGCGGCAGTCGCCCTTGTCGAGGAAATTCGTAAACAGTTCCCAAATATCCAGTTTTCTTTTTCAACCACCACACGGACCGGCCGCGTCGTTCTTGAGAAGCTTCGAAAAGAAGACGAGGTCTTATTTTATTTTCCCCTTGATTTGAGTTGGGTGGTTCGTCGCGTGGTTCAAAAGTTGGACCCGGATATTTTTGCAACTCTGGAAACCGAGATCTGGCCTAACCTGATTCTTGCATTGAAGGAAAAAAATATTCCCATTCTCCTTCTGAACGGAAGGATCTCGAAGAAATCTTTCCGAAGATACCGATGGGTTCGATGGGCGATTCGGGATGCCTTAAAGGAAATTGAACTTTTCTGCATGCAGTATCCTGAGGACGGGGAGCGGATCCTTAAACTCGGAGGGCGTCCCGAGAAGATTCATATTGTCGGAAATATGAAATTTGATCTTTCTCTGTCTCCGGAAGGGGTTTCCTCCCATGAGGTGAGAAGACGCCTCGGCCTTGAGGCGGAGGAAACGCTCTGGGTGGCGGGAAGCACTCATCCCGGTGAAGAAAGATCCCTTTTGGAAATTTACCAGGTGCTTTCCCGGAATCATCCCAACCTCCGACTTCTCATTGCCCCCCGGCATCCGGAAAGGACCAAAGAAGTGGTAAAGCTGATCGGGACGTTTCATCGTCCGGCAACCCTTTTTTCGGAAAATGGAAGCCGGAAAGAAGATGCCGTGTTTGTCCTCGATACCGTCGGCCAACTCCGGTCTCTCTATGCGGCTTCCGATCTGGTCTTCATCGGGGGAAGTCTGGTTCCGAAAGGGGGGCAGAATCTTTTAGAACCCGCCTTTTTCGCAAAACCGATTCTTTTTGGTCCCCATATGGATAATTTTCAAGACATCGTTCAGCTTTTCCTTGAAGGAAAAGCTGCTGTGCAGGTCAGAAGTCAGGAGGAACTCGCTTCCGCAGCGCGCCTCCTTCTTAAAGATGCATCCCTGCGGCGGTCGCTCGGAGAGAAGGCGAAACAGATTGTCCTGGCCCATCGGGGAGTTGTGGACCGGCATCTGGAACTTTTGAAGGCATTTTTGGCACGATGAGACGTTACCTTTATTCCTTGATGACTGATCAAAGAAAAGATCCCTTTTCCTTTTGTATCAAAATAATCCTTCACGTTTTTGCGTTCCTTTACCGGATTCTTCTGGAAATCCGGAATTTTTTCTGGAAGACAGGGTTTTGGAAGGGGAAAAAGGTTCCTTTAGTAGTCATCAGCATCGGCAATATCACCCTAGGGGGGACAGGAAAGACCCCTTTTGTGAAATGGCTTGTGAAAAAGCTCCTTTCGAAGGGTAAAAAAGTTGCGGTTCTCACGCGGGGGTATCAGAAAATCTCAGAAGACCTCTCCGATGAGGCAGTGGAGCTGAGAAGTGCTTTTCCAGATGTCCCCGTCTGGGTGGGAAAGGATCGGGTCGCCCTTGCCGAAAAAGCGCTTTCAGCTCACATCGATACCGTGATTCTCGATGATGGATTTCAGTATCGGCGGCTCTACCGTAATCTTGATATTGTGCTGATTGATGCGACCAACCCCTTTGGGAACGGAAGGATGCTTCCTCGGGGAATCCTGCGTGAAAAACCGGCTTCGCTCCGGCGGGCCGATTTTTTAGTCCTCACCCGGACCGATGGGGAAGAGGAAAAACTTAGTACACAGGAACATTTTCTTAAAAAATGTGTTCCCGATGCCCCTATTCTTTTCTCAATCCATCGTCTCCGTCGTTTTTACGAGGCCCGCAGCCATGAAGGGGTTAGCCTTGAATCCCTCCGGCGCGAACGGGTGATCGCTTTTTGCGGTATCGGAAATCCTCAGGCCTTCAAGCGGATTCTTGAAGGATCAGGACTTCGACTCATTGAGATGGTCTCTTTTATGGACCATCATCGCTATCGAGAAAAGGATCTTGCAAAAATAGACGAGAGCGCCGATGCGCTAGACGCCGGATGTCTCATCACCACTGAAAAGGACTTCGAACGGCTGAGAGCGCTCGATCTTTGGCCCTCGACGAGACTGGTCATTGTTGAAGTGGAACTTGTGGTCACAAAAAATGAAGACGAACTCCTCCGCCGACTCGATACTTTATCACCTCGCTAAGGGACTTTCCAAGTTCCTGAGCACCCTCCCTTTGCCGCTCTCTCTTTGGATCGGGCGGAGGGTCGGGGATCTTGCCTTCTTATTCTATCGAAGGCGAGGGGAGATTGCTTATATCAACTTGAAATCGTGTCTCGGGGAGGAATTGGGGCCGTCTGAACTGCTTCATCTGGAACGAAAAGTCTTCCAGAACCTCATGCAGACTGCGGTAGAAGTTCTCCGATTTCCAAAAGTGGATAAGGCGTATCTTGACCGTTATGTCACATGGCAGGGCCTCGAAAGGTTGGCGTCGGCAAAGCGGAAAGGGAAGGGAATGGTTGCCTTAACGGCCCATTATGGGAACTGGGAGCTTCAGAGTTTTGCCTCCGCGATCCAAGGGTATCCCGTTAGTGTTCTTGCAAGGCAGCAGAAATTTCCGAAGACAAATGCACTTCTCAACCGTTACCGGGAGCTCACGGGATGTAAGGTCATTCACAAAGGGATGATGACCAGAGAGATCCTCCGCGATCTGAAGGCGAATAAAATTGTCGGAATACTCACCGATCAGGACGCAGGGAAGAACGGTGTCTTTGTTAATTTTTTCGGTCGTCCAACCTCTTTTGCCCCCGGAGCGATCGCCTTTCATCTAAAAACAGGGTGCGAGGTGATTCCTTGTTTTGTCCGTCGGGAACGAAATCTATTTCATCACATCGATATTACGGAGCCGATCCAGATTGTAAAAAGCGGCAATGAGGAAGAAGATATCCGACAAGGACTCCAGCAGTTTGCAAACCGGCTCGAAGCCTACATCCGAAGCTATCCGGACCAATGGCTCTGGCTTCATAAGAGATGGAAGTCGTCCCCGTCGCGACAGGTCGCCATTTTAAGCGACGGAAAGGCGGGTCACCTGAACCAATCTTTGGGTGTTGCCGCCTCGCTCGAAAAGGTTCTCAAGGAAAATGGAAAGTCTGCTCGGCCTCCGGAGCGTTTAGAAATTCGTTTCAAACAACCCTGGCGACGTGCACTCCTTTCCGCCTTCAGCCTTCAGGCGAATCGGCGCTGTCAGGGGTGTTTGAAGTGTGTCCGGTTTGCCCTGACCCAAGAAAGTTATGAAAAAGTGATCCGTTCCCGTTACGATTTTATCATTTCCACCGGCTCGAGCCTTGCACCCCTCAACCGTATTCTTTCCTTGGATCACTCGGCCCGGGGGATTGTCGTGATGGATCCGGTCCTTCCTCCCGCCCGTTCGTTTGACCTTGCGGTGATTCCTAAACATGACCATCCGCCGTCTTCACCCCGTATTGTGACGACAGTCGGTGCCCCGCATCTTTTGACCGAAGAGCGGGTCAGGAATGAGGCCAAACACCTTTCGGAGCGGATCGGAAAGCCGGAAAAACCAACCTTTGGGCTTCTCATCGGAGGCGAGACAAAAGAATTCAGATGGAATCAGGAAGAGTTTTTCCATTTCATTGAAACGGTGAGACAGGAAGCAAACAGAATGGACGTTCATCTTTTGGTGACCACCTCCCGTCGGACTTCCAAGGCCTTCGAATCGCTTCTTGAGAAATCTTGCAAAAATGATCCCCGTTGCAAACTCCTCGTCCTTGCGAACCGGATGAATATCGAAGGTGTCGTCGCGGGGATAGTGGGACTTTCGAAGGTCGTCCTCGTCACCGGTGAAAGCATTTCAATGGTTTCAGAAGCAGCCTCCGTCGCCGACCGCGTGATTGTCTTTCTGCCAGCCGAGCGGAAGAAAAATTCAAAAATAGAAAAGACCCTTTTGGAACTGTCGAGAAATGAGTGTGTTCTTTTAACAGAGCAAAACGGCCTGAGGGAGACGATCCAAAAAGCGTTTGACACAGGACCGGTCCGGCCGAAACTCAAAGATTCCGAACGGATTCAGGAGGCACTCCGGAGGATTGTGTGACCTTCGAATGTCTTATGTTTACTCCTTCCACGGTATATTTATAACTAACTGTTATTAAATAAGTTATAATATTTACTTTATATTTCTTTTATATCGTTGACAGGGACGTATAAAGTGTATATACTTATTCATAAGTAGTGACGAATTATACGGAGGCGCCATGCAGTCCAAAACAAATAAAATAATCGTCTATCTCCAGAATCATGGCGGAGTAGCCCACTTTTCTTCAATCCTAAAAGCTGGATTTCATTCAGATATGCTTAAGAGTCTTGAAAAAGAGGATAAAATTGAAAAGATTGGACGGGGGCTCTATCGACTCACCAGTGACACTCTTGGGTCCCATCCGGATTATGTGATTGCGTCTCTTCAAGCGCCAAAGGGAGTTATTTGTCTCCTTTCGGCGCTTTACTTTTACAAGGCAACGAGTGAAATACCGCGATTCATCGATATCGCTATTCTGTCTGGAGCGCGCGCCAATAAAATTAAATATCCCCCTGTAAAATTCTATCGTTTCGCGCCTAAGGCATGGGAAGCGGGCATCGAAGAGCACGAGATTGCGGGCCACAAGATCAAAATTTACAGTCTTTCCAAGACGATCGCGGACTGTTTTAAATTCCGTAATAAGACAGGCACAGATGTCGCGAGAGATGCCATCAAGATCGCCGTTACGGAGAAAGGCGTAAGACCCAAAGAGATTATGCATTTTGCCAAAATTTGCCGCGTTGATCGTATTATTAAGCCAATACTGGAAACGATGCTATGAAAAGAAATGTCACGAATATACAAGCTTCCATTCGGGACCGGCTTCGAAATAAGGCGAAAGCATCAAACCGTTCATTCGCCGAAGTTCTGCAATATTACGGGATGGAAAGATTTCTCTATCGGTTCAGCCGTTCAAAATACGCGGATCAATTTGTCTTAAAGGGGGCGCTTTTATTCACTGTGTGGCAAATTCCTAATCGGCGTACGACGCTTGATATCGACTTCTTGGCGCGTTACGACAATCAAGCGGCAAGTATTGAGGCGGTCATGAGAGATGTTTGCGATATCGCTGTGGGTCCCGATGGGCTTGTATTTGACTCAAAAACAGTACAAGGTCGTAAAATTAAGGAAGATGCCGACTATGAAGGCGTGCGTGTAAAATTTCTCGGACTCCTGGAGCGCTCGCATATTCCCATGCAGATTGACGTGGGTTTTGGGGATGTCGTTTATCCCAAGCCTAAGGCAATCGATTATCCCGTTATCCTTGATCTTCCGAAACCTCGTCTCAAGGGCTATCCGGCAGAGAGTATGATCAGCGAAAAATTTGAAGCGATGATCAAACTCGGCCTTTTGAACAGCCGGATGAAAGACTTTTATGATATCTGGCTTATCATGCGCCGGTTTGATTTTAGTGGATCGAGCCTCGCCGAGGCGTTAAGAAGAACATTCGAACATCGCAAAACTTCTCTCCCGGCGGCGCAGCCGTTATTCGCCGAAGAGATTTACGATGAAGAATCTGATCGGCAGGCGCTCTGGAAGATGTTTTTGAAAAAGGGAGATATTCAACGCGCGCCAAAAAAGTTGTCTACCACCGTTAGAGAGATTGAAGAATTTCTGATGACCCCGCTTCGCGTGATTCATCAGGGGCATGGACGTAACGGGGAATGGAAGGCCCCGGGGCCGTGGAGGTGAGCGTGTCTAGGTAGTCGGGCGATCCGGCGACGGGCCTGCCCGCCCGTGAAATAGGGGCAGGCGGGGAGGGGTGTCGCGGCGGAGGAATAAAAGGGCGTTGTCTCCTTTTTAAAATCATGTTTATTTTACCCAGAGACGAATATTGTGATTGGTTTGAGAAGATGGGGATTATTTTACAATGGACAGGCAGTCTGATTGCACTTGGCAATTTCTTTTTAGACAAGGAGATCCAGCTGAAAATATTTATCATCGGCGCACTACTTTTTTTGGTTGGATTACTATTTGAGATTGCCCATCGTTCTAATATTCTCTTTTGGCTCAAAGTGAAAAACCATCCAGACCTTGCCTATGCGTGGTTTAAGAGAAATAAAGCATGGAGAGTTATCGAGGGAAAGCTACCAGAAAACTATAAAAGGCAATTCCCTAAGGACGAGTGGGTGGGACCTTTTCATTTATGCGTGCCATTCTTAAATGGGGAAATTATTAATATTTTTGCTGTCGATAAAGCCTATAGACAGACTATTGCTGACTTCTTGAGGGAAGTTCAGTCGATCGAGAATTAAAGAGAGGGTATAAAAATAGGGAGGCTTCTGTTTTTCGGCGGGCGCGGAAATTAATCCGTCCCCTATTTCAATTAGCGCTAAATAACAGGGAGATAAAGATGCTCAGGAACAAGATGATTTTGACCGAAAAGGAACGAGAGGCGGTGGGTGAGATTAGACAGGTCTTGATCGAGAGGGCTAGAGTACGAGGGACGATTCCCTACTTGGAACTTGTTCAGAAAGTTCAGGCGACCAGATTAGTGCCGAGAAGCCCACGCCTTGCGCATATGCTAGGACTAATTTCGAGTGATGAAGCCAAGAAAGGTCGGGGTATGTTGACAGCCGTTGTTGTCCGAAAGAATGGAGCGATGGAGCCCGGCCCTGGTTTTTATAAGCTTGCAAAGAGCTTGGGCCGCAGAGCGAGTGATCCAAGAGAGTGTTGGTTGCGCGAGCTGAAGCGTATTTATACTTACTGGCGCGAGAAACCATAGAGTAGCATTGCAAAACCTTCGTTAACTTGGCGAATGTAAAATCGAGGGCAATCCTATGTTCGGCGGTCTCAGAAATTAGGACCATCCCCTGCAAAAGGCGTTTAAGGGGGAGGGGGGCTAAGTGGGTGAAGTTGAATTTTCCAAAATTTTAAAAATGAATAATGGGGAGGAGGGCGTATGAATTTAAATGATATTCTGACGATATCAGCTGTTCTATTTTCTCCATTTTTAGCTGTCTTTGTACAGCGTAAGATTGATCTGAGCCGGGAGAAAAGAGGCCATAAGCTTTGGATCTTCCGCACACTTATGGCGACGCGAGGAAACAAAATTTCATTAGAGCACGTTCAAGCACTTAATTCTATTGAACTATTTTTCGATAATGCTAAAAGGGATAAGTTGATCGTTGAAAAGTGGAATGAGTACCTTGATCACTTGGTTGGCCAAAATCTTAAAACGGATGACAAGGATTATTCTGCAAAGTTGGCTGCATGGGCCGAAAAAGCAGATGACCTTTTAGCAGATCTGCTTCAAATTATGGGAAAATCTCTAGGGTATGATTTTGACAAGGTGAAGATAAAACGAGGTATTTACATTCCCCGTGGCCACGGTGAAGAATTAAGTGATCAACTTATGATAAGAAAGGGACTGGTTGGGATGTTCGGTGGCAAAATCCCCCTGCCCATCAAAGTTATTAACGATTGAGGCCAAGCCGCCCCTAAGAAATTCGGTATAGGCTCAACTTGGAGATGAGAATGCGTGTGTATGTTTTAGGGGCAGGCACCTCAAAACCAGATGGAGTTCCAGTGACGAGCGAGGTTGTAGATCGTGCATTTCGGAATGTAGGAGAGAAAATAAAAGAAAACACTTTTCGAATGGGTCATTGGAGTGAACAAGAGGGTAAGAGTATAAGGCGAGTATTAGAGTTAATGGACCTCTTGTATAAGAAGGGTCTAGTTGCGAAGTTTGATCGTTACGATGGGACGATATACCGGCCTTACAGTCTCGGAGTAACGACTGATATGCTCGAAGACTTTTTTACAAAACTTCATTATATGGAACGAGGTGAAATGGTTGGGATTACGTTGAGCCAAGAGGAATTAAGAAAAATTACAAAGGATGCCCGCTTTCTCTATTTTGGTACTCTATGTGATGCAATGAGATCCTGTTGGCTTAATTTCAAATATTATCCTATTTTTGTGGAAAAGGCTCTTAGGCGAGAAGGAAATCACTGTATTATTTCCTTTAATTACGATCTGCTATTAGAGCATGCTTTAATTGATATGGATAAATATCTGAAATATGACGGTAAACAATGGAGATACCCAGATGACCTCAAATGGAGATATGGTGTGAAGTTTAAGGGATTTTATTATAGTGAACCATATCAGTTTCCAGAAAAAAAAGATGCAAAAATCCACTATTTTAAGCTGCATGGGTCATTTAACTTTGGCTATTGTCCGGAAAGTAAAGAGGTTTCAGTCTATGAATCCATACGTGCCGCTGGTAATCTATACCAAGAATTCGATGCTGGCAGGCTGCATTGTTGTGGCGGGACCCATACCAGCGCTCCATTACTTATACCACCTCTCAAGAAGAAGGATATAGAAATTCCTGCTTTGCGGGAATCTTGGGAAGAAGTAAGCGAATTTCTTTCCCAAGCGACAGAACTTCACATACTTGGTTATTCCCTACCGAAAGTAGATGAAGAAGCAAAGCGCTTGCTGCAAAGGATCCCAAGCAGTGGGCTAAAAAAAGTTATAATAGCAAATCCTAATAGGGAGCACATTCAGAAACTTGTTAATATTCTTGAGTTGAGTAGAAAGAGTGTGAAGATCTATAAAGGATTTGAGGATTATGTGACTCACGAACTAGGTGCGGAATCAAATTAGTTTACGGGTAAGAGATTTGAATTAATATTTGGGGGCCCCCCACAGGGGGCGGGCGGGGAGAATTCATAAATGCTTTACGCAACGCACTAATTTCTCGGAAGTTATAAATAAATCTGAGCATGATCTTACAACGTGGAGAGGGTAGGATGAATATTCTTCAGATCATTCCAGAGCTTCAACTCGGCGGAGCAGAACGGGGGACGGTGGAACTTGCGCGGGGCCTTGTTGCGAAAGGGCATAAGTCTTTTGTCGCCTCCGGAGGAGGCGAGTTGGTTAAGTATTTGGATGCCTACGGTTCGACGCACTATACCCTTCCGGTCTACGCAAAAAATCCTTTCACACTCTTCCGGATGATCTGGGAGGTTTCCCGTATTATCGAAAAGGAAAAGATCGATATTGTGCATGCCAGAAGCCGTGTGCCGGGTCTCATTGCGCTCCTTGCCTGTCGCAGGACCTTCCGCCCTCTCGTGACCACTTGCCATGGGTATTACCGTAAGAATTTCTTCGGCTACTGCATGGGATGGGGAAAACGGGTGATCGTCTCAAGCAACGCCATCGGCAAACATATGCTGGAAGATTTTGAAGTCTCTCCTCGAAGAATTTCTCTCATTCCGAGGGGGGTTGATCTCGAGCAGTTTACTTACCGGCCCTCTCAGAGGAATGTGGACGGTGATTTTACCATTGGGATTATCGGCCGGCTCACTCCTCTTAAAGGCCATGTCGATTTTATCCGCGCCATTTCGAGAGTAGTCAGGGTTTTTCCAAAAGTGAGGATCCTGATTGTGGGGGATGCGCCTTTCGAGAAGGCGAAATATAGACAAGAACTCGAACTTCTCGTCAAGCGCTTAGGACTCCATCAGACCGTCGAATTTGTTGGGACCACTCGGGATGTACCAGAACTTCTGTCGGAATTGGATCTCCTCGTCTTTGCTTCAAGAACACCGGAAGCTTTCGGACGGGTGATTATCGAGGCAGGGGCTTGTGGAGTTCCCGTGGTAGCGACACGGGTCGGAGGAGTCGTGGATATTCTTGAGGACGGCAAAGAGGGGATCCTTGTTCCTCCGGCGGATCCTCTGGCACTTTCAGAGGCAATCGTCCGTGTTTTGAAAGATCCGACGCTTGCTTCTTCGCTCTCAAAAAATTTCCGTGAGAAGGTTGAAAGGCAATATTCTTTAAAGGAAATGATCGAGAAAACTCTTTCTGTCTATGAGGAGACTTTAAAAACAGAACGGATTCTCATCATAAAGCTTGGCGCCATCGGCGATGTGGTGCTTGCCACGCCGAGTCTGCGTGCGATCCGCAAGCACTTTCCGAATGCGCAACTCACACTTCTTGTGGGAAGAGACGCAGTTGAACTCGTTCAGAATTGCCCCTACCTCGATGACCTTGTGGTGTATGATCCTTCCCGGAAAGACAGGCGTGGAAGCCGCCGCCTCCGACTCTCCTCGGAGCTTCGCCGCCGTGGTTTTGATCGGGTGATTGATCTTCAGAATAATAAAACAAGCCAGCTTCTTTCCTATCTTTCCCTCGCACCGAAACGGTACGGATTTGACCGCGGTCCCTTCCGGTTTCTGGTGAATTTTAAAATCAAGGATCCCGGCGCGATGCCGCCTGTGGAACACCAGGGTAAACTCTTAAGTCTCCTGGGCATTCAAGAGATGGATCCCACTTTGGAGGTCTGGACCCGGCCAAAGGATGAAGAAGCCGTCGACCGCTTTTTGCATCAGGAGTGGCTCGCAGGAAATGAGCCATTGGTGGGCGTCAACCTTGGTGGAAGTCCGCGATGGGAAACCAAGCGCTGGCCGGTCGAATATATTGCAGCACTTTGTGACAGACTTGCGCAGGACAGGATCCGGGTGGTTGTTACGGGAAGTGAACGCGAGAAGGCGCTCTTACAAAAGCTCCTTTCTCAGGTTCGCACCAAACCGATTGTGGCGGTCGGGAAGACAAATCTGCCTGAGCTCGCCTGTCTTATCCGGCGCTGCCGCGCCTTTGTGACAGTGGATAGCGCTCCCATGCATATCGCTGCAAGCGTGAATGTCCCGGTCATCGCCTTTTTTGGGCCGACCGATCCGAGGCGCCATTTTCCGCCGACAGAAAAGGGAACCGTCTTGAATAAAAAAGTGAAGTGCCATCCCTGTTATCGTTGTCGCTGTCCCATCGGTCTCATCTGCATGACTCAGATCAAGCCCGAAGAAGTTTACCGGGAACTGAAGCGATGGGTGGAACTCGAGGTCGTCCGTTGAAAAAGAGAATTCTTGTCGTCAACGTCAACTGGGTGGGGGATGTTCTTTTTTCTACCCCCTTCCTCCAGGCTCTCCGGGGAAACTTTCCAGATAGTTTTATCGCTTGCCTTGTCGTTCCGCGCTGCAGCGAAGTGTTGGAGGGGAATCCCTATCTCAACGAACTCCTGATTTACGATGAGAAAGGACTGCATCGGTCACTTTTTGGAAAATGGCGTTTTGTTCGTTCCCTCCGTCGGTATCAGTTCGACCGGGTCTACCTTCTCCATCGTTCGTTCACAAGAAGGGTCCTTGTATTCCTTGCGGGAATACCCGAACGGATCGGATATGCCATCAAATGGGGTGGTTTTCTATTAACGGAAAAAATTCTTTCTCCCGTTTCCGAGGTCCATAAAGTAGACTATTTTCTCGGTCTTTTGCCGCGAGAGGGTCGCGGGGAAAGCCGGGACTATACGTTACGGGTAGGGGGGGAAGACAATGAAGCGATTCGAAGACTTCTTGAGACAAAGGGGGTCAAACAGGATGAACGTTTTATGGCCCTTTGTCCCGGCGGCAATTGGGATCAAAAACGGTGGCCGGCTGAACGGTTCGCTGCGTTGGGGGACCAGTTGATTCGACGCTATCGCCAAAAAGTGGTGATTACAGGGGAGTTAAAAGACCTCTCTCTGGGGGAAAAGATCGCTTTCATGATGCAGGAGAAACCGCTTCTCCTCTGTGGAGAAACTTCCTTAAAACAACTCGCTGCGCTCCTTTCGCGAGCAACAGTTGTGATCACAAATGACTCAGGTCCCATGCATGTGGCCCAGAGTCAGGGGACAAAGGTCATCGCTCTTTTTGGCCCCACAAGCCCTCATCTCACCGGCCCCGCCGGAACGCGCCCCAAAGTGATTCTTCGCAAAGTGGTGGGGTGCAACGATGACCCTCCCTGTTATTACGTGAACTGTCCGGACACTATCTGCATGAAGGCGATTCAAGTTGAGGATGTTCTGGATGCGATTGAAAAACAATCCATGTAAGCGGATTTTAATCATTTCTCTATCAAACATCGGAGACGCCTTTTTAACGGCTCCGGTGGTTCAAGTGGTCCGGAACGCCTTTCCTTCCGCGGAAATGAGTCTCCTCGTTGGGGAAGGCGCCAAAGAGGTTTTTGCGGGTGATCCGAGACTTCAGGAAATTCTTCCTTATGATAAAAAAGCAACTTTTTGGGAGAAATGGCGTTTCCTCCAGAGTCTCCGGAAGAGAAAATTTGATTTGGTCGTCGACCTGAGACATTCTCTTTTCCCGGTTCTCCTGGGTGCCCCCTTTCATACCCCACTTTTTAAACAGGCCCCTCGGGAAATTCTCCACAAAATGGACCGACATCTTTGGAAGGTGAGTGCCATCGGGGTCCCAGTGGAGGACTGGCAAAAAGGGGACACCCTTTGGATTCGGCCCGAATCTGAAGAAAAAGTGAGAAAATGGCTCGAGACTTTTGGGCTCCGGAGGAATGACCCATTTATCCTTTTGAGTCCGGGATCAAAGAGCGAACTCAAACGGTGGAAGGCCTCCGCCTTTGCAGCGTTTTCTGATCGTCTTCGCCGAGAAAAGAGAATACCGGTCATTTTCATTGGGGAGGAGAGCGACACCCCTTTTGCAGAAAGTATTACCTCTCTTATGAAAGAACCTTTTCATTCTCTCGTCGGAGGAACCTCGCTCGCCGATCTTGTGGCACTGATACGCGCCGCGAGGCTCCTCGTGACAAACGACAGCGCTTCTCTCCATGTGGGGAGTCTTGTCGGAACCCCGACCGTCGCCATCTTCGGCCCGACCGATCCAAAAAAATACGGCCCTCGTTCCGAGAGAAACCGCGTGGTACGAAAGGATCTTTTCTGCTCCCCTTGTGAGAAGGCCCGTTGTCCTTATCACCATGAGTGTATGGAGCTTCTTCCATCGGAGGAGGTTTACGAGGCATGCAGCGAACTTCTAAAGACTCCTTAAGACGGATCCTTTTAGTCCGACCGGACCGTATCGGCGATGTCCTCCTTTCCACGCCGGTCGCTTTCGCTCTCCGGAAAGCCCTTCCGGAGGCGTGGATCATGGTGCTCGTGGCCCCCCATGCCCGTGACATTGTTGATCTCAATCCCCATTTAAACGGTTTGTTCGTCCTGGACAAAAAGGGAAGACACAAAGGATTTTGGGGAATGGTGCGTCTTGTGCGTGAATTAAAGAACCATCGCTTTGATACGGCGGTGGTATTGCATGGGACGAAGAGAGTTCATCTTGCACTTGCCCTTGCGGGTATCCCCCAGAGGATCGGTTACGACCGGAAATGGGGGATTTTCTTGACAAAGCGGCTTAAAGATGTCAAAGTGAGCGGAGAAAAGCATGAATCGGAATATTCTCTAGACCTCCTCCGTGCCTTAGGGCTCTCCGTGGAAAACGGCCGTGTCTATATGCCGACGACGTATGAATCGGAACTCCGGATGGAGCGCTTTTTGAAAGAGAGGGGGATTTCAGAGAAGGATCGTCTGATCGCGATTCATCCGGGCTCGAGCAGTCCGTCGAAGAGGTGGATGAGCGACCGCTTTGCGCAGCTGGCCGACCGACTTCAGGAATCGAACTACAAGGTCATTCTTGTGGCAGGACCTGACGATGTTGCGACAGGCCGGGCGGTGATTCAGGCGATGAAACGCCCCGCCATTGACGCCTGCGGCAAGACAACCCTCAGGGATCTCGCCTCTCTTTTTAAAAAGGTGGAACTTCTGATTTCCAATGATAGCGGACCGGTCCATGTGGCGGTCGGCGTGGGGACGCCGGTTGTCGCCATTTTCGGCAGGAGCCAACCGGGACTTTCCCAGAAAAGATGGAAGCCGCTCGGAGAAATGGATGTCGTCCTTCAAAAGGACGTCGGATGCCCCATCTGCCTTGCCGATGATTGCCAGATTAATTTTGAATGCCTCAGGGCTCTCAGCGTCGAGGAAGTGTTTGAGGCTGCCCAGAAAATACTCTCGAAAGAACACGGTACGAAGTAAAAGGTACAAGGTACATGAATAAGCACAAAGTACAAGGTACAAGGTACAAGGTAAAAGAAGGAAATGAGACGACGAATCACTTTGTACTTTTTACATTGTACATTGTACTTTGTACCTTTCTCTCCTCATGCTCCAGTCTTTCCCATTTCACGCATCAACAAGAACTCACCGTCACCCAACAGAAAGACTTTTCAGCCTATCCGGTAGCGAAACCCTCCAAGCAGTTCCGGGTCGGGGAAACGCTCGAGTATGATGTCCGCTGGATGGGCATCGGGGTCGGGACCGGCATTCTTCAAGTCAAGGAAATTGTCCCGATTGAAGGAAAAAATTCCTATCATTTTGTAGTTACTACCCGTTCGAATCGTTTTCTTTCTACCTTTTATCCCGTGGAGGACGCTATCCATAGTTATGTGGATGTCGAGACACTCCTCCCTTACAAATTCAGAAAGATCCAGCGTGAAGGTCGTTACCGTGCCGATGAAGAAATGGTATACGATCAGACGAGTCATCAGGCGACCTATCACTCCTTCCGGAATAACAGCAAAAAAGAAATGGAGATTCCTCCGAACGTCCAGGATTCCCTCAGCACCCTTTTTTATTTCCGGACCCTTCCCCTTGAAATCGGAAAATCCGTTTTCATCGATGTCAATGCCGATGAAAAAAACTGGCGGCTTGAGATTAAACTCCTTAAATCGGGCCTGTTGAAACTTTTTGCAAAGAAAGAAGTCCCAGCCCTTCTTACCGAACCCCTTGCAAAGTTCCACGGCATCTTTATCCGAAAGGGAAGAATGCAGATCTGGTTCAGTCTTGATGAGAAAAGAACCCCCTTGTACATGAAGGCCAGTGTCCCTTTCGGGGTTGTCGAAGTGGTGCTCAAAAAAGAATCTTGAATTTTTCTTCCATCCTTATTAGAATAAAGCTTTAGAAGGAAAATCCCTGTCACTTTGAACGCCAAACCCGTTGCCTTTTACCGGAATCTCATCCACCAATTTAAAAAAGCCCGTATCCTTGTCCTCGGGGACCTCATGCTGGATGAATTCATCTGGGGAGACGTTTCGAGGATTTCACCGGAAGCCCCTGTGCCGGTCGTCTGGGAAAAACGTCACTCCTTCATGCCCGGAGGGGCCTCCAACGCTGCCAACAACATTGCAAGTCTCGGAGGAGAAGTAACCCTTTGTGGTGTTGTCGGTTCGGATGAGGCGTCGCGGCGGCTTTTGGCCCTTTTGAAAAAGCGGGGCGTCCGGTTGCAACATGTGCTGACGGATCGGCATCGCCCCACCACCCTCAAGACCCGTGTTGTTGCCCACCATCAGCAGTTGGTCCGTATTGATCGGGAATCTCCGGAACCTCTTTCCCCCTCGCTGATGCGAAAAATCCTTTCCGGGGTACGCCAGACCCTTAGAAAAGTAGATGCGGTCATTATCGAGGATTACGGAAAGGGCCTCATCAGTGCCTCCTTAATCCGGGAAGTCGTAGGCCTCGCGAAAAGACATTCCTGTATCGTTACCGTTGATCCCAAAGAAGAGCATTTTGAGCAGTACCGGGGCGTCACGGTTCTCACGCCCAACCGGAAAGAAGCCTACGGTGCCATCGGCGAGAAAAACACAGACCGCATTCCTGTTGAAAAAGTGGGTAGAATCATTTTAAGGCGGCTCAGGTGCCAGGGGGTTCTGATGACGTTGGGAGAAGATGGGATGGCTCTTTTTGAGAAAAGCGGCAAAACGACGCATATTCCAACGGTGGCCCAGGAGGTGTTTGACGTTTCCGGCGCAGGAGACACCGTCATCGCGACATTTACGACAGCCCTTGCGGTCGGCGCCTCCATGGTGGATGCGGCCTTTCTTTCCAATGTGGCAGCCGGCATCGTGGTCGGAAAAGTGGGGATTGCGACAGTGAGTGCTTCAGAGCTGGCGGAGAGGGTTGAAGAGGTCCGGTGGAAACGTTAGGGGTGATTCCTGCCCGTTACCATTCAACCCGGCTGGCAGGGAAGGTGCTTCTCGAGGTTGCAGGAAAGCCTCTGATCCAGCATGTGTATGAACGGGCCCGTAAGGCGAAACGGCTGGATGCGCTCTGGATCGCAACAGACGACCACCGGGTCAGGCAGATCGCCTCTTCTTTCGGGGCCGAAGTGGTGATGACTTCTCCAACGCAACCCTCGGGGACCGACCGGGTCGCGGAGGCGGTGAAAAAGGTGGCAGTGGAGGTTGTCGTGAATATCCAGGGGGATGAACCGCTTGTGGCACCCGCCATGATCGATTTATTGGTAGAGACACTCCAGAAAGAGAAGAAAGAGGTTGGGATGGCGACGCTTTACCGGCCTCTTCGGCGGCTTGCGGACAAGGAGGATCTCTTGAATCCCAATGTCGTCAAGGTGGTGATGGATCGAAAAGGATATGCCCTCTACTTTTCAAGGACCGCCATTCCTTTTCACCGGAAGTCCCCGCTGTCAGGGACACCCACCTACTTTAAGCATCTCGGATTTTATGCGTACCGAAAGGAGTTTCTCCTCCGGATGACAGCGATGGGGCCTTCCTCTTTGGAACGAGCAGAGGGATTGGAACAACTGCGTGTTCTGGAAAATGGAGAAAAAATTCGCTTGGTTGAAAGCCCCTTTAATACGATCGGCGTGGACACACATGAGGATTTGGAGAAGATCAGAAAAATTCTTGAGAAAAATTAGAGAAAAAAGCGATGCCTAAGTATATTTTCATCACAGGAGGAGTTGTCTCAAGTCTGGGTAAGGGGATTGCTTCGGCCTCCATCGGAAAGCTCCTTCAATCGCGTGGACTCCGGATCACCCTTCAAAAATTAGACCCCTACTTGAATGTCGATCCCGGCACGATGAACCCTTATCAACACGGGGAAGTCTACGTGACGGAAGACGGTGCCGAAACGGACCTTGACCTGGGCCACTATGAGCGTTTCACAGGGGTCCCCACCGGTAAATACAACAATGTGACGGCGGGACAGATCTATTATTCTGTGATTACGAAAGAAAGGCGCGGAGATTATCTGGGAGGAACAGTGCAGGTCGTCCCGCATGTGACGGATGAAATCAAAGAATCGATCCGACGGTTGGCGCGTCACGGCCGTTACGACGTGGTCATCTGTGAGGTCGGGGGAACGGTCGGTGACATCGAAGGGCTCCCATTTCTTGAGGCGATCCGACAGCTGCGGCAGGAGCTGGGGCGGGGCAATGCCATTAATGTGCATCTGACCCTTGTCCCGTATATCCGTGCGGCGGATGAGCTGAAGACAAAACCGACGCAACATAGCGTCGGGAAACTTCGAGAAATCGGCATTCAGCCCGATATACTTCTGTGCCGGACGGAAAAGACGATCTCAAGGAAAATTCGCGAAAAAATCGCCCTATTCTGCAACGTCGATCTCGAGGCGGTCATTCAAGCGAAAGATGTCAAAGATATTTATGAAGTCCCCCTCATGTTTAAAGAACAGGGGTTGGACCGCGTGATCGTGCGGCTTCTGGGTCTTAAGACAAAAGGAAGCGATTTGACCTCTTGGAAAAAAGAAGTGGTTGAAAAAGTGCTTCATCCCACTCAGGTGACGAGGGTTGCGGTCGTCGGAAAATATATCGAACTACAGGATGCCTATAAATCGGTGTATGAGGCACTCCGTCATGGGGGAGTGGCGAATCACGCCCGTGTTCTCATCAAAAAGGTGGATGCGGAAAGCATCCAAAAACGGGGTGCGGAAAAATATCTGAAGAATGTTCAGGGAGTTCTAGTCCCTGGCGGGTTCGGGAACCGGGGAATCGAAGGAAAGATCAAGGCGATCCGATATGCCCGCGAAAATAAGATTCCTTTTCTGGGGCTCTGCCTCGGCATGCAAGTGGCTTCCATTGAATTTGCGCGTTCGGTCTGCGGTCTTAAGGGAGCGAATTCAACGGAATTTGACAAAAACACCGCTTATCCTGTGATCAGTCTCCTTGAGGAACAGCAGTCCGTCAAGGAGATGGGAGGAACGATGCGTTTGGGGGCTTATCCCTGCCGGATTAAACGGAATACCAAGACGCATCAGGCGTATAAAAAAGACCGCGTTCACGAGAGACATCGTCACCGCTATGAATTCAACAACAAATACCGGAAGTCCTTTGCACAGAAAGGGCTTTTGGTGACGGGAGTTTATCCGAGCGGGGATCTTGTGGAAATCATTGAGCTCAAGGATCATCCCTGGTTTGTTGCAAGCCAGTTCCATCCCGAATTTCGTTCCAAACCGGATCAGCCGCATCCCCTTTTCCGAGAATTTATCCATGCGACTCTCGAGAATCAGCTGCCGACGCCACCGCTCGAGGAGGATGGTGAAGAAGGGATCTCTCAAAAATGATCCTTCGACTCGGCCGGCATGACACAAAAGCCTCGCTCAGGATCATGGTGAGCGGAGTCGAACCATGAGCCGACTCCTCACGAAAGAGGTGGCCGTTGGAGGCATCACGATAGGAGGAAAATCTCCTCTTGTTCTCATCGCCGGCCCCTGTGTGATTGAATCGGAAAAATTTACCCTGACCCTGGCCACCCGCGTCAAGAAAATCGCGGAAGGACTCCGCATCCCTTACATTTTTAAATCGAGTTATGACAAAGCAAACCGCTCGTCCCTGCGCTCTTTCCGAGGGCCGGGTCTTTTGGAAGGGTTACGGATTTTGGAGCGGGTGAAAAAGGAACTTCGAATCCCTGTACTCAGTGACGTCCATGCTACCGATGAAATCCCTTATGCGGCAGAAGTTCTGGACATCCTTCAGATCCCCGCCTTTTTGTGCCGTCAAACGGATCTCGTCGTCGCCGCCGCAAAAACCGGAAAGCCGGTCAATGTCAAGAAGGGACAATTTCTTGCACCCTGGGATATGAAGAACATCATTCAGAAAATTGAATCAACCGGAAACCGGAAAATTCTTCTGACGGAACGCGGGGTCACCTTTGGGTACAACCTTCTTGTGAACGACTTCCGAGCGCTTCAGATCATGCGCTCTTTCGGCTATCCTGTCGTTTTTGACGCAACCCATAGCACCCAACTCCCCGGCGGCCTCGGGAACCGTTCAGGGGGGCACAGGGAATATGTACCGGGCCTTGCCCGTTCCGCCTGCGCCATGGGATGCGACGGTCTCTTTCTTGAGATTCATGAAAATCCGGAGCGCGCTCTTTCAGATGGGACGAATATGCTTTTCCTCAAGGACCTCAAGAGTCTTTTGGAAGAGGTGATACGGATCGACGCCATTGTGGATAGGAGGGGACACTTTGGAAAACGTCCCTAGCCGGAGACGTCAGAAGGGGACGTTTTCCAAAGTGTCCCCAAGTCTTCGACGTGCCAAAGAGGTCCTGAAAATTGAGGCCGATGCAATCCGTTCCATCATTCCACGACTTGACCATTCCTTTGAAAAGGCGATTCAATTTCTCCTTTCCGTAAAGGGAAGGATTGTCGTGACAGGGATGGGAAAACCGGGCATCATCGGGCAGAAACTCTCTGCAACGCTTTCCTCGACGGGGAGTCCGAGTCTCTGGCTTCATCCTGCAGAGGCCTTTCACGGCGATCTTGGCCGTGTGACCAAATCCGATGTGGTCATCGCCCTTTCCAATAGCGGGGAGACTGAGGAGTTGGTGAGACTTCTCCCCCTGATCAAAAAAATCGGCGCAAAACTGATCGCCATTACAGGAAATATCCGGTCAACCCTCGCGAAAAATAGTGACTGTGTGTTGGATGTAGCGATCAAACGGGAGGCCTGTCCCCTCGGACTCGCTCCCACCGCCTCGACGACGGTGATGCTCGCCCTCGGAGATGCCCTTGCCATTTTGCTTCAGGAGAAGAAACGTTTCAAAGTTGAAGATTTTGCCTTTTATCATCCCGGCGGGGACCTTGGGAAAAAATTGATCAAGGTGAAAGACTTGATGCGGAAAGGGAAAGCGAACCCTATTGTCAGGGAGGACGCTTCTGTCCGGGAGGCCCTTTTTGCCATTACCCGCGCCCGGGCGGGGAGTGCCTCTATCGTGGACCGAAAGGGAAGACTCGTCGGCATTTTTACCGATGGGGATTTGAGGCGGCATCTTGAAAGGGAACCCAACGTTTCGAAAGTTCGTGTCCGGTCGGTAATGACACGCCGTCCCATGACCATATCCCCCGAAAAACTGGCCACCGAGGCGCTCCGTATTTTGGAAGAAAAACGGATCGACGAACTTCCCGTCGTGGATGCTCTCCGTCGCCCCGTCGGACTTTTGGATGTTCAGGACCTTCTGCGCTTCGGCCTGGTCTCCCCCAGCTTGAGGGAGATGACATGATTAAAACGCTTAAAGAAAAATATGATGAACTGGTTTTTACGAGTAGTGTCAAAGGCGCTACCATTGATGGTTCCCTCGTCATTCAGATTGTAGATCTTATCATCACGCAGGCGATTGAGGAGCGGGCCAGCGACATCCACATCGAACCGACGAAAGACTCTCTTCGGGTCCGTTACCGCATAGACGGCATTCTTTATGATGTACTGACACTGCGAAGGGACGCTGTCCCGGTTATCCCCCGTCTTAAAGTGATGGCAGAACTTGATCCTGATGTTGGCCGCACCCATACGCCGCAGGATGGACGGTTTGCGATGAAGGTGGGGACGCGGGAAGTGGACATCCGCTTGTCCACTTTTCCCACGATCCTCGGGGAAAAGCTTGCGATACGGATCCTCGATAAAGAAGTCACCTTCCGCAGTCTGAATCAGC
>Ga0105164_10000598_pt1 | contig 24760 bp, 24 predicted proteins | sample VDWuncwatermetaG_FD_89674 | JGI IMG/M metagenome (GOLD analysis project Ga0105164, IMG submission 89674) | Wastewater microbial communities from Netherlands to study Microbial Dark Matter (Phase II) - VDW unchlorinated drinking water | ecosystem: Environmental > Aquatic > Freshwater > Drinking...
CATCAGGAACAGAAGCATTGCGCTTCAATCAAAGTTCGGATGTATGGCTGCAATCTTTACCTATTCTCAAAATTGTTGATTGAGGGCTTGGCAAAAAAGTGGGCGTCCATGTATAAAGTAGACAGCACAACCGCCGTATTAGCTCGCAGTTGATGCAGGATAATCTTGAACATATCTCTACCCCCCTTTAACTCAAACTGCGCTTTCAATTTCAAAAAAATATTACTCGCGCGCCCACTTAATCTGAAACTCAATTTCCTCATTGCCCCCCGATTTTTCATGCTCGATCGTGAAAGTGGCTCGGGCAGGGACGTAGACTCTCTCGCCCGCGATCTGTATTTCAAAACGATTGTCGCTTTCTATCGCGTCTGCAAGCCGTCGCAGCTTGGCTACAAATTCTGCCTTTGGATAACTTTTTTCTACATCTCTTTTTTTGCTAGTGCCCATTAATTCTTCCCTCAATTAAATAAATGTTTGTCGTGCCGAGCTAGCTTAACGAGCTACTGAAAGTGCAAACGATAGGCATCATCCTAGCACGGCAAACCAGCGCATAACAGGCAGCACTTACCTTTCTTCTTTCAGTTGCAACGCGCGTTGATACAGCTCATTACGGTTCGCGCCGGTGATTTGTGTGGTCAGTTGCACCGCTTGTTTGAGGGGTAATTCTTGTAATAATATTTTCAAAACACCTTCAGTTTCTGCACTTAAATCGGTTGTCGGTTCAGGGGCGGCGGAGATGAGCAAGACGAATTCACCGCGCTGGCGATTAGGGTCGCCGTTCAGCCATGCCACTGCCTCGGCTAATTTACAGCGGTGGATGCTTTCAAACATTTTGGTGATTTCGCGGGCGAACACAACTTCCCGTTCGCCACCAAACACTGTCACGAGATCGGCGACACACTCCACGATGCGATGCGGGGCTTCGTAAAAAACCAGGGTGTAGGGATGGGCAATTAATTCTTGTAATACGCGGCTGCGTGCGGCGGATTTGTTCGGTAAAAATCCATAAAATAAAAAGTGTGGCGTAGCCAAGCCGCCCGCAGATAATGCCGCCAATGCAGCATTTGCGCCGGGGATGGGGATGACGCGATGGCCTGCCGCGAGTACGGCTTCAATTAGCAATGCGCCGGGGTCGCTCACGGCGGGCGTGCCAGCATCGGTCACCAGTGCCACCGATAAACCTTGCACCAGTAGGGCGATGATTTTATCCGACGCGGCACGCTCATTGTGCTGGTGTAGGGAGATGAGTTTTTGGGCAGTGATGGAATGGTGGGTCAATAAATGCGCGGTGTTGCGCGTGTCTTCTGCCGCAATGACATTGGCGGCGGTCAGCACATCCAACGCGCGTAGGGATATGTCGCGTAAATTTCCAATTGGGGTGGCAACTACATATAATGCGCTCTCCAATTTTTCATTTTGGTTTTTCATTTTGGTTTTTTATCTGGTTTTTCATTTTGTTTTTTGTCTATGCCCACTATGCACCTTTCTATTCTTAACTTTCGGCCATTTAACTTTCGGCCATTCAGTTTCAGGCCATCAAATGCTGGGCTACTTTTAGCTGCCGCACTATACGTGAGCATAGCAGGCTGTGCCAGCCCTACGCCCCCAACACCGCGCCCTGCTTTGCCGCCGCCGATTGGGATACCCACTCAGCCGACACCAGTTCCGTCTTTACCCGCGCCGCCGATAACGGTTGTGCCGCCACTTATTTCTCCAGAGCCTGCACCTGTCGAGATGAGTGACCTGGCCGAGCCGCATGTGGCGTTGTTGTTGCCGCTGCAGTCTGCTGCTTTTAAGCGTCCTGCCGAGGCGGTGCGCGATGGCTTCGTGGCTGCATCCGAAAGTCAGCCGTTTGGCGCGCAGATTAAAGTGCGCGTGTACGCAAGCTTTGATGAAAGCAAGGACATTGCCACGCTTTATCGAACAGCCATTAGTAATGGTGCAATTGCCGTGGCGGGGCCGCTCACTCGCGATGGCGTGGCGACGCTGGCGGGGCAGGTAAAAATTGCTGTCCCCACGTTGGCATTGAATTATGTGGATGGTATTAGCATAGACAATCTTTTTTTCTACGGCTTGGCTATAGAAGCTGAGGCGCGCCAAGCGGCACAGCTAGCGGCTGCGGACAAGTTGAAAAATGCGACGGTGATTACCACGGGCAGCGCATTGTCCAAGCGTTTGGCACTGGCTTTTACGACGGAGTGGACAGCATTGGGCGGCAAGATTGCCGATGAAATTTGGTTTGAAGATGCGGCAGCACTCAAGCTGCTTCCACTTGAGCCGGGCAACATGGTATTTCTTGCGGCAGAGTTTGATAAAGCGCGCACGATACGCCCCTACATCAACGCCGCTTTGCCGATTTACGCCACGTCGCAAGTATTTAATGGCAGCGCGAACACGTTGGCCAATTATGATTTAGATAATATTCGTTTTGTCGACATGCCCTGGGTGGTGCAGCCCGATCATCCGGCAGTGATGATTTATCCGCACGCTAACCCGCCGCTCGCGCCGGACATGGAGCGGCTATATGCCTTGGGCATTGATGCATATCGCTTGCTGCAAATTTTGTATAACAACAGCTACCATATCAAGTTACCGCTGGATGGCGTAACGGGACAAATTGATTTAATCAACAGACAATTTTATCGCGAGGCTATTCCCGCGCAGATCAAGCAAGGGCAAAGCCAATTACTACCCAAGATCAAATGGCATCGTCCCGTTTTTGCGCAGCCATGAACAAGGCGGCGGGGGCAGAAAAAGCAAAAGAGCCTCCGCCACGTGGCGCGCAAGCCGAGCAATTGGCGGCAAAATTTTTGCAAGCGCAGGGGCTGAAACTCGTGCAACAAAACTACAGTTGCAAACACGGCGAGATTGATTTGATTATGCAAGATGTAATGACGCTGGTGTTTGTCGAGGTGCGCTTGCGCAGCGGTAATCATTTTGGCGGTGCGGCGGCCAGTATTACCGCTACCAAGCAAGGTCGGTTGATACGCACCGCGCAACATTATCTGGCGGAGTTGCAGCGCATTCCCGCCTGTCGTTTTGACGCGGTGTTGTATGAAGGCTTGAATGGCACAAACCCGCAATGGATTAAAAACGCATTTTCTTTAATGTAATCGTTAACTGATTTTAAGCACATGGACTTAGCCGACCGCATCAGCCATATTTTTGAAGACAGCGCGCAGATCAAGCTGCAAGTAAAAGACGCGCTCGCTAAACCCATTGCTGAAGCGGCACACAGGATGGTGGCGTGTTTGATGCGCGATGGAAAAATTTTAAGTTGCGGCAACGGCGGCTCGGCGGCAGATGCCCAACAGTTTACGGCTAAGTTGCTTAACCAGTTTGAAACCGAGCGTCCAGGCTTGGCGGCCATTGCGCTCACCGCGAATAATTCGGTCATCACCGCCATTGCCAACGACCATGATTTCAGCCAAATATTTTCACGCCAAGTGCGTACCTTGGGCATGGCAGGCGACGTGTTGTTAGTGATTTCAACCAGCGGCAATTCTATGAATGTGGTCGAGGCGATCTTTGCCGCGCACGAACGGGGGATGGAAGTTATCGCACTCACCGGGCGCGAAGGCGGCGCGGTGGGAGAAATGTTGCGCGCAGAGGATATTCATATTTGCGTCAACACGCAAAGCATTGCGCGCATACAAGAGGTGCAGCTGGTCGCACTGCATTGTTTGTGTGATTCAATTGATTATTTGTTGATGGGCGGAGGGTGATCCGCACACTAAAGGGCGTTTATTAATCATGTTAAATCCTACGGAAATTACCTTACACCAACAATCCAAATTATTGGAAATTGCCTTTGAAGATGGTGCGCGTTACCGCTTGCCGTTTGAATTTTTGCGCGTGCATTCGCCTTCGGCTGAAGTGCGTGGACACGGCAAGGGCAACGAAAAATTACAGTTTGGCAAAAGCCAAGTAAATCTGCTGTCGGTGCATCCCGTGGGCAGCTACGCGCTAAAATTAAGCTTTGATGATGGGCACAACACGGGGCTATATACTTGGGAATTTTTGTACGAGCTGGGAAAGTATCAGGATGCGTTGTGGCAAGATTATCTGCAAAAATTGCAAGCGGCGGGCAAAAGCCGAGAGGCATAGAAATAATTTTTTGGGGAAAATGTAATGGATAAATCCACCACTCATTTTGGTTTTGAAACGGTTGCCGAGACCGATAAAGCGCGCCGCGTGGCGGGCGTGTTTACCTCTGTCGCCAGCAAATATGATGTCATGAACGACCTCATGTCGGCGGGGCTGCATCGGGTGTGGAAGCGGTTTGCCATAGAGATTGCCGCCGTGCGCGCAGGCGAAAAAATATTGGACGTGGCGGGTGGCTCTGCGGATCTCTCGCGCCAATTCGCCAAGCGCGTGGGCAGCGGCGGCCAAGTGTGGTTGACCGACATTAACAACGCCATGCTGCGCGTGGGTCGCGACCGCATGACCGATGACGGAATGATAAGCCCCGTGGCGCAGTGTGATGCTGAAAAACTACCGTTCCCCAACCATTATTTTGATTGCGTTAGCATCGCGTTTGGCCTGCGTAATGTCACGCATAAGGACGTAGCCTTGCGCGAAATGCAGCGCGTACTTAAGCCCGGTGGCCGCTTGTTGGTGCTGGAGTTTTCTAAAGTGTGGCAGCCGTTAGAGCCCTTGTATGACGCGTATTCATTTAAGCTACTGCCCAAGCTGGGCGAGCTCATCGCCAAAGATGCCGACAGCTATCGCTACCTAGCAGAATCCATTCGTATGCATCCCTCACAGGAAGAACTAAAGACCATGATGGAAACAGCGGGCTTGTCGCGTGTGGAATATTTTAATTTGAATGCGGGCGTAGTGGCCTTGCATCGCGGGTATAAAATTTAAAAGGTTAATCACCAAAAAATTGCCTCTTTTGGACCGTTACACTTATACTGCGCGTCCGATTTTTATTTCTTTCGTATTTGTTTTTTAATTACGTTTATTACAAGGAAGCCCCATGAAACGCTTAGCACTTTTATCAATGTTGGTTGTGATCGGTTTTTCTTTTTCTGCACCAAACGCTGAAGCCAAGCGTTTTGGCGGCGGCGGAAGTTTTGGTAAACAACGTGACGTGAGTCCGCAGCAAATGCAAAAAGCACCGGCCGCCACACCAGCAGCCAGCCCTGCCGCCGCGCAGCCTGCAGCAGGCAATAAATGGTTGGGCCCATTAGCGGGCTTGGCTTTGGGCGCGGGGCTGTTCGCCTTACTTTCTAGCGCGGGTTTAGATGGTGCGTTGGGTGGCATTTTGATGGCACTTTTGGCGGTGGGCGCGGTAATGTTTTTGCTGTCCAGATTTCGCAAATCGCAACCCAGCCAAGCACGCCCAGCGATGCAATACGCGGGTAACGCAGCCGCGCATGGCAGCACAACGGGCAATCATTTTGAGCATCATCCTGTTGCAGGCAGCGGGCAAGCTGTGGCCAGTGACATCGCGGCGGACATTCCAGCAGATTTTCCGGTAGAGGCCTTTTTACGCAGCGCGAAGACTTCCTTCATTCGCCTGCAAGCAGCCAATGATCGTAAAGACATCAATGACATTCGCGAATACACCACGCCCGAAATGTTTGCTGAAATTGCCATGCAAATAAAAGAGCGTGATAACACACCGCAAAGTACGAATGTATTGGCGATCAGCACGACGCTGCTCTCCGTGCAAAACGAAGGGGATTACGCCCTTGCCAGCGTGCGTATGCGCGGCGAATTGAGTGAGAACAAAGGCGCGGCTGAAAGTTTTGATGAAGTGTGGCATGTGCAAAAAAGCTTGCACGAAAAAGATGCCGTGTGGTTATTAGCCGGCATTCAGCAAGTCGCATAGTTTAAATTTGCCGAGTTTTTTACAATCTGCCCCGACTTTTTCGGGGCAGATTGCATTTAACATCAAACATTTGCAGAAAATGTCATGCGGATTACCCGCGCAACCCGTTTTAATTTTGGGGAATATTTGAAAATGCTGCGCTTACCTTCCGCTTTTGTGTTCAATCACTTGCTTAGCCAGAGTGACTGGGCTATGCGGAGGCTGGCGCAGCATGCGGGCAAGACGGTGCGGTTTAATATCGCGCCGTTTTCGTTTGTATATACCATTCAAAGAGACGGTTTGTTGAGCGCGACAGAAGTGGGTGTTGTTGCAGAAAACAGCCCATCGGAGAACGCGGCCAATAGCCACGCCGATGCGACTTGCACTTTCTCACCTTCATTGCTGCCGAGACTTGCCCTGCAAGATGAAAAAGCTTTGCAAGCCATCAGCAGTGCGGGCGACACCGCGTTGCTGGCGGACATTTTTTATTTAAGCCGGCATTTACGTTGGGATGCAGCAGAAGATATGAGTCATGTGGTGGGCGATATTGCGGCCGAACGGGTCGTTCAATTCGTCCAGAAAAAACAACTGCAAGCGCAGGAAACTGCGCTCAATATGTCACAAGCGCTAGCCGAATATTGGACGGAAGAACGTCCGTTGTTAGCCAAGCCAGCTCAAGTTTCCCGCTTTATTCAAAATGTGGATAAACTGCGCGATGATTTGGCGCGCCTCGAACAGCGCGTTCGCCAACTCACCCCCTCTTCAACCCAATAGCCCCTGACTTTACGATGCGTCTGCTCCGGCTACTCAAAATTATTTTTGTCATATTGCGCTTCGGCCTAGATGAATTTTTGCTCGCACACAGCAATACGCGCTGGTTATTAACGCCGCTTAATGCCTTATTGTTTATGCGCAATGTGTCTGCGCCACGCGCCGAACGGTTGCGTTTGGCCTTGGAAAGCTTGGGGCCGATATTTGTAAAATTCGGGCAGATGCTTTCAACGCGACGCGATTTGATCCCCGCCGACATCGCTGATGAGTTGGCGAAATTGCAGGATCAAGTGCCACCCTTTCCATCGGCGCAAGCAGTTGCCTTGCTCGAAGCGACCTACCGTAAAAAATTGAGTGAAATTTTTTCTAGCTTTGATGAGGTGCCGATCGCCAGTGCCTCGGTCGCACAAGTGCATTTTGCCGTGCTGCACAACGGTCACGAGGTGGCGGTTAAAATATTGCGTCCAGGCATTGAAAAAGTCATCGCGCACGACATTGGATTATTAGGTGTCAGCGCAGATTTAGTCGAGCGTTGGTGGGCGGATGGCAAGCGGCTCAAGCCGCGTTTGGTGGTAGCAGAATTTGAAAAGCATTTGCACAATGAGCTCGATTTAATGCGCGAGGCATCTAGTGCCAGCCAGCTCAAGCGCAATTTTGCTAACTCAACATTATTGCTCGTCCCCGAAGTGTATTGGGATTGGTGTACCAGTGAAGTGATGGTCATGGAACGCATGATTGGCACACCCGTTAGCCAAGTAGACACGTTGCGTGCCTTGGGTGTGGACATCCCCAAGTTGGCGACAAACGGGGTGGAGATTTTTTACACACAAGTGTTTCGCGATGGATTTTTTCACGCCGATATGCATCCCGGCAATGTACAAGTCGCCAGCGATGGCCGCTACATCGCGCTGGATTTCGGCATCATGGGTACGCTCACCGACACCGACAAACATTATCTCGCGCAAAACTTTATCGCCTTTTTTCAGCGCGATTACAAGCGCGTAGCCGAGGTGCATATCGAATCGGGCTGGGCGCCAGCGAATACCCGCGTGGATGAATTTGAATCTGCTATTCGAGCGGTATGCGAACCAATTTTTGATAAACCGTTGCGCGATGTTTCTTTTGGTCGTGTGCTGTTGCGCCTGTTTCAAACCTCGCGCCAATTCGGCATAGAAGTACAGCCGCAATTAGTCTTGCTGCAAAAAACCCTGCTCAACATCGAAGGGTTGGGTTTGCAGTTAGACCCCGAACTCGACCTGTGGAAAACTGCCAAACCATGGCTAGAACGCTGGATGAGCGAGCAAGTTGGCTGGCGTGGCTTCATCAAATCTTTAAAAAAAGAAATCCCCTATTACGTCAACATGCTGCCAGAAATGCCGCGCCTACTGCATCAGCGGCTCAATGAGAAACCCTATGCACAATTAGAAACTTTGCTGCAAACAATTGTAGCGCAGCAAAAACGCAGGAATCAATTGTTGGGATTTACAGCCATAATATTGCTGGGCTTTCTGGCATTGCTGGTGGTGAATATGTAGGGGCGGTGTGGCAAGCTTTCTGCCAAATAATCGCTTCCACAGACAATATTCAAGCATTAAAAAGTTAAGGCAAGGTATCGCTGCTAATTTTAAGGCTCCGTTTCCCTAGCTATTGTTCTAAATGGGGCGGTACGGCATAATCACCGACTTTGTAATTGTAACCATCCGACCCACTCAGGGGCACTCAGGAGATTGATAAAAATGGCAGCGGCTCGTAAGGTAACCCCCCCAAAATTTAACGATGTAACGGGCGCAATTCGCGCTCTGGCTATGGATGCCGTGCAGAAGGCCACTTGTGGCCACCCCGGCGCACCGATGGGCATGGCAGAAATCGCCGATGTGCTGTGGAATCGCCATCTGCGCCACAATCCGGCCAACCCAAAGTGGGCGGACCGTGACCGTTTTATATTGTCCAACGGTCATGGCTCGATGCTGATTTACGCGCTGCTACATTTGTCTGGTTATGATTTATCCATAGACGAATTAAAGCGTTTCCGCCAACTGCATTCGCAGACTCCGGGACATCCTGAGTATGGCTATACCGCAGGGGTGGAAACCACTACCGGCCCCTTGGGTCAAGGCATTACCAACGCCGTGGGTTTTGCGATGGCAGAAAAATTATTGGCCAACGAATTTAATCGCCCCGGACATGAGATTGTTAATCACCACACTTATGTTTTTCTGGGTGACGGCTGCCTGATGGAGGGCATTTCGCACGAAGCCTGCGCGCTGGCGGGCACATGGGGCTTGGGCAAGCTGATTGCGTTCTGGGATGACAATAATATTTCGATTGATGGTCATGTTGAAGGTTGGTTTACTGATGATACCGCCAAGCGTTTTGAATCTTACGGCTGGCACGTCATTTCAGTCGACGGACATGATCCGGTGGCGATTGATGCGGCGATTGTTGCGGGCAAAAAAGTGACCGACCAGCCCACGCTAATTTGCTGCAAAACCATTATCGGCATGGGCGCGCCCAACAAGGCGGACACGCACGAGGTGCATGGTTCGGCTTTGGGCGACGCAGAAATTGCGGCCACCCGCGCTAACATCGGCTGGAAATATCCGCCATTTGAAATTCCCGCGCATGTGTATGAGGCTTGGGATGGGCGCACCAAAGGCGCAGGGGTAGAAAAAGCTTGGAACAACAAATTTGCTGAATATCGCGCCGCCTTCCCCGAAGAAGCGGCTGAGTTCGAGCGTCGTATGCGCGGCGATTTACCCGCTAACTGGGCGCAATTTGCCGCTGAGGCCATCGCTAAGACCAACGAAAAAGCAGAGACCATCGCTACACGCAAGGCTTCGCAAAATGCCATTAACGCATTGGTTCCGGCTCTGCCAGAATTTCTCGGCGGCTCGGCTGATTTAACCGGTTCTAACTTTACCAACTGGGTGGGTTGCAAGCACGTGCACGGCAAAGCGCCCGGCAACTACATCAGCTATGGCGTGCGTGAATTTGGCATGTCGGCGATTATGAATGGTATGGCTTTGCATGGCGGCCTGCTGCCTTTTGGCGGCACATTTTTGATGTTTTCGGAATATGCGCGCAATGCCTTGCGTATGGCAGCATTGATGAAGCAGCGCGTGATTTTTGTATATACGCACGACTCGATCGGCTTGGGTGAAGATGGCCCAACCCATCAACCAGTCGAGCAGACTTCCACTTTGCGTTACATCCCCAACATGGATGTATGGCGTACGTGTGATACGGTTGAATCTATGGTGTCTTGGGTGTGTGCGGTCGAGCGCAAAACCGGCCCCAGCAGCTTGATATTCAGCCGCCAAAACCTCGCTTTCCAAAAGCGCGATGCAGCGCAAATTGCCAATATTCGCAAGGGTGGCTATGTGCTGTCCGAAGCGGGCTCCGTTGCGTCTGGCGGCAAACCGCAAGCGATCATTATCGCCACCGGCTCGGAAGTGGCCTTGGCCATGCAGGCGCAAAAAGCGTTGGCCGACGAAGGGGTGCACGTGCGCGTGGTGTCTATGCCCTGCACCAATGCGTTTGATCGCCAAGACCAGTCTTACAAAGATAGCGTGCTACCTAAAGGGATCAAGCGCGTGGCAGTCGAGGCAGGCATTACAGGCTTTTGGCATAAATACGTGGGTCTTGAAGGTGCAGTGGTCGGCATGGATACCTTTGGTGAGTCAGCTCCAGCGGGTGATTTGTTTAAGCATTTTGGTTTCACGGTAGATAACGTAGCAAAAACAGTTAAGGGTATTTTGTAGCACCGGGTGGGGTGGGTTTTTAAGCTGGCCCAGTATGTAAAAACAAAATTTGCGGGCAAGTTTAAAGCTTGCTCTTACATCGAATAATTTTTTATTTGGGGAGAAGGCGCATGGCAATTAAAGTAGGTATTAATGGGTTTGGCCGTATCGGTCGCATGGTTTTTCGCGCGGCGATTAAGGATTTTACGGACATTGAAGTGGTGGCGATCAATGATCTGCTAGAGCCGGATTACTTGGCTTATATGCTCAAGTACGATTCCGTACACGGTCGCTTTAACGGCACGGTCGAAGTCGACGGTAATACCTTGGTGGTAAATGGTAAAAGAATTCGCCTGACGGCTGTTAAAGACCCATCCCAGTTAAAATGGAATGAAGCGGGTGCGGACATTGTGATCGAATGCACAGGCTTTTTCCTGACCAAAGAAACTTGCCAAGCGCATATCGCGGCTGGCGCGAAAAAAGTGGTGCAATCTGCACCCTGTAAAGACGACACGCCGATGTTTGTGTATGGCGTAAATCACACTACATACAAAGGCGAAAACATTGTTTCCGCTGCGTCCTGCACCACTAATTGCTTGGCACCCGTGGCTAAAGTATTGAATGACACGTGGGGCATCAAGCGCGGGTTGATGACAACCGTACACGCTGCCACTGCCACGCAAAAAACCGTGGATGGCCCTTCCGCTAAAGATTGGCGTGGCGGTCGCGGTATTCTGGAAAACATCATTCCCTCTTCTACTGGCGCAGCTAAAGCCGTGGGCGTAGTCATTCCAGAACTTAACAAAAAACTGACCGGCATGGCGTTTCGCGTGCCCACGTCGGATGTGTCGGTGGTGGATTTGACGGTCGAATTAAACAAGCCAGCTACATACGAAGAAATTTGCGCGGCCATGAAAGCAGCATCGGAAGGTGCAATGAAAGGCGTGTTGGGCTATACATCGGATGATGTGGTTTCTACGGACTTTCGCGGTCATACCAGCCCCTCCATTTTTGACTCTAAGGCGGGCATTGCACTTGACCCCACTTTTGTCAAAGTGGTGTCATGGTACGACAACGAGTATGGCTATACCTGCAACTTGATGCGCCTCGTGCAGCATATCGCTAAATAACGAGGGGCTAGAGATTGGCGGCTAGGGACCAGAAACCCCTTCGCTGCTAGTCCCTGGTCGTTCGTCCCCAAACAGAAGATAACACCATGAATATAATTAAATTAACCGACTTGAACCTCAAGGGCAAGCGTGTTTTGATTCGCCAAGATTTGAATGTCCCGCAAGCTGATGACGGTAGCGTGACCGACGACACCCGCATCCGCGCTTCGCTGCCCACCATACAACACGCCCTGCAAGCGGGTGCAAAAGTCATGCTGATGTCGCACTTGGGTCGCCCAGAAGAAGGCGTGTATTCGGAAGCTGATTCATTAAAGCCTGTGGCAAAACGCTTGTCTGAATTATTAGGGCGTGAAGTGCGTGTTATTAAAGATTGGCTGAACGGCAACTTTAGTGTGGCAGAAGGTGAAGTGGTCTTGTTTGAAAACGTGCGCTTCAACAAAGGCGAAGGTAAAAATAACGACGAGCTCAGCCAAAAAATGGCCAAGCTATGCGACATTTTTGCTATGGATGCTTTTGGCACCGCGCATCGCGCGCAGGCTTCCACACACGGTGTAGCTAAATATGCGCCTATCGCTTGTGCGGGCCCATTGCTGGCGGCGGAGTTAGAAGCGTTGGGTAAAGCATTGAAAAGCCCTGTGTCGCCCGTGGTTGCAATCGTTGGCGGCTCTAAAGTTTCGACCAAATTAACGGTGCTGGAATCACTGTCACACATCGTTGACCAACTTATCGTCGGCGGCGGCATTGCGAATACTTTTATTAAGGCAGCCGGCTACAACGTCGGCAAATCTTTATATGAAGCTGATTTAGTGCCCGAAGCCCAGCGTTTAATTGCAACGGCCAAATCTCAAGGGCGCGAAATTCCCGTCCCAACGGACGTGGTAGTCGGCAAAAAATTTGATGCGAAAGAACCTGCCATTGTAAAAAAAGTGGCGGACGTAGCGGATGACGACATGATTTTTGACATCGGCCCAGAAACCGCAAAAACCTATGCCAGCTATATGAAAAAGGCGGGCACCATCGTGTGGAATGGTCCTTTAGGGGTATTTGAATTTGACCAATTTGGTCACGGTACACGCACGGTTGGCTTGGCGATTGCCGACAGCCCAGCGTTTTCTGTAGCGGGCGGTGGCGATACATTGGCGGCTATCGCCAAATACAATATCAGTGATCGCGTGAGTTACATTTCGACGGGCGGCGGCGCGTTTCTAGAATTCCTTGAAGGTAAAAAATTACCGGCGGTAGAGATTTTAGAGCAGCGTGCGGCGAAGTAAGTTCGCATGACGTAAGTCGCTTCAAGAAGCAAAAAATAATAACAGGAGATGTATGTTACGTAGAACTAAAATAGTCGCCACGCTAGGCCCGGCCTCCGATACCCAAGCCGTGCTGGAAAAGTTAATTTCGGCCGGGGTCGATGTGGTGCGGATGAATTTTTCGCACGGCAGCACGCAAGATCATATTGATCGCGCCGAAAGAGTACGCGCAGCAGCGTTGGCTTGTGGGCGTAGTGTCGGTATTTTGGCTGATTTGCAAGGCCCTAAGATTCGTATCGGGCGATTTGAGAAAAATAAAATCTCCTTGCAGGGCGGCGATATATTCACGCTGGATGCGGCACGAACAGCGTTGGGTGACCAAGAAGGCGTGGGCCTAGATTACAAAGAATTACCCAATGATGTCAGCGCGGGTACGGTGTTGCTGCTGAATGATGGCATGTTGGAATTTGATGTTATCGAGGTGGATGGATCCAAAATAATCTGTAAAGTGGTGCGCGGCGGCGAGCTGTCCAACAACAAAGGGATTAACCGTAAGGGTGGCGGCTTAACCGCGCCCGCCTTAACTGACAAAGATAAGGAAGATATTAAAACTGCGGTACTTATTAAAGCAGATTACTTGGCGGTTTCTTTTCCTCGGTCTGCCGATGACATGAAATTGGCGCGGTCACTGATGGTGGCAGCGGGTGGCACCAGTATGCTCATGGCTAAAATTGAGCGCGCGGAAGCCATTCCTGTGTTGGCCGAAATTATGGATGCATCGGATGCCATTATGGTGGCGCGCGGTGATTTGTCTGTGGAAGTGGGCGATGCCGCCGTACCAGGTTTGCAAAAACGCATGATCCGCATGGCGCGATCCAAAAATAAATTGGTGATTACTGCCACGCAAATGATGGAGTCGATGATTACCAACCCGATTCCCACTCGCGCGGAAGTCTCGGACGTAGCCAATGCCGTGTTGGATGGCACGGATGCAGTGATGCTGTCAGCGGAAACCGCAGTGGGCGATTATCCGATAGAAACCATTCAAGCGATGGTGCGTATTTGCAGCAAAGCCGAGACGGAGTTGGATGCGAATGCCACCGACCAACGTCTGGTCCGCTCAAAATTTACGCGCATTGATCAGTCTATTGCCATGTCTGCGTTGTATGCAGCGTCACATTTTAAAGTGAAGGCCATTGTGACTTTGACCCAATCAGGCTCGACCACCTTATGGATGTCACGTGTCAACGTGGGCGTGCCTATTTTTGCGATGACTCCGATGGAAAGCACCTTACGCAAAGTGACCTTGTTTAGTGGCGTGCATCCTATTGCGTTTAATATTGAATCGCAATTTGCATCGGTCGTGTTGCGCGCAGCAGAAGAAGAGTTAGTACGCTTGGGGCTGGTTGAGAAGGGTGATTTGATGGTCATGACCATCGGTGAGGCAGTCGGTAAAACTGGCCACACCAACACGATGAAGATAGTGCGCGTGGGCGAACACGCCGATTGAAGGGTTGAATTCCAACTGGGTTTCCCCGTACACTGCGCCCTTAAGAATTTAGTTTTATTAGATAGTTTTTAGCGAAAAGTTTTTTAATTTAGGAGAAGAAAATGGCTCTCGTATCATTACGTCAACTGCTGGACCATGCAGCAGAAAATAGCTACGGCTTACCCGCATTTAACGTCAACAATCTAGAACAAGTTAAAGCGATTATGGAAGCCGCCGACGAATGCAACAGCCCAGTCATTATGCAAGGCTCGGCAGGTGCGCGTAAGTATGCGGGCGAGGCCTTTTTGCGCCACCTCATCGCAGCGGCGGTTGAAGCTTATCCGCACATCCCCATCGTAATGCACCAAGATCATGGTGCATCACCAGCGGTGTGTGTAAACGCTATTCGCAGCGGATTCTCTAGTGTAATGATGGACGGCTCCTTGTTGGAAGACGCCAAAACGCCTTCATCTTATGATTACAATGTCGAAGTCACACGCAAAGTGGTCGATATTTCGCACGCGGTGGGTGTGTCGGTCGAAGGCGAACTCGGTTGCCTAGGTTCGCTAGAAAGCGGTATGGGCGAACAAGAAGATGGCCAAGGCGCGGAAGGCGTGCTGGACCATTCACAATTGTTGACAGACCCTGAAGAAGCGGCTGACTTTGTTAAGAAAACGGGCGTAGATGCCTTGGCGATTGCCATCGGCACCTCGCACGGCGCATACAAATTTACCCGTCCGCCCACGGGCGATATATTGGCCATTGACCGCATCAAGGCCATCCATGCGCGCATTCCCAATACGCATTTGGTCATGCACGGTTCGTCTAGCGTGCCGCAAGAATGGCTGAAAATTATTGATCAATACGGTGGCGACATGGGCGAGACTTACGGCGTACCTGTTTCTGAAATCGTCGAAGGCATTAAATATGGCGTGCGTAAAATTAATATTGATACGGATTTGCGTATGGCTTCTACCGGTGCGATTCGCCGTCATTTGGCAAAAGACCCCAAGAACTTCGATCCGCGCAAATTTTTGGCTGAATCAACAAAGGCGATGAAGGAAATTTGTAAAGCACGCTATGAAGCATTTGGTAGCGCAGGCCAAGCCGGAAAAGTGAAGGCGTTGTCACTAGAAGTCATGGCAGGCAAATATGCCAAAGGCGAGCTGAAAGCAATCATCAAGTAATCGTAATTAGCGGGAACATAAAAAAGGCGACTCTAGGGTCGCCTTTTTTGTTTACGTGTTGTGTTGTAGATGGGCATACAAGAGATTTGCTAGGTTCCCCCTTTCGCCAGCAGTGCTTCCACTGCCGCGATATCAGCATAGGTTTCGCGCTTGCGGCTACTATTGTGGCGGGCATTTTCTGGAAGTACGGCCAGCGTGATAGGAATATTGATTTCCGTTTGCAGGATAAAGCTGGGTACGGTTTTTTCTTCGCCCATTAAACGTGTTCGCCATTCGTGGCTTTCAAAAGGCAGGTTGTGCTGGAGCAAAAACAGCATCACTGATTTTTCATCATCTGAATAAACCACTAAGTTGATATCGGATTGTTCGCCTGCCGTACCGTTGAGTACTGAGCCAGTCAGTAGAGGATGAAAGGATTGCAAAAGGCGCATCGTCGCCAGTGCCTGTTGCCGCAATTGATGCAGGATCAGCGGATGACTTGCTGGTTCGTAAAGTGTGCGGAAGCTACGCAGGGCAGTATCTATTTCTTCGTTGCTGGGCAGGTGCTGGGTGTCTGCTGCGCCCATTTGTTTGGCTGCTTTACGCTTAGCAAAAGCATAGTCGGTGATGCCATCTTCAGCCATCAACTTTGCTGCTTGATGTGCCAGTTGTTCGCGCATTTGGTCGCGCCGCGGTACTCGATCTTTGTGCATTTCAAATATCCCTAGCAGTTTGCTATGACTGCTTCTTTTAGGCAAAGATACGCTTAAAACAATTGATCGACGATGCTTTCCACCATCGACTTTTCGCGCTCTGGCGGCACATTTTCTTGATAAAAATGTTCGATGATCGTGCCTTCTGGATCGCGCAAGCCCTCGTTGTTAATGCGTGCGGTGACCATGCCGGGCGGCATAGTGTAAACCGCTTCGGGCACATCTTTTAAAACGGCAGCCATGTAATCCATCCAGATCGGCAAAGCTGCTCCACCCCCTGTTTCTTGTTCGCCCAAGCTGCGTGGGGTATCAAAGCCGACCCACGCCACGCCGACTATTGTAGGCTGAAAGCCACAAAACCACGCGTCCATAGAATCGCTCGTGGTACCCGTTTTGCCTGCTAAATCTTTACGCCCCAACTGTGTCGCCCGAAAGGCTGTGCCATGATTGACCACGTCTTGCATGATATTGACCATGGTGTAAGCATTACGCACATCCAATACTTGTTCGGCATTTATCCCTACCACGACAGGGGTTGCTTGGCTGAGTATTTTGCCGTCGCTATCTTCGATGCGCTGAATAAAGTAAGGGGAGATGCGGTAGCCGCCGTTAGCGAAAGTAGCGTATCCGGTAAGCAGTTGCAGCGGCGTGACCGAGCCTGCGCCCAAGGCCATGGTTAAATAAGGGGGATGTTTGTCTGCCTCAAAGCCAAATTTGGTTACAAAATCTTGCGCGTACTGCGGGGTAATAGCCTGCAATATGCGGACAGAAACCAAGTTCTTAGACAGGTAAAGTGCGCGACGTAAGCGCGTAGCACCTTCAAATGTGCCATCGAAATTTTTGGGTGACCAAGCTTCGGTGGTCAGCTTCCCGTCTTTATCCACCATCATCGGCGCGTCAGTCAGTGGTGCATCGGTAATCACCGAGGCGGGGGTGAAGCCCTTTTCTAATGCGGCAGAATAAATAAAAGGCTTAAAGCTTGAGCCAGGTTGCCGCCAAGCTTGGGTGATATGGTTAAACTGGCTGTGATTAAAATCAAAGCCACCGACCAGCGCATAGATTGCGCCATCCTTGGGGTTGCCTGAGACGAAGGCTGCTTCAACTTGCGGGAGTTGCACCACTTGCCAAGTGCCTGTTGCTGTTTGCCTAACGCGAATAAGCGCGCCCACGCGTAGCCGTCGTTTGACGGCGATTTTTTCTCCCGGCTTGGGTTGGGCAAATTTTAGCCCCTCAGCATCAACCACAATCGTCTGCCCGCCTTTGCAATACACACGGATGCCCTTAGCGTTCATTTCCAAAACAACGCCAGGAATTAACTCTTCGCTATCTGACACGTCTTGCAAAGCTTCTTCTAGAAGTGCGTCGCTGCTGCCCTTGGCCAGATCAATAAATCCCTCTGGGCCGCGATAGCCGTGACGGCTGTCATATTCCATTACGCCCTTACGCAAGGCAGCATGCGCGGCGATTTGGTCTGCCTGGCGTATCGTGGTGTAAACCTTTATCCCCTGCGCGTAAGTGGCTTCCTGATATTGCTCGTACACCACTTGCCGCACCATCTCAGCTAAATAGTCCGCCTTGAGAGCAAAGCCCTGCGAGCCTGCTCGCTTCACGACAAGGGGGTGAGCCAAAGCCGCTTCGTGCTGCGCCTCATCAATGTAGCCCAGTTCGTGCATGCGCCGCAGGACATAGGTTTGGCGCAATTTGGCGCGGTCAAGATTATCTACTGGATTATAGGCCGACGGGGCTTTGGGCAGACCCGCAAGAATAGCGAATTCGGCCAGATTGAGTTGTGGCAAGGGCTTGCCAAAATAAACTTGTGCGGCAGAGCCAAAACCATAAGCGCGCTGCCCCAAGTAAATATGGTTGATATAAAGTTGGAGAATTTCATCCTTGCTCAAGCTGCTTTCTATCTTAAAGGCGAGTAGCACTTCGCTAAATTTACGCGATAATTTTTTTTCATTGGTCAGAAAAAAATTACGTGCGATCTGCATGGTAATTGTGCTGGCCCCTTGCTTTACGCCCCCTGCCGTAAAGTTGGAATATGCGGCGCGCAAAACGCTCTTGTAATCGACTCCGCCGTGATCATAAAAGCGATCATCTTCTGCCGCCAGAATGGCTTTTTTCATGAGCGTCGGCACTTCGCCAATGGTGACTAAAGCGCGGCGTTCTTCACCAAATTCACCGAGTAAAATACCTTCCGCGCTGTATACGCGTAACGGGATTTTGGGTCGATAGTCGGTAAGTGTTTCTAGCGAAGGCAGCGTTGGATAAATAAGCATTGCTGCAAACAAAAGCAATAACAGGGGTGCGAAAATCAGCCCTGCACCGGCGAGCGCCGCATAAAGCTGCCAACGAGAAGTAATTTGCATTAAAGAGGTAAGAGAAGAGGTGAGGAGGGCATGGCGCGATTATATCCAAAATAAGTCTCGCAACTGGTGACTAAATATCTCCAACACTCAAGATTTTTGGGCTAAAAAATAAAGTCGGCCTATAGCCAACTTTATTGTACTGCGGTTACCTCTACCTAATTATTTAGCGAGGCTTAATACGTATTGCACCATTTCCTTGATCTCTGCTTGCTTAGCAAGTTTTGCATCATTGCTTTGCATGGGGACGCGTTTTGAAAATTCCTTATCATGTTGCCAATCACCAATGCCACCACCATGACCACCTAGAGAAACTTTTTTCACTAAACCATCTACCAAAGGGAGATCTTCAGCAGGGTATTTTTGCTTTTTAAAGTCTACATAACCATCACCGCCAAAAGCGTAAGTCTTTTGACCTTTGTACTTCTTGGAGACATCCATCCAAGCCGGGCCAATCAACTTGCCTTCGATATGGTGACAGGTTTGGCAGATAAAGCCGTTTTTCTTGATAATAGCCAAACGATCAGCCGGTATTTTTACTACAGCATCTGCTGCCATTGCGCTGCTTGCAGCCATTAAGCTTGCCGTTGCAATCATGCTAAAGATGATAGATTTCATGTGTTATATTCTCCTAAAGTGTGCCTATAAAATTTTACAGCAGAGGACATTGCTGCCCACGCCATTCTAACCAACTCCACCTCATTTGCAAACTTCATAATCCACCATCCTTGTAAAATACCTATTTAACTGTGGACTGGCAGCGTTTGCACTATCAGCATGCTTGAGAGCATGGAATTTAATACAAGTTCAAATGAGCTTGTATCCAGACGGGGCGGCAACTTAATCATTCAATTATTCTATGCTCATTCATCCTCAATTTAATCCTGTCGCCCTTCAACTGGGACCGCTTGCCATTCATTGGTATGGCTTAATGTATTTGCTCGGTTTTGCCTGTTTTCTGTGGCTAGGCAGAGTACGTGTTCGCAAGCTGAATCAGCCTGGCTGGGATAACAAGATGCTGGATGACCTGCTGTTTTACGGCGTGCTGGGGGTAATACTGGGCGGACGGTTGGGCGAGGTGCTGTTTTATCATCCCGGCTATTATCTTAATCATCCCTTGGAAATTCTTGCCGTGTGGCGCGGCGGCATGTCGTTTCATGGCGGATTTTTGGGCGTGCTGGTGGCGATGGCGTGGTTTGCGCGCAAAAATAAAATACCGTGGTTGCGCTTGATGGACTTCATCGCGCCCCTCGTACCTTTGGGCTTGGGTGCGGGACGCATCGGCAACTTTATTAACGCTGAATTGTGGGGTAGACCTACCACCGTCCCTTGGGGCATGGTGTTTCCCAACGTGGATAACGTGCCGCGACACCCCTCTCAGCTTTACCAATTTGCGCTGGAAGGCTTGGCTTTGTTCTTTATATTGTGGCTCTATTCCAGCAAGCCGCGCCCGATGGGTGCAGTGTCCGGTTTGTTTTTAATCGGCTATGGCAGCTTCCGCTTTTTGGCCGAATACACGCGCAATCCCGACGATGGCATTTTTGGGCTGATGACATTCGGCATTAGTATGGGGCAATGGCTCAGCTTGCCGATGATTGTTGTGGGGGTCGCACTCATGGCGTGGGCATTACGCCGACGCAACTAATCTTACTGTGCCATCAAATCGCTAAAGGGCGCATCGCTACGTTAAATCTCGGCTCGGAATGCTCATTGACACCGAGTCAACTCCGCTTCCTCGCCAAGCTTCGCCTTGCGCTGCATCCCTTGAGCGATTTCTGACACAGTAAGATTTTTTTAGAAGCATCCATAAGTGTAGACGCAGCAATGCTGATAAAATCCGACCGCACACTATGATTAAGGAAATACCAAATGAGCAGGTTGCTGTTACTAATTGCCGTATTTGTTTTGGTGTATTTGTTGCTGCGGCACTATCGCCGCCAAAAGTTGAAGGATGATGCCAAGGATGGTTCTGGCGATCAAAAAAATGCGGATAATACTCAGCCCAAGCAGACCGAAGACATGGTGCGTTGCGCGCAATGCGGTATTCACCTGCCCAAGGGCGAGAGCATTTTGGCGGAAGGTAAACATTTTTGCAGCGAGGCGCACCGCCGCGCACACGTCGACTCAGCCCCTTAATATCTTGCCGCTAATTGCGTAGCGATGAAGGATAACGCCCCTCCCTCGACTTGGAATTTACCCCCCTCTTGGCGGCATTGGGAGCCCGCCCCGCAAGCCTTGTGGCGCTCCATTTCGCTATTTAATCTTTACCGGTTGATTCTCGGTGGTCTGCTTATATTATTCATCAGCACGTTTGGTGAAACCCTGTCTGACGAGCCGCGTCAACGAACGATATTTTTCTACACCAGCTTGGTTTACCTAGCATCGGCACTTGTTTTCTTTATCCCGATCAAGCTGCGCGCCCCGCGTTTTAACTGGCAACTGTCTTTTCTCGTTAGCACAGACATTATTTGTGTGACGATTTTGGCGCATGTCAGCGGGGGCGTACAGAGCAGCGTGGGATTGTTATTGCTGGTCTCGCTGGCCGCAGCGGGTATGGTTAGTCGAGGCAAAATCACCCTATTTTTTGCAGCACTCGCTAGCATCGCCATATTGTTGCAACATTCTTATGAAATTCTTACCCAAGACACAACGGCCGCACAATATTTGCAAACCGGGTTATTGAGTGCTGCCTATTTTGCCGTTGCTTGGCTGGCGCATGTCTTGGCTAATTATGCGATTGCCAGCGAGAAGCTGGCTGTCAGACGCGGGGTAGATTTAGCTAATATGGCCGAGGTCAACCGCTTGGTTATTCAAGACATGCCGGACGGTATATTGGTTATTGATGAAGCCGGTGTGATTCGCCAACATAATCCCAGTGCGGAACGGCTGCTGGGGCGACACTTTCAAGATGGGCAAGGAATGACATTGGAAGAGTGTGCGCCTGAATTGGCCGTAAGATTTGCCCGATGGAGGCATGATTTGGGGCGGCACGACCTTGAACGCAAATACGATCCGCTCTCTTTATCTGATTTGCCTTATCAGACGCAAGCCCGATTTTTATCGGTGCAGCGCGAAGAATTTTGGGGCGCGGTGGTTTTTCTGGAAGACATGCAGCGGGTGCAAGCGCGAGCACAGCAAATCAAACTGGCTGCGCTGGGGAGATTAACCGCTAATATCGCGCACGAGGTGCGCAACCCCTTATCTGCCATTAGTTATGCTGCAGAATTATTGCGCGAAGAAAAACATGATCCCGCGCAAGAACGATTATTTGAGGTGATTTTAGAAAACGCGGCGAGGTTGAACAACATCGTGCAAGACGTGATGCAATTAAACCGTCGAGACCGTGCACAACGCGAAGAAATCGAGCTAGCCACCAAGATTGGAGCGTTTATAGAAAGCACTGTGCATACCGAAAATGTGATGAGCGAGATTTTCAAGATTGAAGTAGAGGGGGGCTGCCAGATTCATTTTGATCGTGGCCATCTCAATCAAGTATTATGGAATTTATGCCGCAACGCTTTGCGCTACTGTCAAAAACAAGCCGGCAGTGTGCGTTTGCATGCTTGGACAGATAATCGCGGTGAAGTCGTGTTGGATATCATTAACGATGGGACTTTGGTATCCGCAGAGGTCATGCAAAAATTGTTTGAGCCATTTTTTACTACCGCCACGGGCGGGACGGGGTTGGGCTTGTATATTGCGCGTGAGCTTTGTGAGGCTAATGGCGCGAGATTGGAGTACAGAGTGGAAAACTCGCACGTATGTTTCCGTATTAAATTTGAAAATCAAGATGAGCGTTGAGGATGCCTCTAAAAATCTCGCCTTCGTTGCAATGCGTTATTACTTGAAAAAAATGATTGCTTGCCCCCAAGATTGTTAATGGCTTTAAATTTTAAATGAGTGCCATCCCCCAAATGAATAGCAATCCCAAAACGAATGCCAATCATGGCCGCACCATCGCTCGCGTATTGGTGGTGGATGACGAGCCTGATATAGTAGAAATGATTGAACGCGTGCTGCTACGCATGGGGCTGGAGGTTGGGCGAGCAGGCAACGTGCAGGACGCGCTGCAAAAATTAGATGGCTCGCCTTATGATCTTTGCTTAACTGATATGCGCTTGCCAGATGGCGAGGGCTTGGAAATTGTGCGGCATATTGTGCAGCGTAATATGAATGTGCCTGTGGCGGTTATCACGGCGCATGGCAATATGGAAAATGCCATTTCCGCGCTCAAGCTCGGTGCGTTTGATTACCTTTCTAAACCCGTCGCGCTGGAGCAGCTGCGCGCGTTGGTCAAGGCTGCGTTAGAGCTTCCTCACCCCGCCGCAGCGGTGCGGGCGGGTGTGCACACCCTGCTGGGAAATTCGGCTGCGATCAAAAAAGTGCGCGACCTGATCGATCGCGTCGCGCGTAGTCAAGCTCCAGTGTATATCAGCGGGGAATCAGGTACCGGCAAAGAATTGGCCGCGCGGTTAATTGTTGAAAAAAGCGCGCGGCGTGATGCGCCTTTTGTGGCGGTGAACTGCGGTGCAATCCCAGAAAATTTAATGGAAAGCGAGTTTTTTGGTTATCGCAAAGGCGCGTTCACTGGCGCGGACAAAGATTACGATGGTTTTTTTCAAGCGGCAAATGGCGGGACATTATTTTTGGATGAAGTGGCCGACTTGCCCCTGCTCATGCAAGTAAAGTTGTTGCGTGTGATTCAAGAGAAAAAAGTTCGTAAGATCGGTGCAACGCAAGAAGAGGCTGTGGATGTGCGAATACTGAGCGCGAGCCATCGCACTTTGGCCGAGTGCGTGCAACAAGGGAAGTTTCGCCAAGACTTGTATTATCGGCTCAACGTCATTGCGTTGACCATGCCGCCGCTGCGCGAAATGAGAGATGACATTGCAGGTTTGGCGCAACAAATTTTAATACGGCTACGGGATAATGCCGCCGTCGAATTTTCACCCGCAGCACTGGCCGCATTGCGTGCCTATGATTTCCCCGGCAACGTGCGTGAGCTGGAAAATGTTATTGAGCGCGCATTAGCGTTGTACACGAATAACATCATTACCCCGGCTGATCTACAGCTTAAATTGATCAATGCCGCGTCCGACACCTCGCCAGCGGGAAAATTTTCATTCGATACAATAGAGCAATCTTCCTTGCCCGAATATCTGGACGGCATCGAACGCAAAGTCATTTTGGCGGTGTTGCAGCAAACTGGGTTTAATCGCACGGCAGCGGCCAAATTGCTCGGCATTACCTTTCGCGCATTAAGGCATCGCATGGCACGCTTAAATATTACCGATCAGGATCAACAGCTGTGAGGCTGGACGCACTTGGCTGGGTTACAGGGGTGCGCCGAATTGCTTCACCCAACCACGATGCACGCCCGCTTGGCACGGCGATTGACCTGCTGGTGATTCATAATATCAGCCTGCCGCCAGATGAATTTGGTGGCACGGCTATCACCGAACTATTTTGCAACACGTTGGATACCGACGCGCACCCCTATTACGCGCAACTAAAAGGCGTGCGCGTTTCGGCGCATTTTTTAATTTGTCGAACAGGCGAAATTATTCAATACGTGCCATGTAGTAAACGTGCTTGGCACGCGGGGGTGTCAATATGGCGCAAACGCACAGCCTGCAATAACTTTTCAATTGGCGTGGAGTTGGAAGGTTGTGACACCCTTGCCTTCACTGACCCACAATATGTTGCACTGGCCAAGCTCACGCGACGGCTTAAACGTACCTATCCCATACGTGACATTGTGGGACATTCCGACATTGCCCCTGGGCGCAAAACAGACCCAGGCCCGTGCTTTGACTGGCAGCGTTACCTAGGAAACGCTGATTAAATGACTGCGCGTGTGAATTACTGCGTTACGCGGTACTCGAAATCCTCTTGTATACCGCATACACTCCGGTTTCTGCGTGCCGTGCGCCTTGTACTTCTTCCCGCTCGCCGATTTAATCAGTGCTCCCTTGATTTGATTTCTGACCGAGCTAAAAAAATAGCGGGCCAAAAACAACCGCAGCAGGCGTAGAAAAATCTCCAAAATTGTTTTCCCTCTGCCCCAAATGAGCACTCAAAAAAACACGCTTAAAAAAGTTAAAATACTGCTTGCATAATTTACGCGCTGTACTACAATTAGAAAAAATTTGGCGAATAGACACTAGATGTTGTGGTTATTCGGCAAACAGTAATTTTTTCAGTTGGCGCAATTCTGTGTCAATTTTTAGTTAAGGGAGTGGTTGTATGCAGCATATCGCTGAAAACGTTTCATCCCCCGCCTTGCCCGTGCGCGAAGTTCTTGGATTCACCGCCGC
>Ga0105164_10000599_pt1 | contig 24750 bp, 22 predicted proteins | sample VDWuncwatermetaG_FD_89674 | JGI IMG/M metagenome (GOLD analysis project Ga0105164, IMG submission 89674) | Wastewater microbial communities from Netherlands to study Microbial Dark Matter (Phase II) - VDW unchlorinated drinking water | ecosystem: Environmental > Aquatic > Freshwater > Drinking...
AGACAGGGGATGATAAAGACACTGACCAGCGCCATAGCCATACCACCAATAGAAGGAATCGCCATGGGTTTGGCTACCTCGGCGCCGGCGCCTGTTGACCACAGGATGGGGACGAGACCAATAAATGTAGTGGCAGCCGTCATCATACACGGTCTTATTCTGCGTGTACCTGCCATTAAGATAGTTTCCCGAATATCCTGTACGGTTTTCATCTTTCTTTCACGAAATAGATCATTAATATAGGTAGTAATAAGAATGGAATCGTCATCCACAATCCCGAAGATAGATATAAAGCCCACCCAAACCGCAACACTAAAGTTATAGCCAAATAGGTATTGTAGCCAAACACCACCGGCTATTGCAGTTGGTATTCCTGCAAATAAGATGAACATTGTTTGCGGGAAAGATTTGAACGCCATAAAAATCAGGAGAAAACCGACAAGCATGGATAAAGGTACAAGAATTTGTAATCGCTTTCTAGCCCTGATCTGATTTTCGTACTGGCCGCTCCACTGAACGAAGTACCCGTGGGGCAGCATGACTTTTTTCGATACGACCTTTGACGCCTCTTCCACGAAACTTAGTGGGTCTCTGCCACGTACGTTCATAAGGACGTACGCCCTCATGAGGGCATTTTCACTGCTGATCATCTTTCTTAATAAAATACTTATAAACACCGTATGAAAAAAGGGCATTGCCATGCTGTCCGAAAATACAAGCATTGAATTTTTGATTCTTATATATTATGTTGAATATGATACATATTGTAGTTTAAAATTCAAAATCCTGGCTCTCTGACAGCCTGTAAAGACCTATTACCATGACCCTCAGGTTATTTTTAGTGATATAAAGTCGATTGTTCTTTTGATACAATCTTTCCATCCTGTAAATGAATAATGCGATCAGTCTTTCCTGCCAATTCTAAATCATGGGTAGCAATAAAGACAGAAATTGCTTTTTTGGTCAATTGACGAAATAACTCTAACAACTGGTCTCTTACCCTTAATTCGAGCTTTCCCGTAGGTTCATCAGCAATCAATACTTGTGGATCATTTATTAACGCGCGTGCAATTGCAATGCGTTGTTTGTCACCACCTGAAAGCATATATGCTGGGATATGCTCACGACCTTGTAATTCCACAGTTTCGATAGCCTTGAGTATTTTCTCTTTATCTAAGGGCTTTTTAGCAAAGATAAGTGGTAATTCTACATTTTCTATCGCTGTCAGATTTGGTATAAGATAAAACTGTTGAAAGATAAATCCAATGTATTTTCGCCGAATATTAACAAGCTGAGTTTCCTTAAAATGCGTAACATCTTGACCGCCAATGATAAGGGTACCCGATGTAGGAGTATCTAAACAACTAATGAGATTCATGAGTGTAGTCTTACCCGAACCTGAGGGACCTACAATAGAGACAATTTCACCGCTCTGTATCGCAAAATCCACTCCGTCCAGTGCTTTAACTACCTCGGAGCCACGAGTATAATATTTCTTCAAATCTTTTGCTTCTAAGACTATATCAGTATTCACCTAAACCCTCCGTTCAATAACTTGCTCATCTTTCTCTATATTCCCCTCACGAAGATGAATGACTCTATCAGCCAGATAAGCTAACTTTACATTATGGGTGGCAGCAATAATGGTAATTTTTTCTTCGTTGCACAACTGCCTTAATAAATCATAGATACCTTGGGCATTTTTAGTATCCAAATTTCCCGTTGGCTCATCAGCCAATAAAATATCTGGCTTATTTGCTAAAGCACGGGCAATTGCTACACGCTGCATCTCCCCGCCTGATAATTCTTTTGGCAGATGATTCATCCTGTTCTTTAGACCTATTCGTTCTAAAAGATATTGTGCCCAAGGCAAGTTTTTATATTTATTAGCAAAAATTATAGGCAGTTGTATATTTTCTAAAGCAGTTAACTCCTTAATCAAAAAGAATTCCTGAAATACAAATCCTATATGATATCGGCGCATATTATGTAACTGTCTTTCATTTAAAGAAGCAAGATTTGCACACAGGACTATAAGACTACCTTCCGTATGTTTGTCCAGGCACCCGACGAGATTTAAAAATGTGGTTTTACCTGCACCAGAAGGACCCATGATGGAAACAAACTCACCTTTTTTAATAGCTACATAAATGCCTTTAAGGGCAACGATTTCTTCTTTGTAAAGGTGGTATACCTTTTTTAACTTTTCTGCCCTTACAGCATAGTCATTGTTTTCCATTTTTATTCTCCACGCCTTATTGCTTCAATGGGCCGCATTTTTGCAGCCCGATATGCAGGCCATATTCCTGATAAAATTCCTAAGATAATTGCCCCAAGAAAACAACCTATAATTATCTGTGGCGTAAATTGTACAATCTCACCTGCTGGGACATAGCCTGCCTTCGACATCACTGCACGAATGAGTTTTTCAATTAATTTTCCACCGAAGATGGCGATAAGTGTTCCAAATATTCCACCCAAAGCGCAGATAATAATCGTCTCGAGCCATATAAGTTTAAAGATATCCATATTTGACGCACCAATGGCTTTCATAATGCCTATCTCTTGTGTGCGTTCAAAGACACTCATCAGTATGGTATTTATTACGCCAATTAAGGATACAAATATGGCTATAAAAGCAACCGACATAACCAGGATTTTAGCAGTTTGCACAAGATTTAGGATCGTTCCCTTTACCTCAGCAAGGCTTATCACCTGTGTTTCTCCTAATTCTTTACGATTATATATCCTGTCTGTAAACATCGGTAGTTTTGCCAAATCGTGTAAACTAATACCAATACCCGTGAGCATCTTATAACGCCGAAAAATTCTCTGAGCTTCTTCTAACTGAATAAAATAGAAACCGTCGTCTTTAGAACCGCTCCGCTCTAGGATTCCCATGACTTTAAATTTGTAAGCATTAAACACCGGCATTTCTATTTCTCTTTCAATCTCTTTTTCTTTGCCACTGACTGGATCAATTACCTTCTCCTTCACTTTTTGCTTGGTCATCTCCTTCACTTTAAGAGTTAATTTCTGTCCCACTTGTAGAAAACCAGTTTGAGCTGCCTCCCAACCCAGGACAATCTCGGTTTCGCCTTTAAAGTGTTTATAATAATCAGTGATTTTAGGTTTGCCATTGGAAAAAGTTTTTACCAAATCCAAACTAACCTCTTCTGTATTAGGATAGGCCAACTCTATGTCTCCGACATTGTAATATTCATTTGTTTCATTCATGATGACTCCTAATACCTTGCTACCATCTTGTAACGTTAATTCATCTTCTACTCTCAAAACTTGATCCTTGGAATAGGTATTTTGCTGTTCAGTTCCTTGAGCATCTCTAGTAACAGCTTTAAAAGTATCATCGAGTGGAGAAATATCGCCTCTTATTTGTGTGCCATCCCTTAAGGTAAGAATACCACCTACGCCAGTTACTTCTGATTTCTTATAAAGCCGAGAGGGAAGCATAACTTTAACGGTCTTAAACGTCTTTTTAGTTTCCTCAAATTCTCCGGTAACTGGATTAAGTTCACGACTCGTAACCTTTTCATATTCCCCTTCGCCAACAATCAACCCTTTTACTACTCGACTGTTCTTTAAATAAATTTCATCTGGTTTGACTTCTCGTGGCTTAAACCATCCGCCCATAGGGCCATCGACTTCTTTCTCTACTTCATTTCCCGTTGCCGGGTCAATTACTTTTTCTTTGTGTTTACCCTTGGCGATCTTCATCATAGGACGCAATCTAGCATAAGTATCTAAATCTATACCCCAAATTGTATAAAAGCCCGTGCCCTCTTCCTTAATTAAAGGAACCATCAACGTAGGTGTTATCTCGGCAACTTCTGGATCCTCCTTTATCTTGGCGACGGTATCATCCGTTAGATAACGTAATGACCCCACACCTGCTAAGGCCACGGTTGCCAATTCATACGGGCAACCTTTGGCCGTAACGAGTAACTGATAACCCATACCACCAACATCTCTTTCCAAGGCTTTACGGTATCCGGTATTGAAACCCAGTAAACTTACCAAGACCGCCACTGCCACACCTACACCACCAATGGTCAAGAATGAACGAATTTTTCTCCGATATAAACTCTTGTAGGCTAAATTTAAATATTTTCTCATTTGATCACCAAACCTTTGCCTAATAGTTTCGTCTCTTTTGTTGTCCCTACGGATTGATAGACAGTACCTTTAACGATTACATTTTTACCTGTCCTCTGGGGTATGGGTGCAAAAGGAGCACTATGCATCTCCACATAGATTGTGCCGCCGGATTTATCCTTGACATAGATAAATCCACCTGTGGGACATTCACTATCAATGACACCTTCAATAACTACATCTTTGTCCACATAGTCCTGGGGATTTAACAAAATCGTTCCGATAGCTGTTTTAGCAGCATTCTCGTCCGGGGAATTCCCAAATTTTTCTATTTTTGGCCCGCACCCACAGATGTACAATCCAAACAACCCGATTAAAACTACTCTTAAAACAACGAATATCTTTTTCATCTGTACACCTCCGTTAATTACTGTTTTTTCTGACTTTTCAAATAATCCTCTATCTTTTTCATAATCTCATCTTTGTTAAAGAAATTACGAAAATAGAATTCATCAACCATAATGAGCGCCTTTTTTACAGCCCTCTTGCTGGCAGCCGATATATCCTTACCCTCAATTGTTACCTTTATTGGTGCAATTTTGTCTATCTTCTCATCAGTTATATTCGTTTTGGTTAAAACGTCTTTCGTATAAAAATGAACCACAGATAAGCCTTTAAATTGGCTAAACTCAGTTTTATTTATCTCAACCGATACTATCTTCCCTTTTTCTTTGCCCTGAGCGCCAATAGCAATAATTGCTTTGAATCTACCTTGCGGTGTGTCCAAATTTAATGGCAGCACATACCCTAAAATCTCTCCACGCACAAAATGTGGTTTATAAGCTTCGTCTCTATAAACCACATACACTGGATAAACGAAATCAGAAGGTTCTGTATTGCTATCCAGCTTTTCCCCTAAACGTCCTTCAATAAGAGAAACACTATTTCTCAAAGAAATAAAGTCAACAACAAACCTCGATGCATCAGGAAAAACCTTTTTAATCCTGGGTAAGGTTTCGGATTCTAAAAGAGCGATCTTATTCTTATTTTCTACTAAATATTTTACTTTTGCAAACACCTCGTCTTTTTTGATCTTATTGCCAAATTTAAAATCATCAAGGTAAACAAAAACCTTTTTCATACCACGCAAGGTTTTTTGAAATCCCTCATGTTCTCTTTGTGTAGGGTCATTAATGCGGCTTACCATATCAAGAGCCAAAGTATCTTTGTCTGAAACTTTCAGATTTCCCAATTGCTCATGGACATAAAAATGTTCCAGTGTTAAACCAATAAACTGGGAATAAAATTCCTGCGTCTGAAGCCGTTCTTTCTCGAAAGAAGGTAGTTTCTGATAGTAAAATTCATGAATCCTCTCATCTAAATCAAAGGCAAGCATTAATTGTGAATTATCTGCGCCAGGCCAGCCTTGATTAGCTCCAAAGACCCATCCTATTCTATCCGGGCCTTTCAAAATCTCGTAAAAGACATAAGGAATATCTTTGGTCTCCCAAACGGAATCCCACTTATCACCTAATCGTCTTTCGAGCTCCCTAAACAAAGCTTCACTACCTACACCGCGTTTTTCACCTATTTCGTCAGTACGGATAAACTCTGTACGAAAATTTGTTCTTTCTGGAAAGAGCCGTAGTGTATCTTGATCCGGATTGTTCAATTGACAGGGCACAACTTGAGCTTGGGGAAATGCGTTTGTGTTAGTTAAAAATAAGCCTGCTAAAGTCACAATTACGATAGTCAATCTTTTACCCATAAGTACCCCCTTATACCTTAAAATTTTACCAACCAAACCAACCACCGCCTTTTTGAGCATAAAATAATATTCCTATCCAGGTATCTTCTCTACCAAAAGTGGTATTTAAATCTCTTGAGGCCACAAACTGGATATTATAATTGGCAGAAAAACTATACGTAAGACCTAACCTTGCAGCGGTATCACTGTCTCTAAGAGAACGATTGAAATCCTGAGTTAAATTTTGAAATTGTAGATAAGTCGTCCAACGATTCCCTTTGCCTAATGCATATTTAGCCTCAAAAAATTCCCCTAAGATATTTTCTCTATTCTCATCCTGACCGCCGGAAATCTCAAATCTTAGACGTGCCGGACCAACAATTTTTTGACCATCAATTCCTGTGCGCCATCTTTTAATAATATCACCATTGAATTCGCCTTGCTCTTCCCTATTTAAAGTGCGTAGCCTTTCTACCCCCGTAGGATCAAAGATTCTACCCATCAGGAATGATATTCCTAACCAGTCATTCAGATGCTCGCCAATGCGTGGAGTAGAAAGTTTACCTGCCAAGGCAAAGTTGTTATTCCGGTGAAAGTATTCCATGCCAGAGCCGCGCGTCAAACCTAATTGATATTCCAATTTTTCACTCTGGCCATCAATAGCTATTCCCCAGTCCCTTTCCATACCTACGAATTCCATTATTGGGCTTTGTAAAAGCGTACCGTGTGTATCAATCCAAGGTTGAATTCCATACGGTACGTAGAAATGACCTACCCTTACATTAAGCATAGGTGGTAGAACACGAAGCCTCAAATAGGCATTATGCAGTTCTGTCTCATAATCATCTAAATGTTCTGTATATTCACGTTTCATCTTTTCACCATGATCAAACTGGTCATTGTAATAAGCTGCTCTAAATTGTAAATTCATATCACCGATCTGGCCTTCTGGTCCTGAGAAAGTGCCAAATAAAATATAGCCGACAGAATTTCTTCCTTCAGCTTGACCCAATACGGTGGAATAACGGCTAGAAAAATACAATTCTTTATATAAGATATAACTATCCTTATTCGTCATCGATTTAAATAAATTTCCCAAATAAGTCCCTTGATCCTGAGTGGTTTTTGGCTTTTCTAGGCCCTTATCAATCTGCTCAAAAATATCGTCATCTGCTAAGACAAAATTGCTTATGAAAAACATTACTATAATAAAAGCTATTTCTTTTTGGGAAATCATATCCTTCTCAATTGAAAATGAATGCCAGAATCTTATCTATTTTTTTGGCTCATGCAAGGGTGATTTTCAAGTGTTTCGTATAAATGGGCACATTGCTGGTTGTCTCTATACAAATTTTTTAAACACAACTCAAGCGGCATTTCCGTTACGTTGTATTTACTGTAGGGTATTAGGGCGCATGATTCTATGTATCCCTCCGGGTTAATATGAATAAATCCCTTTCCTGCCTCCCTGCAATTGTCCATAAGCTCCTCGTCCCCGGGGAAATCAATTAAATAAGTATTTGCACTTTCTTTTATTTTCAAAAACCATTGCCGAAAAGAGTCTCTTTGTGAAGATGATAACGATAGTTGTTGGTTAGGCGACCTCCCTGTAGGTATGTATTCTATGAAACACCCTAGCCGGGCACCGTAAGGATACTTCTCTAGAAATACCTCTTCCTTTTGAAGTTGTTCCACATTGTCCGATGTAACCGTAATAGAAAACCCGTAAAGTATTTTATTGCTTTTAAGGTTATCGAAGGCATTCATAATACGGTTGTATATGCCCACACCGCGCCTTTTATCAGTATCTTCTAAACTACCTTCGAGACTAACTACGGGGATTATATGGGGTAACATGGACAACTTTTTTGCAACATCATCGGAAACCATTGTCCCATTGGTTATCAGGATGAAAAGGCAGTCGCTATGACTGCTTAAAATATCTAACAGATCCGGGTACAGCATAGGTTCTCCACCGGTAAGGACAAAAAAGAAGCAGCCGAGCGAACTGGCTTGTTTCAGGGTATCTTCCAACACTTTTTTGGGCAACACTTTTGTTTCTCTATACACCCTTGCATAACAATGATCACAGTCAAGGTTACAATCCGAGGTAAGGCTTAAAACAAAAGAATGCGGTATGGGGTAATCAAACTGATTCTGTAAATGGAGATTGAGTTTATATTTCTTCCATACCTTCCCGAAGAGATTCAATGTTAACCACAAGTGTCGTGGAGAAGATAATGCCCATGGTAAAAACGCTCTCCTGAAGATGCGCAGGTTATATTTGAATCTATTGGAAGATATCTCCATTAATGCTTATGTCCTTCATGGCTTTCAACTCCAGTATGTTCATGGGTATGTTCGTGTGTTTCACCTTCCTCTTTTTCTGATAAACAAGGACACGTTTCTTCTTTACCTTTGCAATGGCCGCAATCACAATCCTTCATCCTAGCAGCACACCCACAGGTGTAGGGTGCTGGGTTCTTTTTAAAGGTCTTTTTACAATTTTCCGAGCAGAAGTAGTAAACCTTACCTTTGTACTCTTCTGATGGAGCTTTTTTGACATTGCCAACTTCCATACCGCACACAGGGTCTTTAACAACCTCGGCTTTTTCCCCCTTTACATCTGTCTTTGCTTGAACTAAATGCCCACTATTTTCATGGCTACTATGTTCTTCATCTCCTCCACATGTTCCACCGCATGCCCATAGGGCTTTACAGACATAAATGCCACTTAAACCAACAACAAAAGTACATACTAAAACTCTTCTTACAACGCGATTCATAATGATCTCCTTTCTAAAGGTTTAAAAAAAGCTACTATTAAAGTTGTTAAGTATTATGTCAATTGTCTTTGAAGTACTTAGCATGAATAGTTTAGTCTTCGCCATCATAAACAATCCTCCTTTTGCAATCGATTCGAATACTTTTACAATACGTAAAACAAGTATTAACAAATTTACGATAATGTGTCAAGTAAATATGTTGCGTTAAAACAATGTTTATCAGGTAAATTATTGTTTATGCCCTGCCAGATGTTTAACCTCCGTATGCCATTTCCAAAGTTTATATATGGCTGGATAAACAAGCAATTCCAGGATAAATGATGTAAAGATACCTCCAATCATGGGGGCGGCTATCCTTTTCATCACATCAGCTCCCGCCCCTGTTGACCACATGATAGGGAAAAGAGCTACAAACATTACTCCTACTGTCATAGCCTTTGGTCTTACACGTTTTACCGCTCCATAGTTGATTGCCTCTTTAAGATCAATCATACTCCTCATCCTGCCATCTTTTTTCATCTCATTATATGCAAGGTCGAGATATAAAAGCATAAATACACCGGTTTCTGCATCGACACCCATCAGAGCAATAAGTCCTACCCATGTGGCAACATTCATATTGTAACCAAGTATCCACAAGAGCCAGATTGCTCCAACAGCAGAAAAGGGTACGGCAAGCAGTATGATCATGCTTTTTACCATGGAATGGGTATTAAAGTAGAGAAGCATAAAGATGATAAAAATCGTTACTGGTACGACCATGATAAGCTTCTTCGCGACACGCTGCATATACTCATACTGCCCACTCCACTCAAGGGAATAACCGGTTGGGAGAACAAGCTCTTTCTGAACAGCTTTTTTTGCATCTGAGACATAGCCTCCAATATCACGGCCCTCAATATCAATATAAACATACCCTACCAGTAATCCATTTTCATTCTTAATCATGGAAGGGCCTGTTATCAGATTTATATCAGCAAGCTGGCTTAATGGAATCTGGACACCACTCTTTATTGGCACAAGTACCCTTTTCAGCTTTTGGATATCACTACGAAAACTCCTTGCATATCTCACATTAATTGAGTATCTTTCTCTACCTTCTACCGTTGTTGCAATATTGTCTCCACCAATTGCTGATGTAATAATCCTCTCGGCCTCTGTTATACTGATACCATATCGGGCAAGCTCTTCCCGTTTCAGCGTAAAATCAATATAGTATCCACCCGCAGTCTCTTCAGCATAGATGCTTCGTGTCCCTGGCATACCCTTGAGGATTGATTCTATACGGTTTCCAATCTCTTGAATCATCTTCAAATCTGCCCCGTATATTTTGACTCCCAAAGGTGTCCTTATCCCTGTTGTAAGCATATCTATCCTTGTCTTAATGGGCATTATCCATGCATTTGAAACACCCGGGAATCTCATGATTTTATCCATCTCTGAAGTAAGTTCTTCCATGCTTTTGTGATCAGGCCATATATGTTTGAAAGGCTTTTGCAGGATTTCAGGAAGAGAAGAATACCATTTTTTTATTTTAGGCCACTCTGATTCCGGTTTCAATGTAATGGTGGTCTCTACCATGGAGAGTGGTGCAGGGTCTGTTGATGAATCTGCCCTGCCTATCTTACCAAACACCCTTTCTACTTCCGGAAAGGATTTTAAAATCTTATCCTGAACATGAAGCAGACTCCCAGCCTCTGTAACGGAGATGCCAGGTAATGTTATTGGCATATAAAGAATTGCACCTTCATTGAGTGGTGGCATAAATTCAGAACCGAGTCTCGGGTAGATAAATCCTATCGTAAGAGCTACAAGGAGAATCGCAGAAATTATTACTGCCCAGCTATGCTTTACAACGAATTCAACAGCAGGATGATAGATCTTCATAAGTGGTCTGCTGATAGGATGCGTGTCCTCGCCATGGATTTTTCCAACGAGTACCGCATTCGTAACCCTGGCAAGCCATGCAGGACGGAATGTATAATTATCCATACGGGTGAACAAAAGTCTTATCGCCGGGTCCAGCGTTATTGCAAGAAGAGCAGCCACAATCATGGAAAATGTCTTTGTATAGGCAAGGGGTTTAAAGAGTCTTCCTTCCTGTGCTTCAAGCGTAAAAATAGGCAGGAAAGAAACGGCAATTACCAGTAATGCGAAGAAACTGGGTCCGCCAACCTCTTTTACTGCATTGATAATTACCTCTTGATAACTCCCTTTTCTTCCACCTGCATCCCAGTATTCGAGTTTTTTATGAGTCTGCTCAACAACTACTATTGCAGCATCAATCATTGCCCCAATCGCAATGGCAATACCACCGAGGGACATGATGTTTGATGTAATGCCCATGAGATACATGGGAATGAACGAGATAATAATTGCAATAGGGATGGTAATGATTGGGATTATTGCGCTTGGGAAATGCCAGAGAAAGATCAGAATAAAAATACTTACAACTATTAACTCTTCTTTGAGCGTTCCTTTCAGTGTTTCTATGGCCCTCTTAATCAATTCAGAACGATCATAGGTTGTTATAATTTCACAACCTTTGGGCAATGCGGATGCTGTATTCTTTATTTTTTCTTTAATCCTATCAATAACCTTCAGGGCGTTTTCCTTATCCCTCATTATTACTATACCGCCCACTACCTCCCCTTTGCCATCAAGTTCAGCCACACCTCTTCGGATATCGGGCCCTAAAATAACATTTCCAATGTTCTTTATAAGAATGGGCGTACCACCCTTTTCATTAACACCTACAACGATCTTTTCTATATCTTCTGTGGAATGGATATAGCCCTTTCCCCTTACCATATATTCTCTTCCCGTGAATTCAACAAGCCTTCCACCCACATCATTATTGCCTTGCCTAATTGCCTCTATTACCTTTTCAAGTGGGATGTTGTAAGCGAGCATACGATTGGGGTCTACATTAACCTGATACTGCTTTACAAATCCACCAATGGGTGCAACCTCTGCAACACCTGGTACTGATTGAAGATAATACCGCAGATACCAGTCCTGAAAGCTTCTGAGCTTCTCTATACTATTGTTACCGGATTCATCGACAAGTGCATATTCATAAACCCAACCAAGACCATTTGCATCGGGTCCTAATTCTGTACGAACCCCTTCCGGCAAGCGAGGAATTATCTTACTCAGATACTCAAGAACCCTTGAACGAGCCCAATACAGGTCAGTGCCATCCTGGAATATAATATAAACATAGGAATAGCCAAAATCTGAAAACCCTCTGATGGTTTTCACCTTTGGCGCGCCAAGCATTGCGGTGATAATTGGGTAGGTAACCTGATCCTCAATAATATCAGGACTGCGGTCCCATCGTGAATATATGATTACCTGGGTATCTGATAGATCAGGTATTGCATCGAGTGATACATTCTTAAGCGACCACCATCCGGCGATAACAGCGGCTCCAACAATGGTAAATACAATAAATTTGTTTCGTGCAGAGATTTCAATAATTTTGTTAATCATCAATCAGTTCCGTGTGGTTCTGTGTGCTCAGAACCTTTACGGCTCATGCTCATCTTACTCAGTGCAGCCTCTAAGTTTGATTCAGAGTCAATAAAGAAGTTCGCGGATGTAACGACCTTCTCTCCTTCTTTAACTCCTTCTATAACTTCATACATTCCCTCTCCATACACGTTAACCTTGATTTCCCTTGGTTCAAAATAACCATCTCCAAGGTCAACAAAGACAATCTTCCTTTCGTCTGCATCGAGGACTGCTCCAATTGGCACCGCAATCTTTAGCCCGTAATCCACATGTATCTCTACATTCATATACATCCCAGGTTTCAGTACAAAATCTGGATTACTAAGCTCAATTCTTATCTTATTTGTTCTTGTCTCACTGGATATGCCAGGATAAATATATGAGACCGTCCCTGTGAATGTTTTCTCTGGAATGTAAGGGGAAGATATTCTCACCTCTTGACCCAGCTTAATGAAGGGAAGCTCGTACTCATAAACCTGGGCAAGTACCCAGATATTGGAGATATCTGCTATCATATAAAGATCGTTACCTGAAAGGAAATGGTGTCCCTTCAAAATATTTTTTTCAATTACAAAACCCTCTATAGGAGAGTATATGGTCAAATACATGGTAACCTTACCGGTATTTTCGAGTGATGAAATCTGGTCGTCACGAATACCCAATATCTCCAACTTATGCCGTGATGATTCGAGAATGGATTCTGCCGAATTATCTGTCCCTCCGGTATTCTGCTGTATAGATTTTCTTGTCTCAAGTGCAAGGAGGTATTCTTTCTGTGCTGATACAAGTTCAGGGCCGTATACGCTGAAAAGTGGTTGTCCTTTTTTAACGTACTGTCCAGTATAATTCACATACAACTCATCAACCCAGCCTTCAGTTTTGAGATTAACATGTGAAATCTTTGATTCATCATAATCAATAATACCAACAGCCCTTATCATTTTGTGTATTGGTTGTTTCTTAATAACCTCAGTTCTGACTCCTATCAACTGCTGTTTCTCAGCGCTTATATTTATAGTGAGGCGGTCACTTACACTGAATGATTCAGGAACTTCTTCTGTCTCAAATGGCTCCATCTCCATACCCATTGAATCTTTGCCATGTTTATCCGAGATCTCTTTGGGGTTCATAGTTGACCGGTACATGATTTTTTTCTTTTGCTTCTCTGGTGTTGTTTCCTTCGGTACATATTTCATACTACAGATGGGGCAATCCCCTGGCTTATCAGATGTGTAATTCGGGTGCATTGGGCAGTAGTAAATTACCTTTTCTGACGTAGCGCTTTTTTTACTTGCACAGCCAGGCTGCCATCCTATAACGATTAATATGGCAAGTATAAGAAATATATATCTTTTCATTTTGCACCTACTTATTTTATTAAGAAATACACCGGGATAATCTTCAAATAAATATGTCTGATATCCCAACTTCATCAATCCTTAAATAGCATTCTCCTACACCATTGTTCCTGATAGCTGAAGGTTAATGGGTGAATACTTGAGTTTACAAATGCGTAGCAACTATACATTTTTATTGTGTCAGCTGCCTACCTATGGCCCTTTCCATGTTTGCCAAGTTTTGTTCAAAATCGATCAGAGCCCTGTAATATAGAAGTCTTGAATTTAAAAGAATCCTCTGGCTGTCAATAACGGTAAGGAAATCCACCCTGTCTGTCTCATATCCAATACGTGCAGCCTTTAATGATTGCTCGGCCTGGGGGATTACACCCGTTTTATAAAGATTTATGGTGCTTTCAGAAGATTGTATTTTAACCAAAAAGTCTTTGACCTCAAACAATGTCTTGTTGTTGATAAAGCGATAATCTGACTTAGCGGCGTCAAGCTCTTCATTTGATTCTTTAACCTTCAACCTATTTTTAGGCCACAGCCAAGGAATATTAATAGTAATCTCCGATGCCCATGTATCGGGTCGGCTGGCATCTCTCATATATTCCACCATCGGTTCAAAGTCTGCATAGTAATAATCCCTTTTTGAAAGTTTTAAGTTTGCCTCATTCCTTTTTACGGCATGATCAAACCTCTTAAGTTCGGGCCGGTTTTTAATTGCAAGATCTTCCAATTCTTTTAACGTCATGTTTAGGGTGTGTTTTTCAAACGGCCGTGGTTTTCCTACAGGAATATGTGTAGGTCTGTCTAATAAGGTATTTAATCGGGCTATAACAGATTCCTTTTCCTTGTTTAAAACGATTACGCTGTTCGCCAATGTGGAAGATTCAACTTGTGCGGCAAGCACATCCCTCTGGGTAGCTTTACCCACGGAATATTTTGTTTCGGCAATCTTAGCAAACTTGCGGAGCAACTCTCTGTTTTCCTCGGTAATATCAATAGCACGGTTAATGTAATAGAGTTCGTAAAAAGCAGATTTTACAAGGGCTATAATTTCTTGTATTTTGGCTTGAGATTCTTTTTGTATCATGTTGGACTCTTCGACGGCTATCTCACCCCTGAGACGCAGTTTCCCGGGAAAGGGTATCTTCTGGGATACCCCAAAGCGTTGTTGGAGCATATCGGTTTTTCCATTGATATCGATGGGGCTGCCTGCCATATCAAAAGATCCGGCGCGAATGGAAGGGTCATCCAATGACTTGGCCTGCGAGATCTTTGCCTTCGCTGCATTTATGCGTTTTTGGGCCGCGACAATTTCAGGGTTGTGTTGTACTGCCTCCTGGATTAACCATTTCAAATCCAATGGCGCTTCATCCCCGTTCATTTTCACAACAACGGTTTTGCTGATTGTCTGTTTCTGAGGCGCACCAATGTCTTTTTCGTTGGCTATGACAATGATATCAGAAGAAGCAAGGAGGATGGAAAAGATTAGAAACTGCATTATTGGTATTCTATGCACGCCGAACTCCTTTGCTATATAACGCGGTGTATACACAACCGAATTGAAGGTTGTGAGTTGAAGTTAAGGATTATGGTACAGATCAATTACTTCAACGACTTACAACTCTCGAGAGATAACCGTTTGATTATCCACATACAGGCATGTGGCATGACATTGTCCTGCACCCGCTTGCATGCGCGTGTATAAAGGGCTTATGAAACAGGGAAAACCAAATTGTTACTGCAAAGAAAAGTGATAAAAGGCACGAAAGATAAAATTCTATTTTGTTAAAATAGTGGGGGGTGGTATTTGATTCAAGAAGACGTTTTATTCGCTCTTCGACCACCCTTTGTCCTCCGGAAAATGCAGCCAGTGGAGAGAGTGTAGCCTTCGTTTTGGATTTAGACAACTTCACGAGTGCGCTTGCAAGTTCTAAGGGCTCTTTTGAGATGCTTATGGCAGTATCATCCGCTGCCTTTTCTGATGAAGCAGAATACAGGTTTAACAAGTAATGATTAATTGAAAGAAAAAAATTGAATGAGTATAGTAGTTGCATGACAAACAACTTTAAAGGTGTCATATCCTTTCTATGATGTATTTCGTGGAGGATTACAGCTAAAAGTTCTTTTGTTGTTAACTGAGAACATATGCCTGTGGATAAATATATTGTTGGTTTTAAAATACCCAAGGTAAAAGCGCTGAGTGACTCGCTATCGTAAAGGACTATACGTTGGCTGTAATGGTGCATTTCAGTTAAAGTTTTTTTTAAGGTAGGATGGTTTTCTATAGATAGGGGGGTGATGAAACGAACAAAACGATAATTCCTGGATAGCATGAAGAGTACTTTATAAATAGCCTTGTATGTTCCCAGCAAAAGTACCACAATACAAACCCAGGGAAGTACTGTAGAAAAAGTATGTAGGGTAAAAAAACATTTAGAACAAATACTCCCGCAGCAAGTAACAGTTTCGTAAGTGAACTTGGTATCAGATACATACCCTTTGACGCCAATCAGAGTGCCCACACCTATTACCGAGAGAATTGAAAGGTTAATGAATATTACTACCACAAAATATAGTTGCGCTTTTTCTTGTTGGTTCATGCTGAAATACTTCATTTTATTACGTCACCAACTTGTTCCATGGAGGACAATACTCGTTTCTTAGATTTAATTAATTGCGAAAAATATTCTAACTTATTTGGATCTACCAGTGACATATAATCCACAAAATTGGCTATTGCCGACTGGAATGAAAATTCAGAAACTCCTTCTACTACTTTTTTAGATACAATTTTTAAAAATTGGTCTCTACTATAGGTAGGTTTGTAAAAATACGCCTTGCCTCGTTTCCTTTTATTAAGAAGACCTTTCTTTGTCATTCTATTCGTAACTGTAATTATTGTTGAGTATGAAATCTCTCTATTGATAGGAAAACAATCAAGGATATCTTTTACACATGCCTCTCCACGCTTCCACATTATCTCCATAATATCCTTTTCCAATGCTCCTAACACTTGATTTAACCCTTCTTTGAAAGGATTAAAATTGAATTTCAACTTTAGTCGTTCAGTCATTTGAATCTCTTTTTCAAAATTTATCTATTTCCGCAAAAAGAAATTTTAATACTTTTAGCACTCACTTTTATGCAATGCGGCTCTCTAAATACGACTTACATCCTTTTGAGAATGGGAAATTAACCTTTTTATTATTTGGGGTATTATAGGACGATATTAAATTGGGGCTATTATATTCTACACATTGTAGAACTTGCAAGCATAATTTATAAAAATTGAATAAATCAACATTAGTAATACTATTTTGATACCAGTAATTTTTTTACTTTAAATACGCACTTTTACCACGATTTTAATGGAAGAAACGTTTTTTACGGTTACAGAAAAATTAGGCGTAAATTTTTAAAATGGTTGTATTTTTTGATTTATTGAAATTGTATAATCGAAAAATACGTACAGCGCACAAAGAATGTATATTACAATAAGGCTTTGTCTAGGGGATTTAATTTTTAGGTACGATTTTGATATGGTAGGTTTTCGTTTAGATTGTTAAAAAAAATTCAGATTCTTTTAAATAGAGTAGAATTTATTTTTGGAAATATCATTGTTTTCTCAGTTTTCTTCTAACGTAAGACCAAATAAATTGTGTAGAAAGGGGCATTGAATGAGAGTACTTGTAACAGGTGGTGCTGGTTTTATTGCTTCCCATTTAGTAGATCGTTTGGTTGCAGATGGACATCGTGTAGTTGTGATCGATAACCTTTCTGCGGGAAGAAAAGAAAATGTTAATCCTGATGCGTCATTTTATCAGATAGATATTTGTGATATTGCTGCTTTGGAAGAGGTATTCAAGAAAGAAAAACCAGAAATTGTGGATCATCACGCTGCCCATGTCAATGTTCGTAAATCGGTAGAGATGCCTGTTTACGATGCCAATATCAATATTCTTGGTTCCTTAAACCTCTGTGAATTGTCAAGAAAATATCAAGTCAGAAAGTTTATCTACGCTTCGACTGGCGGGGCTGTCTATGGAGAACCAAAGGACTTGCCCGTTATTGAAACCTATCCTGTTGAACCTCTTTCACAGTACGGTGTTAGCAAGCATACGGTGGAACATTATTTATCAGTCTTTTATAAATTATATAACTTAAATTTTACCGTATTAAGATACCCAAACGTATATGGGCCAAGGCAATCCTCTCATGGAGAAGCGGGTGTTGTTGCAATCTTTAGTGAGCAAATAATTCAGAATATACGTCCCACAATTTTTGGCGATGGTTCTAAAACTCGGGATTATGTTTATGTGGATGACATTATAATGGCGAATGTGTTTGCCTTAAATGATAATATTGGTAAGGGAAAGATTTACAACCTTGGATGGGGTAAAAAAATTTCAGATTTGGATGTGTTTCGCACTGTTAGAAGGATTCTTGCATCAAATATTGAGCCCATTTTTAGTCAAAAACGTCCCGGCGAAATTGATCATATAAGTTTGGATAGCTCAAAGGCAAGGAAAGAACTTGGGTGGAAACCAACAATTGTCTTCGAAGAAGGTATCAAGCTATCGGTACAATATTATCAGAACTTAAACGGTTTACATCAAACAGTGCAAGTTTAAGCAAGGTAATATAAAACCAAGGTTATTCTTCTTAGAATATTATAGTTCTATCTATATCGTTTGATAAGAAGGACAGTCGATACCAAAAAATGGAATGAGAAAACGTATTATCGTTTTGTCCACTGGAAGCCCTTTCTCGCTCCCTTTTGACCGTATTTTTTCCGTTCCTTCATCCTGCTGTCTCTCGTTAAAAGACCCCCTTCACGCAAACTGTCAGCGAATGCCTTGTCTGATTTAGATAACGCTCGCGCAATGCCAAGAGATATTGCGCCGGCTTGACCGGACATGCCTCCTCCTTTGACATTCGCCAATACATCAAATCCCTCCAGTGTTTTTGTGGTTTTCAGTGGAATCATTACTATGCCTCTTTCCCGATCTATGGGGAAATAGCTGTCTAAATCCTTATCGTTTACAAGTATCTTGCCCTTTCCTTTTTTTATCCTTACCCTTGCAATAGATGTCTTACGTCTCCCTGTACCCCAAACATATTGCTCTCCTGCCACTTTTCTCTCCTTCGATTAATTACGAATAGTCAACTCTTTTGGTTGTTGTGCTTGATGTGGATGCTCGGCACCCGCATAAATTTTTAATTTTCTTAACATATCTTTTCCGAGTCTTGATCTTGGCAGCATTCTTCTTACTGATCGGTGAAAGACCTTTTCCGGTGATGTCTCGAGTGTTTTCCCAACCATCCGCTTTCGTAGACCACTCTGGAAACCAGTTACGTAGTAATGAATTTTCTCCTTCATCTTCTTCCCTGTGAGTTTTACTTTGCTAGCATTAGTAATAATAACAAAATCTCCCACATCAACATGTGGGGTATATTCAGGCTTGTGCTTACCCTGAAGAACCCTTGAAACGGTTGTTAACATCCGACCCAGTATCTTGTTATTGGCATCTACTATGAACCAATTCCTCTTTACATCCTTATTTTTAGCCATAAAAGTATTCATTTGCTTTGATTCCTTAAACTTTGAAAATTAAAAGCGCCTTATTAAATAAGGCGCTTTTATGTTACAAAACGAATAGTAGTAAAAAACTCTCTAGAATATTAATGTTTACACTTACAAGGGTCTGTCTTTCCCTTTTCGCATTTCTCTGCACACTTTGCATCTTTTGGGCAACCACAAGCCGCAGCAAAAGTATTAGCAACACCCACAGTGAACATTAATGCGCCCACAAACGCCATCGTCACACCAATCTTCTTCAACATTTCCTTATTCTCCTTTCAACTAATTATTAAAAATTATAGAAATAAAGTACGGTACTTATTTTTTCTAGCACTTACAGTCCTTAGATTTTCCGGCACAATGACTGCATGGACATCCCTGTGGACACGTGCAAGTACCCGCTATCGCAGATTTGATAAGAATCGGCACGTTCGCTAATCCAACTCCAAACACTAGGCTGCCCAATAGCAGTAATGAAACATATAACTTTTTCAACCCGATTCCCTCCTTTCTTTAATAAATAATATATTACACATTATTTACTACGAAATATTCTATGAAGATAAAGAGGTAGAATTAATGTTTATATATACTAGAATACCTTATAATTGTCAATTAAATTTTCGTATTATCATAAGTTAAGATTAAATTTTAATTGACAGGCCGATAGCTTGTCATTAACATAATTCGAGTTTTACGTTGATTAGTATAGTTTTTAAAGATTTGCAACTTTGCTGATATTAACAATGCCACAGGATATTTTAACAGATTTAAGTAATTTGGATTTAAATAAAGCCGCGGTAGATATAGAAGATATTCGTGCTGTCATACCGCACCGATTCGAGATGGAACAGTTGAGTGGTATTGTAAAGTTCGACCCAAAAAACCGTATTATAGTAGGTTATAAGAACGTTTCACACAATGAGTTCTGGGTGAGGGGACATATTCCTGGCCGTCCACTTATGCCTGGTGTAGTCATGCTAGAAGCCGCTGCACAGCTCTGTACCTATTATTATAAAAAAACTACCCACGACGATCGATTCCTGGGTTTCGGCGGTATTGATAAAGTCAAATTCCGTGGAAAAGTTGTGCCTGGCGATAAACTCATTCTGATAGCAAAAAATAAGGAATTGCGTTCGCGAAGGGCCATCTTTGATACCCAGGGGGTGGTGGATGGAAAACTGGTATTTGAAGGGGTTATTATTGGGATGGTAGTGTAATATTGCATTTTAAGATTAGCTCGTTTCCAAATTTAAAATTTCCAAAAGGTCTTTAATACGTTTAATGGAATAATCAGGGTTTATATGTTTACCCTGCTCTTTTAGATATGCCTTATAATGTCTACCATGTTCAAACATCACCGTAACCATTCCCAGAGATTTGCTGGCGGCTAATTCATCATCTATCTTATCACCTATACAGACGATTTCTTCCGGCTTCAAACTATACCGTTGTATGATTTCTTTAAAACAATTCCTTTTTGGCTGACCATTAGTTCTATCTGTAATCAATATCTCATCAAAGTAATTGTCATTTAATCCTAGCGCGTCAATCTTCTTTCTCTGTACTTGCTTCTCTCCCGAAGTGACAAGGATTAGCTTGTAGCCCTGAGACTTCATTTGATTTAGAGTGTTCATTACGTCAGGAAAGAGGGTGATGTTGGAGATATCTACGTGAATAAATTCTTCTAATAATTCCCTTGCATATCTATTTGGAAGATTGTAAAGAGCTACGATCTTTTCGTAGACATTAGTCCTTATCCCGTACTTATCTTCGATTTCTGTTTGCAAATGATATGATTCCTCTTCAGAGCGGTTAATCATTTTGGCAATTGTTTTGGCAACTTGTCTTCTGCCCCGCAATACAAGTGTACCATTACAGTCATAAAGAGTATCGTCTAGGTCAAAGATGATGGTCTTAATATTCGCGTGAGGTTTCAACATATGGTTATCGTATGTAAGCCTCAGTCACATATCGGCGCATCATGCGGTGACTATTAAAATAGTAGGCAACCTTGCCAATTGAATTTTTCATGATTTTTATCCACTGATTTCTGTCATAATAATACATTGGGATAATTGTGTTTTCCAATTTGTTGTACAGGTCTTCGGCATCTATCATATCATTGGTATTCGTGAGTGAAGATTCTAGCGGTTTGGGACCTATAGACCAACCTGTGACTCCCTCGATGTGCCCCTCAATCCACCATCCGTCTAAGATACTAAAATTAATTACACCATTATGCGCGGCCTTCATACCGCTGGTACCCGATGCCTCACGCGGACGCAATGGTGTATTGAGCCAGACATCTACCCCGGAAACCAGTTTTAAAGCCATTTCTGTATTATAATCCTTTAAAAATACAACATTGATTTTATTACTAATATTTTTTGAAAGATCGATAATCCTTTTTATGATGTCTTTGCCAGGGGTATCTTTTGGGTGTGCCTTTCCAGCATAGAGAATTTGAAATTGTCCCTTTTCGCTTATCTTTAACAGCCGTTCTAGATTTGAAAATATTAAATCGGCCCTTTTGTATGAGGTAAACCGTCTTGCAAATCCAATGGTTAAAACACTTACACTTATCTCTGTACCGGATGCCTTTTTTACATAACTGGCGAGATCGTTTTTAGCTTGGAGATGAGCCTCCCACAATTCTCCGTCTGGGATGATCTCTGAACGAACAAATAGCTCAGGCTCATTTGCCCAACCGGGGATGTATTTATCATATAATTGCTTCATGTTTTCACATGTCCACGTAAATGAATGAACGCCGTTTGTAATAGCATTGATTTCGTAACCAGGGAACAAGGTTTTAGATACCTCGCCATGTTTTTTGGCAACGCCGTTGACGTAACTGCTCAAGTTTAATGCAAGTCGTGTCATATTTAGATGATTATCGCCTCCAAGCTTTTTTAACTGTTCCATGGGTATTACCTCGCCCAACACTTTTTTTACAAGATCGTAGGAGAATCGGTCATGCCCAGCGTCGATAGGGGTATGCGTAGTGAATACGCACAAGTCTTTTACTGTATCAACATCCCAAATCCACTGCTCATCCCATACGCTTTCAACGTCTCTTTTATGCATCAAAAGTAATTCGAGTGTCAATAAACTGGCATGCCCTTCGTTCATGTGATACTTTTTGATATGAAATCCAAGTGCATGGAGCGCACGCACACCACCGATTCCCAGTACAATCTCCTGTTTTAGTCGATAACAATCGTCGCCCCCGTATAGATAGGCGGTAATTTCACGATCCTCTTTTGTATTTTCTTCAACATCAGTATCGAGGTAGAGCACATCCACTCCTCCACCGGTGACGCTTCGCACTTTATAACACCAGGTTTGGATATACACATCGCGCTCTTCGATTTTAACCAGAATCTTTTTGGATGAGCGTACCATAAGCTTGGATGGATCCCAATCTATAGGATATTCAATCTGATTCCCGTTGTTATCAATATCTTGGCGAAAGTAACCCTTTTTTGAGATTAGTGTAACGGCAACCAGCGGTATTTTAAGATCTGCACATGATTTTATTGTATCGCCAGCAAGAATTCCCAGGCCTCCACTATATGTTGGTATATCGTTGGAGATGCCGATTTCCATAGAAAAATAGGCAATCTTTGCTTCATTATTCATTTTGGATAGGGCATGTTAGTGCACTCACCTATTTGAGAATGAGATGATATAAAGTTTTAGAATACAAAAGGAATAACTGTCTCGCTGTGGTTGTGCAAATGAGCAAGCAAACTAATAGAACATTTATGTTTTTCTTCTGAGGAATCAATATGAATCATACTTTGTTTTCAAAACCTGTGAAGCTTAAATTCAATACGGGAAATTCAAGTTATAGATGTATGGGTCTATCAACGGCTGCATGAGCAGCCTCTAAAATAGCCTCAGATAAAGTAGGGTGGGGGAATATGTTATTCGACAACTCGGTGGCCGTTCCTTCTAAAATGGTGGTAAGTGATATACCCCACATCAGCTCTCCTACGTTTGGCCCTATGGCATGCGCCCCCAATATCTCCCCACATTTTTCATCGGTAATGATCTTTACAAACCCATCTTCATATTCTCCATCGATGACTGCCTTACTGTTGGCAATGAGTGGGAATTTCCCTATTTTTATTTTGTATCCTTTGTTTTCAGCCTCTTCCTGGGTAAGCCCCATGCTAGCTACCTGTGGAAAACAATAAGTTACCCTTGGTATGTTCTGATAATTTATTGGAGTAGTTTCTCTGCCTGAGATATGGGAAACGGCCAATAGACCTTCATTCGATGCCTTATGGGCAAGAAGAGGGGGACCAGTAATATCTCCAATTGCGTAAAGTCCTTTATGACTAGTTTCCATAATTTCATTAATTTGCAAATATTTTCCTTTAAAATTTAATGACAGTTTTTCTATTCCAAGATGGGTCAAGGCTGGCGTTCTACCCAAAGCAAGGAGTAAATAATCTGCTTTTAAATATTCCTTATTTTCGGTTGTGGTAGGGGAGTGGGGGGTATCAATCTTGCTTTTTATTTCTACACGAACGCCATTATCAACTTCAACCTTCTCTAACGAGGTTTTTGTTAAAATGTCTATACCTCTTTTCGTAAGGATTTTCCTTAACGTAGCACTGGTTTCCCTGTCTTCTACCGGAAGGATGTCATTTAATAGTTCTATGATGGTGACTTTTGTTCCAAGGATATTATAAAGATATGCGAACTCAACTCCTACAGCACCACCACCCGCTATAATAATTGATTTAGGAATTTCTTCCTGCGACAAGATGTCATCGCTGGTGAGTACGTATTTCCCATCGCGGGGAATTGCATGAGGAATGAGTGGAACAGAACCGGTAGCCAAGATAACATTTTTTGTTGCTAATACGACAATGTCTGTTCCATTTTTTTTAACCGATACGTTATTTGCAGAGGTGAGTTGCCCTTCTCCTTCAAAGACCTCAACACCGTTTTTTTTGAGGAGAAATTGCGTTCCCTGAAATAATCGTTTAACTACAGACTCTTTGCGTCGATGAAACTGTGGATAATTAATTCCTAATTTATCAAAAGTAATTCCATATTCATGTGCCTTAAGTAACTTACGGTAAATGTCTGCAGAATGTAAAAGGACCTTTGTTGGGATGCAACCCTGATGCAAACACGTACCACCAACTTTATTCTTTTCGACGAGTGCAGTCTTTATTCCAAGCTGAGCAGCCTTTATAGCGGATACGTAACCGCCAGGCCCGCCACCAATGATTACAAGATCGAAGGTAGCGCTTCTCTCAGGCAATTACCCCTCCTTTTTCCATGTGAATAATATAACGAATATCAGAGCAATGGCAATAACCATAATTGCTTTTGGACTAATATCTGGAATGATCGATTTCTCCATTGATAAAGATAATAACTTGCCTATCATGTTTCACCTCCTTTTCAAATTAAGATTTTATGGGCGAAAATCAATTATGTAAAAGATACTTGTCAGAATGAGCTACTCTGTGTAAATCCATAATATTTATAATTTTTATTTTCAACTGATACTCTTCTTGTGGATATTCTTTTTCAACCCTTTCCAACTGCGGTGAATAGCCATTCAAAACAGCTACCACATTTTTTGAGACCGCTCTGCCAACTATTTGATAACCCGTATCGGTCTTTGCG
>Ga0105164_10000601_pt1 | contig 24719 bp, 22 predicted proteins | sample VDWuncwatermetaG_FD_89674 | JGI IMG/M metagenome (GOLD analysis project Ga0105164, IMG submission 89674) | Wastewater microbial communities from Netherlands to study Microbial Dark Matter (Phase II) - VDW unchlorinated drinking water | ecosystem: Environmental > Aquatic > Freshwater > Drinking...
GATGTCATGGAGCAGCCCCGCGGCGATCAGCTCCTCGTCGGCGCCGAGCGCGCGGAGCACCTCGGCCGTCCGCTGCGCGTGACGCTCGTCGGCGCCCGGGGCGAGCGCGTACCGCCATGTCTGCGCGACCCGGTGCCTCACCGACACCTCAGAAGACCCGCTGCCCCGCGAGGAACGTGGCGAGGGCGCGCGCCGGAGCGAGCACGAGCGGACCGAGCACATCGATCCGGAGGTACGGAAGAACGAACAGGACGGCGAGGAGGATGAAGGGTCCGTATTGCTCGTAGGACCGCCATGCCCACGCCTGGCGCGCCGGGAGCAGCCCGTAGACGACCTTCGAACCGTCCAGCGGAGGGATGGGGAGAAGGTTGAACACGCCAAGCAGGCAGTTGAACCCCACGACCAAGACGAGGATCCGCTCGTAGCTGCCACCGAGCGCGTCCGCGGCACCGGCCCGGAGCGGGACCGCCGCGATCGCGGCGAGGGCCAAGTTCGTGAGCGGGCCGGCCAGCGACACGAGCGACAGGCCGATACGCCCCGGCGCCAGCCGGGTCTCGTTCACGGGGACCGGCTTGCCGTAGCCGAATCCGATCAGCACGATCAGGAGCGATCCCCAAATGTCGAAATGCGCCCGTGGGTCCAGGCTGAGGCGGCCCATGAGCCGCGCGGTGTCGTCGCCCAACCGATGGGCGGTGTACGCGTGCATGAACTCGTGCACCGTCACGCCGAGGACGATGGCGACGACGAAGCCGATGAATCCGACCGGATCGCGGCCGGCGTTCTGGATCGGTGACGCGAGGCCGCCGGTCGCGAAGTAATAGACGAGCAGGAGGAGGATGAGGATCGGGCCCATGCCGCCGCCGAACGGGCTGCCGCGTGCGATCACTCTCGCGTCAGTCTAGGGAAGAGAACGCGCGCGGACGTCAGCTGGACGTGATGCGACCGAGCACGAGCTTCGGCCTCTCGACACGCTCCCGGCTCCACGCGAACGCTCGCCTGATCATGTCCGTCGCCTCCGCGTCGCCCGCGTGGCCATTCAGATGGACGTCCGCGTATCGCTCGCCCTTGCCGACGCGATCGCCGACCTTCGCGCGCAGGACGATGCCGGGCGCGTGATCGATCTCCTCGCCTTTCTTCGCACGCCCGGCTCCGAGGCGGACCGAGGCGAGCCCGATCAGCGACGCGTCGATCCCCTTCACGTACGCGGTGCGCTCGGCCGTGAGCGTCTCGACCTTCCGCGCTCGCGGAAGGCGTGACGGGTCGTCCACCGTCGCCGCGTCGCCGCCCTGCGCCTCGACGAGCTGCCGCAGCTTGGCGAGGCCGCTGCCGTCGCGGATGGCCCGTTCGAGCATCGCCTTCCCCATGTCGCGCGTCCGCGCGCGGCGCGCGTAGACGAGCATCTGGGCGCCGGCGGCCAGCGCGACGTGGCGCAGGTCGTCCGGTCCCGCGCCGTGCAGCGTCGCGATCGCCTCGGCGACCTCGAGCGCGTTCCCGACCGCGCACCCGAGCGGAGCGTCCATCGCGGTGAGCTCCGCGGTCACGTCGAGCCGGTGCGCCTTGCCGATCGCGACCATGAGCCGCGCGAGCTCGCGTCCCTCGCGCAGGGTCCGCATGAACGCGCCCGCCCCGACCTTCACGTCGAGCACGATGCCGTGCGCGCCGGCGGCGATCTTCTTCGACATGATGCTCGAGGCGATCAGCGGGATCGACGGCACCGTGCCCGTTTGATCGCGGAGCGCGTACATGAGCCCGTCCGCAGGCGCGAGCTCCTTCGTCTGGCCCGTCACGACGATCCCGATCCGCCCGAGCTGCGCGAGGAACTCCTTCGTTGTCAGATCGACCCGATAGCCGGTGAAGGACTCGAGCTTGTCGAGCGTGCCGCCGGTGATGCCGAGGCCGCGCCCGCTCATCTTCGCGACCGGCGCGCCGCATGCCGCCACCAGCGGCGCCACGACGAGCGTGACCTTGTCGCCGATGCCGCCCGTCGAGTGCTTGTCCACGACGCGGCCGAATCTCGAGAGATCGAGGCGCTCGCCCGATCGCACCATCGAGTCCGTCAGCCACGCTGTCTCCTCGTGGTCCATGCCGCGCCACACGACCGCCATGAGGAATGCCGCCATCTGGTGGTCCGGGACCTCGCCCTTCGTGAACCCGAGGACGATGCGGTCGATCTCTTCCGGCGTGAGCTTCGCGCCGTCGCGCTTCCGCTCGACGATCTCGACGACGCGCATCAGAGCCGCACTGAGTCACGCGATCGGGGGCCGGATCGAATGGCGGCGAGCGGCTGACGGGAGCCCGGGCGAGCCGGGGTCGCGTACGCGAGGGAGCGGGGAGCAAAGGGAGGCTCAGGCAGAGCGTGGAGGACCAAGGCTCGCCCGAGCGACCGAGCGGGCGCGACCCCCGAGCCCGGGCAGGACCCGTCGACGCGAGCCGCCGTGAGGATCCGGCCGAGCACTGAGCTAAAGCCGGGCGACGACGCCCTTGACCACGTCCGCGAGGCGCTTCCCGGCCTCCCCCGCGACCGCGAGCACCTGCTCGTGCGTCACGTGCTCGATCTGGCCCGGGATCCCCGTCGCCATATCGGTGACCGTCGCGATCGCGAGGATGCGCATGCCCATGTGCCGCGCCACCAGCACCTCCGGCACCGTGCTCATGCCCACCGCGTCGGCACCGAGCCCGCGCAGCATGCGCAGCTCGGCCGGCGTCTCGAAGTTCGGGCCCGCGACCGCGACGTAGGTCCCCTCGCGCAGATCGCGGTCGACCGCGTGCGCCAGCTCGCGCAGCTCCTCCGTGTACGTCCCCACCATGTCGGGGAAGCGCGGGCCGAGCGCGTCGTCATTGACGCCGCGGAGCGGGTTCGCCGCCATGAAGTTGATGTGGTCCTCGATCACCATCAGGTCGCCCGCGTGATAGGACGGGTTCAGCCCGCCGCAGGCGTTCGTGAGGATGATGGTCCTGATGCCCCACGCCTTGAACACGCGAACAGGGAACGCGACATCGGCGATGTCGTAGCCCTCGTAGTAGTGGAGCCGGCCCTTCATGACCGCCACCGGCTTCCCGGAGAGCGTGCCGACGACGAGCTCGCCAGCGTGGCCGGGCGCGGTGCTGCGCTTCCAGCCGGGGATCTCCGCGTAGGGGATCCGGACCGCGTCCGTGACCTCGTCCCCGAGCTGACCCAGGCCGGAGCCGAGGACGATGGCGACGACGGGCTGGATCCTCGTTCGCGACCTGATCGCGGCGACAGCGGCATCGAACGGGCCGGCCTTCGCGGCGGAGGAGAGCGTCATGGCGTGAGGTCCCCTTCCTTGAGGATCTTCTGGCGGAGCAGCCTCAGGAACGGGCGCATCGTGGAGGTGCGCACGAATCGGGCGGCGGTGTCGCCGCGACGAACCTCGACGTGGTCGCCGCTGCGGAGGTCCTGCTCCTCCTGTCCGTCGACGGAGATGCGCGCCGGCTCGTCCAGCACGTCGAGCGAGACGCGCTGGTCCGGAGCGAGCACGACAGCGTTCCCGAACGACAGGTGCGGCGCGATCGGGACGATCACGAGATCCCGCGCGGTCGGGAGCATCAGCGGGCCGCCCACGGACATCGCGTACGCCGTGCTTCCCGTCGCCGTCGCCACGACGATCCCGTCGGCCCAGTACACCGTGAATGGCTCGCCATCGATGCGCACGTCCACGTGGATCGCCCGGACCTGGGCGCCGCGCGCGACGACGACGTCGTTGAGCGCCCGCCCCTGATACACGGTGCTCCCGGCGCGCGTGACGGTCGCTTCGGCGACCGTCCGGTCCTCGCACTCGTAGCGACCGGCGAGGACCTCGGAGATCGTCCCGTCGAACTCGTCGACGCTCGTGCCGGTCAGGAATCCCAGCCGCCCGAGGTTCACGCCCAGGAGCGGGATGCCGAGCGGCGCGATCCGTCGCGCGGCGCGGAGCATCGTGCCGTCGCCCCCGAACACGCAGACGACGCGCGCTCCGGCGAGCTCGCGCCCGAGCGAGGTCGAGCCGAGCCTCACCTCGACGACGTCGTGCCCCTGCGCGCGCAGGCGCGTCGCGGCGTCCGACGCCGCCGCGATCGCGGCCGGACGATCGACGCGCGAGCAGACCGCGATCGGGCCGGGCACCGGGCGCGAGGATAGACGCGGGGGCGGAAGGGGGCGGAGCCCCTGCGAGGTACGAGGGTGCCAGACTGCGCCGGATGCCGAAGCGGCTACCGCGATCGCGCACCCTCAAGGGCGACCCGAGGATCGCCTACTACGACACGGCGAAGCCGAGCGGCGAAGGCGGCGCCGGCGTAGCCGGTGAACCGCCGATCGTCCTGCTGCACGGCGTCACGCTGCGCTCGGAGGATTGGGAGAACGTCTTCCCTCGCCTCGCTACCCGCTATCGCGTGATCGCGTACGACGCGCGCGGGCACGGCAAGAGCGGTCGCGCCGCGAGCTATGCGCTCGACGACCTGGTGAGCGACCTCGTGCGCGTCCTTGGGGAGATCGCGAAGGCGCCCGCGATCCTCATCGGCCACTCCGTCGGCGGGGCGACGGCGCTGGTCGCGGCCGCGCGCGAGCCGTCCCTCGTGAAGGGCCTCGTCCTCGAGGACCCATGGCTGTCGCTCTACCGCGACACGAAGTGGCGCACGCCGTACTTCACGAAGCTGCGCAGCGCGCTCGACCAGCGGGAGGACCCGCGCTCCTTCGTGCGGGCGATCTCCGCGCTCCCGCTGCCCGAACCGGGCCCGCGCGGCGAGCGCACCGTTGGCGAGGTGCGCGGGTTCTACTCGGTCGATCGCGTCGCCGGCTACTACAAGGACGTCGACGCGGCGGTCGTGGACCAGGTGGTCACCCGCGACGAGGCCGGGAGCGTGGAGATCGCCGCCGCACCGTCGAAGGTGAAGTGCCCCGTTCTTCTCCTCGCCGCCGGGACGGGCAGCGCGCTCGCCGAGAGCGAGGCGGATCGCCTCGCCTCGACGATCACCGATGTGAAGCTCATGAAGTTCCCGGGCGTCGGCCATCGCATCCACGGCCTGCGCCCCGAGCCGTTCCTCGAAGCGCTCGAGCCGTTCCTGCGGAGGGTCAGGACGACTGCTTCGCCAGCGCCTCCGCGAGCTGGGTGATGCGGAGATCGGCCGCATCGAGCCGCTTCGCGCACTCCTCATAGAGCCGCAGCCCTTCCTCGTAGAGGCGGACCGCCTCGTCGAGGTCGAGAGCCGGATCCTCGAGCTTGTCGGCGATGGCTTCGAGACGCTCCAGCGCGGCCTCGATCGGGCGCTCGGCAACCTCGGTCATGACGCCTCCTTGCGCTCCACGCCGGTCACTGTGGCGGCCGCCCGGCCGTCGCGCATCCGAAGGCGCACTGCCTCGCCCACGCTGAGGCGCGCCGCGTCCGTCCGCACGCGGCCATCGGCGCCTTCGACGAGCGCGTAGCCACGTCCGAGGACCGCCATCGGCGAGAGCGCGTCCAGCCGGCGCCGCGCCGCCAACCCACGCTGACGTCGCGCCGGGACGGCGCGCGCGATGGCGCGGTCGATGGTGCGCCGTGCATCGTCGAGGCGCTGGCGCAGTGCACCGATCCGCGCCGCCGGAGCGCGGCGGTCGAGCATCCGTCGCGCCGCGGTGAGGCGGCGCCGTCGCCGGTCAACGGCCTCCGCCATACGCGCGTCGAGCCGCCTGCGGGATCGCTCCGCCGCGACCTGCGTGGCCGCCGCATCCGGAACCGCGAGCTCCGCGGCCACCGACGGCGTCGGCGCGCGCACGTCGGCGACCAGGTCCACGAGCGTCACGTCGGTCTCGTGACCGACGCCGACGCACAGCGGCCGCTGCGAGCGCGCCACGGCGCGCACCAGCGCCTCGTCGTTGAAGGGCCACAGGTCCTCGCTCGCGCCGCCTCCGCGCGCGAGGATCACGACGTCGAGCTCGCGCAGCTGGGCGAGGCCGTCGAGCGCGGCGATCATCGACGCGACGGCGTCCGGACCCTGGACGACCGCCGGCGCGAGCACGATCTCCACGCGCGGGTCGCGCCGCGCGATGACGGTCTGGATGTCACGCCAGGCGGCCCCCGCCGCGCTCGTCACGACGCCGACGCGGCGCGGATGCGGCGGCAGCGGCCGCTTCCGCTTGGCGTCGAAGAGACCTTCGGCCTGCAGGCGCCGCTTGAGCGCCTCGAGCCGCAGGTACGCCTCGCCGGCGCCCGCCGGCAGGAGATCGTCGCACCGGAGCTGGTACTGCCCGCTCCGCGGATAGACCTCGACGTACCCGTGCGCCAGGAGGCGCGCCCCGTTCTGCGGCGTGAGCGGGACGTTCGCGGCCTGCGTCGCGAAGAGGACGCACCGGATCTGCCCCGCGCTGTCGCGGAGCGTGAAGTAGACGTGGCCCGCGGCGGATATCGATCGCTCGCTGACCTCGCCCTCGACCCACAGGTCCTTGAACTCGTCACTCGACTGCAGCCGCTCCGCGATACGGACCGTCAGATGCCCGACGGTGATCACGCGGTCTGGCCTCGGAGCTACTCCTGTGTGCGTTCGACGTACTCCCCGGTGCGGGTGTCGACCCGGATCTTGTCGCCCTCGTTCACGAAAAGGGGAACGTTGACGCGCAGCCCCGTCTCGAGCGTCGCCGGCTTCATGGCGCCCTGCGCCGTGTCGCCGCGCAGGCCGATGTCGGACTTCGCGATCCGCAGGACGACGGACGCCGGGAGCTCGACGCCGATGGGCTCGCCCTCGTACTCCTCGAGCACCACGACCATCCCGTCGCTCAGGTACTTCGCCGCGTCGCCGAGGAGATCCGCGTCGAGGATCATCTGGTCGTACGTCGCCGTGTCCATGAAGTGGTGGTGCGTCCCGTCGTGGTAGAGGTACTGCACGTTGCGATGGTCGAGGCGCGCGCGTGTGAAGCGCTCGCCCGCCTGGACCGTCTTCTCGATCGTGTCGCCCTTGCGCACGTTCCGCAGCTTCATGCGCACCTGCGCCGACCCGCGTCCCAGCTTGATGTGCTGGAACTCGAGGATCTGGAAGAGCTGGCCGTCCAGCTCGATGGTCATGCCGCGCTTGATCTCACCGGTCGAGACCACTACATCGGCCTCACTTCTTCTTCACATGATCCAAGAGCCAGCGCAGCGCCTCCTCGTACCCCCCGACGCCCCGGCCGATCACGTGGTGCGCGGTCACGTCCAGCAGGTAGCTGTGCCGCCGGTACGGCTCGCGCGCCCGGATATCGCTGACGTGCACCTCGACGACAGGGAATGCGCACGCCGCGACCGCGTCGCGGAGGACGATGGAGGTATGCGCCAGTCCGCCCGGGTTGATGATGGCACCATCCGCATCGGCGTGCTCCTGCAGGAAGTCGATGAGCGCGCCCTCGTGGTTCGACTGCATGTCGAGCAGCGTCGCGCCCATGCCGGTGATGCTCCGGCAGCGCGCCACGACCTCGCTCAGGGTCGTGGTCCCGTAGATCTCGGGTTGCCTCTTCCCGAGCGTGTTCAGGTTCGGGCCGTTCAGCATGAGGATCGTCGTCACGCGGCGCTGCCTTCGACCGCCCTCGCGGCGCGCTCGAGCGCACGCGGAGGGATATCGGTGACCTCGCTGAAGCGCCCGATCCGGCGCGGCAGGATCCACCTGTTCTTGCCCGCCCGAGCCTTCTTGTCGCGCCCGAGGAGCGACCAGGCGCGGCCGGGGATCCGGGCGCGGGTCGGCAGCCGCGCCTGACCCAGGAGAGCCTCGAGCTGCGGCCTGAGCGTGCGAGGCGCGAGGCCGAGCTCCTCGGCGAGCGCGGTCGCGAAGACCATGCCCACCGCCACGGCTTCGCCGTGCAGGACGCGGTAGCCGCTCGCGGCTTCGTAGGCGTGGCCGAGCGTGTGGCCGAAGTTCAGCAGCTCGCGCAGCCCCGTTTCCCGTTCATCCGCGCTCACGACCGCCGCTTTCATCTCGGCCGACATGCTGACGAGTAGGGTCGTCGGCGCAAGGTCCCGCCCCAGGACGCGGCCGACGGAGCGCGCGGTCTGCTCGACGCTCTCGCGGTCGGCGAGGAACGCGGTCTTCACGACCTCCGCCAGGCCCGACGACACCTGGCGGTCCGGCAGCGTCGCGAGGACGCTCGGATCGCTGAACACCGCGGCGGGCGCGTGGAACGACCCGACCAGGTTCTTGCCCTCGGGCAGGTCGATGCCCGTCTTACCGCCGATCGACGAATCGACCATCGCGAGCAGCGTCGTCGGGACGTGCGCGAGCGCGACGCCGCGCATGTACGTGGCGGCGGCGAAGCCCGCGAGGTCGCCGGTCGCGCCGCCGCCGACGGCGACGACGCCACCGTCGCGGCCGATCCCGGCCGCGGCGAGGTCCCGCCACAGCCGCTCCAAGGCAGCGTGGGATTTGGCCCGCTCGCCCTCCGGGACGCGCAGCACGACAGGCTCCATCCCGGCCTGACGGAGCGACGCGGCCACCGCGGGGACGTGTCGTCGCACGGCGACGCGGTCGCCGACGACCGCGACGCGGCCGTGCCAGCCGAGGTCCGCGAGGTGCCGGCCCACGTGCTCGAGGAGCCCGGCACGCACCAAGACCGGATACGCGCGCGACGCCGCGACGTCGACCCGCAGGCCGCGCGCCGCGATGACCCACGCGGCGACGGCCCGAGCCACCTCGTCCGGCGCCGTGCCGTCGACGTCGAAGCCGACGTCGACGTCGGCATACACGTCGCGCCGCTCGCGCAGGACGCGCTCCGCGTGCTTACGCGGGGTCATGCCCTCTCGGACGAGATGGTCGCGCTTCGACATCGTGCGCTCGATGCCACGCGCGATCGTCGTGACGGTGCCACGGAGGCCCACGAGCAGGCCGAGGCGGCGCATGAGCTCGCGGTTCGCGGGCCGGATCGCCGCGCCGCCGCCCGTCGCGACCACCTCCCAGGCCGGGGTCGGCCGGAGTCGGGTGAGGAGCCCCGATTCGAGATCGCGGAAGCGGTCGATCCCCTCCTCGACGATCACGCGCGCGCAGGGCTTGCGGGCGGCGCGCTCGATCGCGTCATCGGTGTCGAGGAACGACGCGCCGAGGATCCGCGCCAGCTCGCGGCCCACGACGGTCTTCCCGACGCCGGGCGGCCCGATGAGGAACAGCCTCACGGCATCTCGGTGAGATCGCCGCCGCCCTGGCCCGGCCTCGCGCCGAGAGGACGCAGCCGGCCGCGGTAGCGCTCGACCCCGGCGACGAGCGTGTCCACGTCGTCGGTGCCGAACTTCTCGAGGAGCGCGTCCGCGACCACCAGAGCGAGCATCGCCTCGGCGACGACGCCGGCGGCCGGGATGACGCACACGTCACTGCGCTCGACGTGCGCGGGCGCGGGCTCGCCGCTCGCGAGGTCCACGGAGGGGAGCGGCCTCATCAGCGTCGAGATCGGCTTGAACGCGACGCGGCACTCGATGTCCGCGCCGTTCGTCACGCCGCCCTCGAGCCCGCCGGCGCGGTTGCGCGTCCGCGCGAAGCGACCCTCGCGGATGACGATCGGGTCGTGCACGGCGCTGCCGCGCTCGCGCGCCGCGGCGAACGCGTCCCCGAACTCGATCCCCTTCGCCGCCTGGATCGAGCACAGCGCCTGCGCGATCCGGCCGTCGAGACGGCGGTCCCATTCGGCGTAGGAGCCGAGGCCGGTGACGACCCCCGTCGCGCGCAGGGCCACGATCCCGCCGAGCGTGTCGCCGGCGTCGCGCGCGGCCGAGATCGCGGCGATCATCTGTGCCGCGCGGTCGGCGTTGCCGCAGCGCACCTCGCTGGCCTCGACCGCGTCCTCGTCCCACGTCGGCGTGCTCTCGACGTCGCCGATGGCCACCACCTCGCTCTGCACGCGTGTCCCGACCAGGCCGAGGATCGCCTTCGCCACGGCGCCCGCGGCGACGCGGGCCGCGGTCTCGCGCGCGCTCGACCGCTCGATGACGTCGCGCACGTCGCGGTGACCGAACTTCAGCGCGCCCGCGAGGTCCGCGTGACCGGGACGCAAGCGCGTGACCGGCGCGGGCGGATCCACGACCGGCTCGACGCTCATCACCCGCTCCCAGTTCGGCGCGTCACGATTATCGATCTCGAGGGCGACGGGCCCGCCCGTCGTGCGCCCGTGGCGCACGCCGCCGACGACGCGAACCTGATCGCGCTCGATCCGCTGCCGCGCGCCGCGGCCGTACCCGAGCTGCCGACGTCGCAGGTCCCGGTCGATCGCAGCGACGTCGATGGCGAGCCCCGCGGGGACCCCGTCGAGCATCGCGACCAAGCGCGGGCCGTGGGACTCGCCGGCCGTCAGGACGCGCATCTCATCCTCTCCATATCCGTCGGCCCACGGCCGCGGAGGTCACACCTCACGCGGCAGCGCCGCGCGCATCGCTCCGAGCGGCGCGTCCAGCCCCGTCCACAGACGGAAGGCCCGCGCCCCTTGATGCAGCAGCATGATGAGGCCGTCGACCGCGACGCATCCCGCCGCCCTCGCGCGACGCACGAGCGGCGTCACCTCGGTGGTCGCGACGACGTCCATCACCGTCAGCTCGCGCGACAGCGCGACGCCCTCGAGCGCATCCTCGCCGTGCAGGCCAAGGGACGTCGCGTTGACGACCGCGTCGTATCCGTCGAGCGAGCGCGGGGGCCTAGCCAGCACGCCGAACGAGCCGTCGGCGCCGGCCATCGCGGGCAGCGCCGCCGCGAGCGCCTCGGCCCGCTCGCGCGTCCTGTTAGCGATGGCGACGTGGGCACCCGCGCGGATGAGATGGTCCGCGCAGGCGCGCGCCGCGCCGCCTGCTCCGAGGAGCAGCACGCGCATGCCTGCGACGTCGACGTCCAGCTCGCGTAGCGCGTCCGCGAAGCCGCCGGCGTCCGTGTTGTCACCGCGGAGCGCGCCGGGGCGCTTGAAGATCGTGTTCACCGCGCCGATCCGCCGCGCGGCGTCCTCGATCGCGTCGAGGTGACGGCCGACCTGCTCCTTGTGCGGGATGGTGACGTTGGCGCCGAGGACGTCGTCGCGCCGCACGCGCTGGATCGCACCAGCGAGGTCGGCGGCCGTGACGCGCAGCAGCTCATACCGGTGCGGCAGACCGAGCGCGGCGAACGCCGCGTTCTGCATCGCCGGAGACAGCGAATGCGCGACGGGGTCGCCGATGAGGAACAGGCTCGCCATCAGGACCGTACGCCGGACGGGCCTTCGCTCATGGCCTGTTCCCCACCTTCACCCGGTTCGCCTCCTGCTCCTCGAGCGTCTTCGCGAAGAGATGCTGTCCGCTGGCGTCGCCCTTCGCGACGAAGAAGAGGTAGTCGTGCTGCGCCGGCTTCGCCGCCCCCTCGAGCGCCGCGAGGCCGGGGCTACAGATCGGGGTGGGCGGCAGTCCCGCGACCGTGTAGGTGTTGTACGGCGAATCCACCTTTAGGTCGTCCTGGAGGAGCGCGCGCCAGCTGCCGAGCGCGTACTGGATGGTGGGGTCGGCGTCGAGCTTCATGCCGATCTTCAGGCGATTCGCATAGACGCCGGCGATGGTCGGGCTCTCGGTCCGGTCGCGCGCTTCGCGCTCCACGAGGGATGCGAGCTTGACGAGGTCGTAGACGGTCCGCTTCTGCTCGGCCGCGGCCGCTCGAAGGCCGCTGCCCGCCTTCGCCTCGAATGTATCGAGGAGCGTGGTGATGATCGTCTCGGCCGAGGCGTCCTTCTTGAAGAAGTACGTGTCCGGGAAGAGGAAGCCCTCGAGCGGCACGGCCGGGTCGAGCCCCGCGAGCGCCGGCGCGGAACGCTTGCCGACGACCGCCGCCTGCAGGAACGTGTCCTTGGAGATCTTCGGGAAGACCCTGGAGACCTCGGTCGCGATCTCCGTCAGGCGCCAGCCCTCGATGACCCGCAGGGTGACCTGATCCTCGGGTGCCTTGCGCACGAGGACCTCGGCGATCTCGCGCGGGGTCATGGCGCCGCTCACCCGGTGGATCCCCGCCCGCAGGTCATCCTCGCGCCCGGCGTCGTAGAGGATCACGAGCAGGGCGAGCCGCGATCTCACGAGCCCGTCCCCCTCGAGGCGCCGCGCCACATCCGCGGCCGTCTCGCCCTTGAGTACCTCGAAGTCGCGCATCCGGCCGTTCGGATCCGCCGCGAGGTCGGTCGCGGCACCGACGCGCGAGGCGACGATCGCGCGGATCGGACCCTGCCGCAGCAGCGTGTCTCGGTCGACGACGAGGCTCATGACGGTGTCCCCAACGAGGCTCTGCTCCTGCCCGGCGATCACGACGACGAGCGCGAGGACGAGGAGGACGAGAACGAGCGGCCCCGCGATGGAGCGGCGCCGCGGCGGCGGCATGCGATGCCTCATGCGCGGCGGCGGGCGCGCAGGAAGTCCTCGAGCAGGACGCTGGCAGCCCCCGCGTCCACGTCCTTCGCGCCGCGAAGGATGGCTTCGGACGTCGTGAACCGCTCGTCGTACATCAGGGTCGGCAGACCGAGGGACGCACACGCGTCGGCGAAGCGACGCACGCGAGCGGCCTGCGGTCCCTCGTCGCCGCGCAGCGTCAGCGGCAGGCCGATGAGCAGGGCACTGACCTCCTCCTGCCGCGCGATGTCACCGATCGCCGCGACGTCGGCTTCGACGCCGCGCCGGCGCAGGGTGCGAAGAGCACGTGCGATGCCGCCTTGCTCGTCCCCGACAGCGAGCCCGATGCGCCGGTCGCCGACGTCGACGGCAAGATAGCGCCTCACGGCACGGACCCGACCGCCCGCGTCTCGACCTGGACCGTGATGCGTGCGTCGAGGAGCGGGAGGAGAGGCCACCAGGCGGGGAGCCGATCGAGTCGCACGAGCCGCAGCCCCTCGCCCTCGAGGACCGGCTGCACATCGCGCACGGCGCGGCCCGCGAGCAGCCTCCCGATCCTGTCGCGATCCACGCGTTTGATCTGTTGCCCCCGCGCGGTCACCGTCCAGGTGACGCCATCGTCCGCGACCGTGAGCGTCCTCAGGTCGAAGAGGACCGAGCGGTCGTCGACGTCGTTCTCCCGCGCGGCCGCCTCCCGCAGCTTCGAGGCGATGGCCTTCCTCGGCTCCGTGTCCGCGGTGAGGTACGCGGTCGCGATGCCGGAGACGGTGAGCTCGAAGGCATCGGTCTCCTTGCCGACGACATCGGCGCTGGCCGGTGCGGTCGACGTCTGCCGGACAAGGGCCTGTGGCACGACCGTCTCGCCCGTGCGCGGCTCGCGCTGCCACTTCTGGAGCTGCTCGTCGGCGGCAGCACGCAGCGCGCCCGGTGCCTTCTTGACCGCGGCCTCATAGTCCTCGGCCTTCACGACCGGGATGCGGCGGATGTCCCCGCCGGCCGCGGGCTCCCCGTTCGTCACGGTGTAGCGGTTCGGGTCGGGGCCGAAGGTGATGCGTCCCGGCGCCACGTTGCCGGATGACCCCGCGACGGCCGCTTCCACGGGCGCGGTCACCTTCCCGACGAAGAGGGTGAAGGGAGGGACGATCACGCTACGGAGGAGCGTCACGTCGGCGGTCGACAGGAACTGGACGCCCTCGGCGGTCTTGAAGATGCTCCCCTTCGCCACGCGCACGTCGTCCGTCGTCTTGTTCTCGAGCTGAACGGTCCCCTTGGCGCGGATCTCCTCACTGCGGGCGCCGGTCGCGGCGCCCACGATCTTCGCGGTCACCGGCTGCGTGAGCGTCCGGAGGGTCACGTCCGCCGACCCCCCCGTCGTGCCGTGGACCGTCGCCTCGATCGGTCCGAGCGGCTGGGCCGCGGGCGCGACGATGACCTTCGCTTCCGGGACGACCACGGCGGCGAGGATCGCCAGCGCTCCCGCGAGGCTCGCGCCGACCCCGAGGATCCTCCTGAGCGATGGCCGCGGCGTCGCGACGGTCGCCGGTCGCATCGACGCGATCGCCGCGCGGCGTGCGGGGGTGAGGCGCTCGGTCGCGTCCAGCTCGTGGCGCTCGAGCGCGGCAAGGCTCGCGTACGCGGCGACGTGCGCGGCCGAGGCGAGCGAGCGCGCGCGGGCGTCGGTGGTCACCAGGGACAGGTGACGGGGGCCGGCTTGCGCGCGGAGCACGTCGAGGAAGACCGCACTGCGCAGCACGGGCGCGCCCGCGGCGACGACGAGCGCGACGTCGCCATCGGGCGGCGCGGCGCTCAGGCGCTCCGCCGCCTCGAGCACGGTCGCGCCCGCGCCGAGATCGAGGATCGCGCGTCCCATCAGGCCATCTCCGCGGCCAGCGCGGCCGCCCCGACCGCGACGAGGTCGTCGGAGTGCAGCGCCTCCTGCGAGAACACGCGTGTGGCGAGCGATGTGCGCAGCGTTCCGACCTCCGCCTCACCGCCGCGCTCCTCCGCGATCGCGTCGCCGAGCGCGCGTGGCAGGGCCGCCAGCTCCTCGGGCACCCCGACGAAGTGCCATCGCGCGGGAAGGAGGCCTTCGAGCCCCGGGATGGGCGCGACGACGCAGCGAGCCCACACCGCGGCGTCCGCCTCGACGCGCTCGGGGCGCGCGAGGAAGGCCTCGCGCCCCAGGCCGAACGCGCGGGTCGCGACCACTCGCGAGCCCCGCACCACCGCGATCGCGGTCACGTCGGCCCCCAGGCGCAGGACCGCGTCCTCGACGAGCCCGGATGCCGCGAGGAGGCGTCCGAGCGCGTACGCGCCGCAGATCACGGTGCCGCGGCGCTTCGCCGCGTCGAGCGCGCCGCTCGCGGCGCTCGCGAGCACCAGCGGCGCGAGCGAGACGTCCGTGCGGACCTCTACGAAACGGCCTTGGAAGCCGACGAGCGAGGTCAGCGACCGTCCATCGATGGCGAGGCCGGCGATGTCGTCGCGCAGCTGCACCGTGGCGATCCCGCGCAGCGCCGCGTCGTTCACCGCTTCCTCGCGCGCGGTCCGCTCGGCGTCGGCTCGCGCCTCTTGGATCGCGCGGGTCACCTCGCCCGCGGTCATCGGCTCGCTGAGCGCCTCACGCTCGAACGTCGTCGCGACGTGGTAGGTGCGGACGTCGTCGCCGTCGATGGCGGCCATGACCTTCGTCGCCTTCTCGCGCGTCTCGGCGACGGATAGGGCGCTCGCGATCGCGCTGCCGACCGCCTCCCGCTCGACGACGAGGCCGCCCGCCATGACCCCCGGTCGCAGCGGCGCGTGGGCGGCGCCGGTGATCCGCATCGCGGCGTCCTCGCGATGGCCGACGACGACGCGCACCCGGTCCGCTCCGAGCTCGAGGCCGGCGACCGCCGGTCCTCGCTCGATCCTCGACCTAGGTTGGACCACGGCTCCCGTCATCGGAAGGGGGGTGGAAGGGGGCGGAGCCCCCTGCGACGACCAAATGCTCGTGCACGAGCCGTCGCGCGGCCTCGAGCGCCTCGGACAGCCGCTCTACGTCCTTGCCGCCCCCGGTCGCGCTGTGCGGCTGACCGCCGCCGCTCCCGCCGACGATCGAGGAGATCTGCTTCGCGACCGCGCCCGCATTCACGGCCCCCGTGAGATCCTTCGTCACCGCGACCGCGAGCGTCGCGCGCCCGTTGCGGATCGCGCCCAGGACGACCACGCCGGAGCCGATCTGGTCGCGCACCTTGTCGGACAGCGCACGGAGCTGCTCGGCGTCCGCGTCGCCGACGTTCGCGACGACGATGCGCTTGCCGTCGCGCGCCTCGGCCTTGGCGACCAGCCCCGTCGCGGAGGTGTCCATCCCCGCCTTGCGGGCGCTCGCGAGCTCGCGCTCGAGGCGAGAGCGCTGCTCGGCCAGCTGCTCGACCGCCTCGGGCACCCGCTCCGCCGGCACGCGCAGTGCGTGGGCGACCCGCTCCTCCCGTTCGCGCATCGCGCGGACCGCGTGCAGCGCTCCCTCGCCGGTCACCGCCTCGATCCGGCGCGTACCAGCCCCTACCGATCCCTCGCTGGTGATGAGGAAGAGGCCGATGTCGCCGGTGGAGCGGCAGTGCGTCCCGCCGCACAGCTCCCGGCTGGGGCCGGCCTCGACGACACGGACGTCGCCGCCGTACCTCTCGTCGAACAGGTGCAGCGCGCCCGAGGCGAGCGCGTCTTGGAGCGGCATGACGCGCGCGTGCACCGGGGCGTTGTCGAGGACCCGGCGGTTCACCTCGTCCTCGACCTGCCGCACCTCCTCCGGCGTGAGCGCGCGGCCGAACGTGAAGTCGAAGCGCAGATCGGGCGCGTGCACGAGCGAGCCCGCCTGGTGGACCTCGTCCCCAAGGAGGCGCCGGAGCGTGGCCTGGAGCAGGTGCGTCGCGGTGTGGTTGCGCATCGTGTGGCGGCGAAGATCCGCGTCGACCTCGGCGTGCGCGGCGGCGCCGACGCGGAGCACCCCGTCCACGACCGTGCCGATCATCACGGCGACCTCCGGCGCGGCCGTCTGGGTATCCGCGACCATCGCGCGGCCCTCGCCTGTGGTGATGGCCCCGCGATCGCCGACCTGTCCGCCGCCCTCCGGATAGAAAGGAGCGCGGTCGAGGACGATCTCGACCTCGCTGCCCTCCCGCGCCTCCTCGACCGGCTCGCCCGCGATCGCCAGCGACAGGATGCGGCCGTCGGTCACGAGCTCGCTGTAGCCCGTGAACTCGCTGCGCAGGCTCTTCCGCTCGCGGAGGTCCGAGTAGAACTGGCCGAAGCGCATCGAATCCTGCGAGAACTTCGCGCTCGCGCGGCTGCGGGCGCGCTGCTGCTCGAGCAGCTCGCGGAACGTGCGCTCGTCGACCTCGAGGCCCGCCTGGCCCGCGATCTCGCGGGTCATCTCGAGCGGGAAGCCGAACGTGTCGTGGAGCCGGAACACCGTCTCGCCATCGATGCCGTGCCGCCCAGCGGAACGGGATGCGGCGATCGCGGCATTCACCTGGTCTAGCCCGCTCGACAGGGTCTGCTCGAACTTGCGCTCTTCGGCCTCGAGCGTCTCGACGATCCTCTCGCGCTCCTTCGCGAGCTCGTGGTAGTGCGCCTGCATGATCCGGGTCACCGTGGTCCCGAGCTGCGCGATCGCACCTGTCCTCAGGCCGAGCTTCCGGCCGTGCAGCGCGGCGCGGCGGATGAGCCGCCGGAGCACGTACCCGCGGTTCTCGTTCGAGGGCTCGATGCCGTCCGCGATGAGGAACGTCGCCGCGCGCGAGTGATCCGCGACGATCCGGATCGACGCATCGACGCTCGGATCGCCGTAGCGGACGCCCGCCATCTGCTCGATCCTCTCGACGATCGGCCGGAAGAGGTCGGTGCGGAAGGCGTCCCCGGGGACGCCCTCGATCACCTGCGTGATCCGCTCGAGACCTGTGCCGGTGTCGATGTTCTTCTTGGGCAGCGGGACCAGCATGCCGTCGGCTTTGCGGTCGTACTGCTGGAAGACGAAGTTCCAGATCTCGATGTAGCGGCCGCAGTTCTCGCTCGGATCGCACCGGTGTGGCGGGGCATTCGGCTGCGGACCGCGATCGACGAAGACCTCGCTGTCCGGCCCGCACAGGCCCGTCGGCCCGGGCGCCCAGAAGTTGAACTCGTCGCCGAGGCGGAAGACTCGATCGGCTGGGAGGAGCTTCAGCTCCTGCGTCCAGATGTCGTACGCCTCGTCGTCGCTGGTGTGGACCGTCGCGACGAGCGTGTTCGGATCGAAGCCGAACGGACCGGTGAGGAGCTCCCAGCCCCACTCGATCGCTTCCTTCTTCCAGTAGTCGCCGATACCGAAGTTGCCGAGCATCTCCCAGAACGTGAGGTGGTAGCTGTCGCCACCGACCTCATCGATATCGCTCGTACGGAAGACCTTCTGCACCGTCGCGATGCGCTTCGCGGGCGGCTGCTTGCGGCCGAGGAAGTAGGGCACCAGCGGCTGCATACCCGCGCTCGTGAAGAGGACGCTCGGATCGTCCCGCAGGACGAGCGGCGCGCTGGGCAGGCGGACGTGGCCCTTCCCCTCGAAGAAGGAGAAGAACGCCTCGCGGATCGCGCTGCTGTCCACGCGATCAATGATGAGGCACACGGCGGCCGCGCTTAGGCTGCGGTCGTGCCTCCGGCGGTCGTGCCTCTGCTCCTCGTCGCCATCGGTGTCCCCGCCGCGCTCCGCGCTCTCGTCGGCCGGCCCCGGGCGCTCGGGGCCGCGTGGCTCGCGGCCGTGGCCGCGGTCGCCGTCGCCCAGACGATCGGTGAGATCTCCGGGATGCGCGTCGGAGTGCTCGGCGATGCGCAGCTGGCGCTCGCGGCGATCGCCGCCGCCATCACGTCCGTGCTGCTGATCGTTCGGGAGCGGGCATCGCGAGGAACGTGAGGGCGCCGGAGGCGCGCGCGACCTCGGACGAGAGCTCGCCCGCCGGCATGCGCGCGATGGCGGCGAATGCGAACAGGGGCAGCAGGAAGAAATAGGAGAAGAGGCTCCGCGAGGCGAAGTAGAGCGGGACCATCGCGAGGACGAGGCCGAGCTCCGGGCTCGTCCGGCGCGTGCGCCAGGCGATGGCCAGCACCGCGACCGCGGCGACGGCCTCGAGCCCGAGGTAGACCGACACCGGAAGGAGCGGCGCGAGGCCGCTCGTGGAGATGGAGATGAGCCCGGCGCCGCGCGGGAACATGGGCTCGGACGCCGGGGTCAGCATGCCGAGCGCCCAGGCGCGCGCGTCCCACAGCACGAACGGAGCGTTGACGGCGGCGAAGAGCCCGGCGGCGATCGCTGCCCGTCGCGCCGCCTCGCGCCATCCCTGCTGCGCGGCGACCTGGATCAGATAGAAGGCGGCGAACGGCCACGCCAGCTGCTTCACGGCGCACGACACGCCGAGGGCGATCGCGCTCCAGCGGTTCTCCCGCCACAGCCACGCGGCCACGAGGGGGAGCGCATACAGAAGGTCGGCGCTCCCGCCGACCGTGAAGGCGGTGAGCGAAACAGCCCCGAGCAGGCCCGTCAGGACGAACGCTCGCGCGCTGGGCGTCGCGCGGGCGAGGATCAGCGCCATCGCGGCGATCAGGCAGAGGACGTACAGCACGTTCGCGTCCCACCCGAGCGCGATCCACGGGAGGATGAGGACGATCGAGAGGGCGGGATACGAGGGCCGCGACACGAACTCGAGATCGCTCGGCTCGACCCTCTGCAGGCAGCCGATGCATCGCGCGACCTCGCGCTGTCGCGCATCCCAGGCGGCGTCGAGCTGCTCCTCGGTCGGGTAGACCTCGACGTCGGCGAACGCGCCGCGTTTCAGCGGCGTCGTGCGATCGGGACCGAGGCGGCGCTCGTCGTAGCAGTGGAAGAGGCTGAACCCGTTGTACGGATCCTCGCCGCGTAGGAGCGCCTGCGCGGCGCACTCGTTCAGCGCGATCGCGTCGTTGTGATACGGCGTCGCGTCGTGTGAAGGCGGGTACGGAATGCCGCGGAGCCACGCGAGGCCCACCAGCGATGCGAGCGAGACGAAGAGGAACGTGGCGCGCATCGGGCCCACGAGCGCCGGCGATGGGACCTCTCTCGCGTCGCCCTGACCGGTTCCGGTGAGGGACATCGCGAGGAGGACGAGGGCCGCCGCGAGGATCGTCGCGGTGAAGAGCCCTCCCGCCGGCGAGGGCCGCAGCTGGACCGCCGCGTTGACCGACCCCACCTCGTAGAGCGCAGCGCCCGCGACGGCGATCGCGGCGATGCGCAAGAGGAGGCGCATGCCTTATGCCGCCAGCGCTCGCCGGACGGTCCCTCCGCCGATGACCTCGTCGCCGTCGTACCAGACCGCGGCCTGACCTGGTGCGACGAGCGCGGGCTCCTCGAGACGCATGACCGCCTCGTCGCCGTCGACGTCCACGGTGCAGGCCACCGGAGCTCCGCGGTACCGCAGCGCCACCCGCGACCCGAACCGCTGCGTCGGTGGAGCGTCGGCGGTGAACCGGACGTCGCGCAGCGCGTATGCCCGTGTCGCGACCTCCTCGCGCGTCCCGACGACGGCCGCGTTCCGCCCGAGATCGAGCCGGAGGACGTAGAGGCGCTCGCCGGTCGCGACGCCCACACCGCGGCGCTGTCCGATGGTCAGACCGCCCACGCCGTCGTGCGTCCCGACCAGCGTGCCGTCTACGCGCTCGACCGGACCGGGCCTGAACGCCTCCGGTGCGCGTGCGCGCACGAGATCGCGGTGGTCATCGGCGACGAAGCAGATGTCCATGCTCTCGGCCTTGGCCGCGTTGGGCAGCCCGCATGTGGCGGCCAGTGCCCGGGTCTCATCCTTGTCCCGGAGCTCCCCGATCGGGAAGAGCGTCCTGCGGAGCTCCCGCTGACCGAGCATGTACAGCGCGTACGACTGGTCCTTCGCCCCGTCCCGCGCCCGCAGCAGACGATGGCGGCCCGTCGCGTCCTCCTGCACGCGCGCGTAGTGGCCCGTCGCCAGGCGCGTCGCGCCGAACTTCGCGACGACGTCCCGCATCAGCGCCTCGAACTTCACGTACGAGTTGCACGCGACGCACGGGTTCGGGGTCTCGCCCCTCGCGTACGACGCGACGAAACGGTCGACCACGTTCGTCCCGAAGACCTCCGCATAGTCGAGCGCGTAAAAGGGGATGCCGATGTGAGCCGCGGCCCGGCGGGCTTCCTCCCCCGCCTCGTCGGTGCCGCAGCAGCGCGGCGAGTCGCTCGAGGCGGACCCCGGCGTGAGGCGCATCCACACGCCGACCACGTCGTAGCCACGGTCTGCGAGCAGCGCCGCCGCCAGCGAGCTGTCGACCCCGCCGCTCATCGCGACGAACACGCGCTCGCTCACGCCGCGCCTCCGGCGCGCACCCGCGCGTCGACCAGCGCCGCCCGCAGAGCGCCGACCGCCATCAGTGCGCAGCCCTCCTTTCGCGCGGGCAGGCCCCCGAGCTCGGCGATGACGTCGCCGGGCATGAGCGCATGGGCCTCATCGACCGAACGTCCCGTGACCATCTCGGTCAGCGCGGACGCGGACGCGATCGCGGCGACGCATCCGAACGTGCGGAAGCGCGCCTCGGCGACGCGGCCGCCGGACACGCGGACCGTGATGGTCGTCCGGTCACCGCATGAGGGGTTCGTGCCCGAGCCCTTCCCGTCCGCGGCTTCCACCGCGCCGACGTTCCGCGGCTCCGTGAAATGCGAGACCGCCGCCGGGCTGTAGAGGTCCTCGGCGGCGCCGAAGCGCTCGACGCTCATGTCGCCGGAACGGGCTCCTGCGAGACGGCGCGCAGGCGCTCGACGACGCGCGGGAGCACGTCGAGCAACCGGGCGACATCGGCGTCGGTCGTGTCGCGGCCGACGGTGATGCGCAGCGATCCCTGCGCCACCTTGCGGTCCAGGCCGATCGCGAGGAGCACGTGGGATGGCTCGGTGTCGCCGGACGTGCAGGCCGAGCCGCTCGAGGCCGAGATGCCCTCGAGGTCGAGCGCCACGATCAGCGACTCGCCCTGCGTTCCCGGGAAGCAGAACGACGCGTTGTTCGGAAGGCGTCTCGTGGGATGCCCCGTGAGGACCGTGCCGGGGATGCGCGCGCACACACCGTCGATGATCTGGTCGCGCAGGCCCGCCAGCCGGAGCGCGTCCTCCTCGCGGCGGCGTGCGGCGATCCGCATCGCGGTGCCGAGGGCAACGATCCCCGCGACGTTCTCTGTCCCGGTGCGCCGTCCCTTCTCCTGTCCCCCACCCGTCTGCATCGTCGCGATGCGCGTCCCCTGGCGAACGTAGAGCGCCCCGACACCCTTGGGTCCGTAGAACTTGTGCGCGTTGATCGACACGAGGTCGACCGGGAGCTCGCGCACGTCGAACGGAAGGACGCCGACGGTCTGCACCGCGTCCGTGTGGAACGCGACGTTGCGGTCGCGGCAGACGCGGCCGATCTCCTCGACCGGCTCGATCGTCCCGATCTCGTTGTTCGCGTGCATGATCGACACGAGCGCGGTGCGGTCGTCGAGGGCGTGCTCGACGTCGGAGGGATCGACGAGTCCGTCGCGGGTCACCGGGACCCGCGTGACGCGGACGTGCGCGTGCCGCTCGAGGTCGTCTGCGGTGTCGAGGACCGCGTGATGCTCGATCGCGCTCACGACGAGCCCATCCGCCTCGCCGCGGCGGGCCTTGAGGACGCCGCGGAGGGCGAGGTTGTCGGCCTCGGTGCCGCCGCTGGTGAAGACGATCTCGCTCGCGTCCGCGCCGATCGCTGCCGCGACCTCCTCGCGTGCGCGGTCGACGAGCGCGCGGGCCGCTCTGCCCTCGGCGTAGATGCTCGATGGGTTGCCCGGGATCTCACGGAGGACCCGGGCCATGGCGTCCGCCACCTCCGGGTCGACGGGCGTGGTCGCGGCGTGATCGAGATAGACGCGTCGCATCACGACCAAGGATACGGGTGCGGGTCGTTGGGACCCGCTGGATGACGGTCTGCTAGAGCAGCTTCGCGAGCGCGATGAGGGTCGCCGACTGCTGCGTCGTGAACGCCTTCCCGGTCTGCGCGGTGACCTCGTTGACGTACGCGCCGATCGCGTTCCACTCCCCGGTCTCGTTCCCGCTGGCCTCCGCGTTCGCCGCCCTGTTCAGCTGAGAGCAGAGCGAGTCGCCTTGGCCGGGAGAGAAGCTCTTCGTGAGCGCGCAGAGACCCGAGCTCGTCACGACGACGGTGAACGAGGTCGACGAGCGCGTCGCGTTCCCCGCGCGATCCGTCGCGGACACCGTCCGCGAGACGATGGTCGGGTTCGCCGTGACAAAGCCGTACGCCGGTCCGCTCGCGACGGCCGGGCAATCGGTCCTGGCCACCCCGGAGAGCGCGTCGGTCGCGCTGCACGTGATCGCCACCGTCTGGTCGACCCCGTACGTCCCGGCATTGCCGGTGAACGTGATCGTCGGCTTCGTCCGGTCGATGTTGACGCCCGAGACCGTCACGCTACCCGTGTTCCCGGCCCTGTCCTGAGCGCTACGCGTCGCGCTCAGCTCAACACCCTCGCCGCTGAACACCGCCGGACTGCCGCACGTCGCGATCCCGGAGAGCGCGTCGGCGCACGCGAAGGTGACGACGACGTCGTCATTGTTCCAGCCGTCAGCATTCGCCGGCGTCCGGCTGCCGACGATCGTCGGTGCGGTGCGATCGATGTTGATGCTCGATACCGTCGTGGTGCGCCCGTTCCCGGCGCGATCGGTCGCGGTCCCCGTCACGCTCTGACCGGCGCCCTCCGACGTGGCGGTCGTCGCAGCCGGGCACGAGGCGATCCCGGAGAGAGCGTCCGCGCATGTGAAGCTGACGACGACATCGCCGTTGTTCCACCCCTCCGCGTTGGCCGCCGTCCGGGTGGCGTCGATGGTCGGCGCGGTCTTGTCGACGCTGATCCCGCCGACGGAGGCCGTCGCGCTGTGGTCCGCCTTGTCAGTCGCCGTGCCGGTGACCTGCTGGTCCGCGCCTTCGGTCGTAATCGTGGTCGCGCCGGCGCAGGACGCGACGCCCGAGAGGGCGTCGGCGCAGTCGAAGGTCACGACGACGTCGCCGTTCGTCCAGCCCGAGCTGTTCGCCGCCGGCGTGCGCGAGCCGGCGATGGTCGGATCCGTGCGGTCGATGTTCACGCCGGTCACGGTCCCGGTCGCCTCGTTGCCGGCGCGGTCCGCCGCCGTGCCGCTCGCGTGCTGGTCCGCGCCTTCCGCGGCGAGCGTGACCGGCCCCGCGCACGAGCGGATACCGGAGAGAGCGTCCGCGCACGTAAAGGCGACGGTGACGTCACCGTTGTTCCAGCCGTTCGCGTTCGCGGACGTGCGCGACGTGTCGATCGTCGGCTTCGTACGGTCGATGTCGATGCCGCTCACGGTCGCGTTCGTGGAGTTCCCGGCCTTGTCATCCGCCCGGCCGGTGACGCTCTGGCCAGCACCCTCCGTCGCGAGCGTCGTCGGCGCCGAGCACGACGCGATGCCCGAGAGCGCGTCGGCGCAGTCGAAGCTCACGATGACGTCGGCGTTCGTCCAGCCGTCCTCGTTCGCGGGCGTCCGGCGCCCAGCGATCGTCGGGGCCGTCCGATCGATGTTGATCCCCGACACCGTCGCGCTATCGGTGTTGCCCGCGTTGTCGAGCGCGCGGCCTGTGACGCTCTGGCCGGCGCCCTCCGCGGTGATGGTCGTCGGCCCCTCGCAGAGCGCCACGCCGGAGCCCTCGTCCGCGCAGGCGAAGGTCACAAGGACGTCCGTGCTGTTCCAGCCGGTCGCGTTCGCGGGAGTTCGGCTCCCGGCGATCGACGGCCGCGTCGCGTCGCGCTTCACCGTCACGGTCTTCGAGGTCGTCCCACCCGCGCTGGTCGCGGAGCACGCGAGATCGGCGCCGCCGGCGCTGGTGTCGGCACTGACCGTCGTCGTCGCGCACCCCGTACGCGCCGTGATCGCTGACTCGGCGTCCGAGACGGTCCACGTCACGAGCACGTCACCGACGTACCAGCCGGCGGTGCCGGCCGTGCCCACCACGCTCGCGGTCACGCTGGGAGGGGTCGTGTCGGACGGCGCCACGGTGAGAGATGCGCTCGCGCTGCTCGCGCGGTACTGCGCGTCACCGGCGAACGTCGCCGTGTAGGTGTACGAGCCGGCCGCGGCCGTGGCGAGGCCGAGCGTGCCCGTGGCGACGCCGGCCGAGCTCGTCGTCGCGCTGGGGCTCTGCCCGAGCGCGGCGAACGTGATCGTCCGCCCCGCGAGGGGGGCCCCACCGGAGGTGAGCGTGGCGCTCAGGGCGGCGCTCTGTCCTGACCGCCCGCTGGCCGCGCCGGCGCCGAGCGCGGTGATGGCCTTCACGTCCACGAACAGCTTGTCCGACTTGCTGCCGCCGGGCACCACGCTGACGGTGGCGA
>Ga0105164_10000602_pt1 | contig 24718 bp, 8 predicted proteins | sample VDWuncwatermetaG_FD_89674 | JGI IMG/M metagenome (GOLD analysis project Ga0105164, IMG submission 89674) | Wastewater microbial communities from Netherlands to study Microbial Dark Matter (Phase II) - VDW unchlorinated drinking water | ecosystem: Environmental > Aquatic > Freshwater > Drinking...
CCGCTTATCAACATATACAAAAATGCATTTTGTGCTGTTTCCTGAGCCTGTGCATTGCGCTCTTCAACTGCTTTCATGTTTAATTCCATTATTTTGTATAAAAGCTGATTGACAGAGGAGATGATTTGTTGTGAATTTTTTTGCCCTTTTATTTCCTTAATATAAAAAGCAATTGAATCAGTAAGATCTTTCTCGCCCTGCTCTGTGATATTGGCTTGTTGCAGAGCAAGGATGTTTTCAAAGGCCGTAGTATTAAAATTTACAGAATCATTAGCAGCTAAAGAGAGTTCTTTCAACATATTTTTTGCATGAACAATACTGGTATAATTATTCATTAAAATTGCATTGGAATCATTCGCCAGTTTTTTTGTGCTGTATGCCGAAATGCTTGTTATTATTATGGATAGGGTGAATAAAAAAAGTAATCCTGCTTCTATTTTTCTTTTGACGTTCATTTGTTTTTTTATAATTTTCTGAAATTTTGGATTTTATTTCCCTGTTAAATATTAATATTCATTTGGGCGTTTCCCTTTCTACCTCACCCCATCCCCTCTCCAAATGGAGAGGGGATGGGGTGAGGTAATCCCTAACGCAGCATTATCAAATGAAAGAGCAATAATACTTTATAAATTTTACAATTTTCCCCTGCCCATTATATCCTGAATAAAATTGCAATGATTATCCTGTTTTCTGTTTTAACAAGATCGGGAGCCCAACCTACCGGCAAAGGTGTGGTAGTATATCCGGTTGGAGAGGTTACTCCTCCATGCCCTGCAAAATAGGGTACACTCGATTCTCTGTGAACATATTCTACTTTGAATGATATACTTTGATTGGGCATCCATTCTAAATTAGAGGAGCAGTCCCAACCATTAAACTTATCGCCTGGATTAGCACTGAAAGGGTGTGTACCTGCTGTTGTAGTTTGATTGATTGGGTTTGGCAAAGGACTTGCATCACCTGTAGGATAAAGAACCAGGTATCGCCCGGGGTTTGTCATTACACCTCCTCCAAGGGTCCAGGCAAATTTGTTTTTATGAAACCATATCCTGTTATAGAACATGCCGCTAATAAAATGTTGTTCAGGTGTTAATGAATCACCGCCAAATCCAACTACTCCAGCTCCTTTTTCAAAACCAAGATCACCTGTAATCGAAAATGCCATTCTACTGATCCCGTTTGCTTTAGGACGGTTAAAATATCGTACCAATAAACTATTATCCGAATGGAACCGGTGTCGGCCAGGCAAACCTGCTGCATCGCTTCCGTAATAGTCATTCGTTAAAAGTTTAACATTTTCATTTGGACACCAGGTAATATTTCCACCAACACCGGGCATTTCATTAAACATTCCGTAACTCTGCCAACCATTGATGATCCATGCTTCTACCTTTAATTTTTTTGTTGGAAACGTTTGTATCCGCACACCATTGAAATACCAGGGCGTATTGTCAGAAGTAAATGAGGCCTGGTATTCCCAGTTTTCAACCTGATAGTAGGAGTTGAGTCCTATATAGGACATGAACATTCCCGCATCTACATTTATACCATTCCAAATATTAAAGTGGTATCCGGCATACCCTTCACTTAAATAACGATACATATTTGCAAGGTCGTATTGCCCGCGATATTGGCTGTAGTCGTTTCTGGGAACCACTGTGGACCGGGTTCCGAATTGTGTCATAATTCTTCCCCGTGCCCCATTAAAATTGAAGTCCCCGCCTAAGTTGACACTTGAAATTTGCATCTCATTGTTTCTTGCTAATGCAGTTGATCCCACCACAGTATGATCGATTGGATTTGTAAACGAATAGGTATAGTTGGCGTCTATCATAACAGAACCTGTAAAATACTTGCTTTGAAGTACTGCTGAATCTCTCCGGTCGTTACCATTTTGCCATGTAAGATCCATTCCTTCAAAGGGAATAAATAAAGAATCCGCCTGAGCGTAAATAAAATTTGCAGCGCAGATAAGAATTGACGAAAATATTAATTTCAGCATAACCATATTCAATTTGATTAAACTACTATGCCAAAATTTAATCCGAAAACAAAAAAGCATTTAAGAGCTTGGAAATAAAAGAGATAAAAAATCGCAGAAAAAAAATAACCCTTCCAAAATGGAAGGGTTTTTCAAAATGGTAGGGTGCTTTACTTTTCGAGATGGTACTCTTCCATTTTTCGGTAAAGCGTTGTTAAGCCAATTCCTAATAGTTCAGCGGCCTTTGTTTTATTTCCTTTTGCCAGGTGAATTATCTTTTGAATATGAATTTTTTCCATACTTTCCAATGTTGTTGCAGATGATGTTAGGGAAGTATTTTCACAATGAATAATTTCAGCAGGTAGCAAGTCAATAGTAAGGGTTTCGGTGTCACATAAAATAACAGCTCGTTCAATAATGTTTTTTAATTCACGGATATTTCCCCGCCACTCATAATTTTTTAATTGTTGAATGAATGTTTTATCCATTGAAGTGATACGCTTTTTTATTTTTGCTGAATAAACAGTTAAAAAATAATTGGCGAGCTCCTCAATATCTTTTTTTCGTTCACGTAAAGACGGAACTGTGATTTTAAAAGTAGATAAGCGGTAGTATAGATCGGAGCGAAAATGTTCCTGTTCACTTTCTTTTTTCAGGTCCCGATTGGTAGCGGCAATGATGCGTACATTTACTTTTGTTGGTTTGGAATCTCCTACTTTTATAAATGTTTGCGTTTCCAATACACGCAATAATTTTGCCTGTAGATCCAGGTTCATTTCCCCCATTTCGTCTAAGAACAATGTCCCTTCATTCGCCTCTTCAAAGAGTCCTTTCTTATCATTGGTTGCTCCGGTGTATGCCCCTTTACGATGACCGAACAATTCACTTTCCAAAAGGTCTTTTGGAAATGCGCTGCAATTAACCGCTACAAATGATTTCGCTTTTCTGCTACTCGCATTGTGTATCGCCTGAGCAAACAACTCTTTGCCTACACCTGTTTCGCCTTCCAACAAAACAGTAGAATCAGTGGGTGCCACTTTTCGTGCCATGCGAATGGTTTCCTGAATAGGTTCTGATTTCCCTAATATGGTTTCGAAACTGATTTTATTTTCTAATTTGTTTTCCAGTTCTGCTATTCTTTTTTGAAGCTGGACCTTTTCAACCGCACGATTTATAGCTGGAATGATCTGTTCGTTATCATCCCCCTTGGTAAAATAATCAAATGCACCTAGTTTAATGGCTTTTACACCATCGTGGATAGTGCCAAAGGCTGTCATAACAATAACTTCACATAAGGGGTACTTCGTTTTTATTTTGCCAACAAGTTCAATTCCATTGGCATCGGGAAGTTTAACATCGGTAATGATCAGATCGATATTTTTTTCCTGCTCCAGCAGTTGTAATCCTCTGCTTGCATTTGCTGCCTGGAAAACCTGAAACCCTTCAAGTTCGATGATCCGGCAGAGCAGTTGACGAAGTTTTTCTTCATCGTCTATAATGAGTATGCGTGATTTCGCTTTCATATTCTTAACAAAGGTATTTAAAATAAAACCTGGATTTTATTTTTTTTGTGTTCTCTTGTTTCAGAACATCATAAATAAAAAACGCCCATTCTTCATTAAAGAATGGGCGTTTTTAGATGTATTCAAATTGATCACTCAATAATTAATTTCTGAATTGCAACATCAGCATCAGTTACTAATTTAATGTAATAGATACCTTTTGCCAAACTCTTTACATCAATCTGTTTGCTGTATTCGGCTGTATTGTTTTTATCCATTTCGTAATAAACTTCTTTACCTTGCAGATCAACAATACTGATCGATAATTGATCGAAATTTGCATTGCTTATGGTAATATTAAATTTACCGTTGTTAGGATTTGGGTAAGTTGTAACGGCCTTAGAAAAAGAATTCTCTTCAATTCCGGCACACTGTTCAACTATGATGTTTTGTGATGTAGCATTTGAACAACCACTTACGGTTACTGTATACGTGATTGATATCGGACCAACACTCGCTAATGAAGGAGTGAACATTCCGGCACTAACGCCCGCTCCTGCATACGTTCCTCCTGCCGGAGAGCCTCCCGTTAAAGCAAATGCCGGAGCTTGAAAACATACGGTGTCAGTAAATGGTGCTAAGCTCACCGTTGGCTTATTGTAAACAGTAACAACCACGTTCTGGCTACCTCCTGCACAACCACTTGCGTTGGTTATGTATGCATAGGTAACAGTTACAGGGGAAGTAGTTGTATTCGTTAGTATTTCGCTCACATTCGCAGTGCCTGAAGTTCCGGGTTCTGCAATGCCTGATACTGTGGCACGGATCCAGGAAAACGACACACCCGGTGTGGTGCTGGTTGCAGTGTAGGTGAATGTTGTTCCGCTGCATACTGACGGTGCCAAGCTGCTGCTTAATACAGGTACCTGGCCAACAGTTACAACTACGCTTTGACCTGGTGCATTGGTACAACCGTTTGCTGTGGTTATGTAAACATAAGTAACACTGATAGGTGAAGTGGTAGTGTTGGTGAGCGTTTCATTCACATTCCCGGAACCGGTTGCTGCAAGATTAGATATACCGGTAACGGCAGCTCTTGCCCATGTAAAAGCAGCTCCCGAACTTAAACTTGTTGGGGTATACGTGAAAGCTGTTCCTGTACATATTGATGGCGGTGTTAAAGAACTGCTCAACGATGGATTGGGATTTACTGTCACGGTAACGTTTTGTATGTTACTGCATATACTCAATGTTGTTGTATAAACATAAATAACATTGATAGGTAAACCGGTAGTATTGGTAAGCACTTCGCTGATATTAGCCGTGCCAGTTGTTCCAACCTCAGTGATTCCTGTTATTGTTGCACGGCTCCAGGCGAATGTAGCACTTGGTGTTGCACTGGTTGCGGTATAAGTAAAGGTTGCCCCGCTGCATATTGCTGTTGGTGTTAGTGTGCTGCTCAATACAGGTGCAGGATTTGTAAATTCATCAGCACCTATATCAGGATTGCTTGCATCACGGGTATCGTTGTCGATATCTGCAATGATTCCTGTTATTGGAGTTCCTGTGTGATCAATGCCGCAATTGCTTGCAACCACAAGGTGAAGGTCAGTTACAGACGTAAATACAGGTACAACTGATAATGAATTAACATCTTTGCCGGTAGCAATTTTCCATGCGGCAAGATTTGCGGTGTTACTTCCAAAGAAGCCTAAATTTGGTGCAGTTCCTGCATCATAATCATTATAATTAATATCAGTGAATACAGTATTTGCTGCATTACAAATAACGCTGAATCTTTCGGTTCCAGTAGTTTGAGAATTTGAAAAAATATTATTACGCACATTCAATGAATTTGGAGTTGTTACTCCACTGGTAACATTAAATGCGGCAGGTAGCCCTGTTACATCAGTTTGATTCGTATTCATCGAAACAGAATTGTAATAAACATTGTAACCGCCACCATTGGTTATTATTATTCCATATCCGTTATCGCCCGAACCATCGGATGACCAGCCGTACCCGGCAACATCAAAGATCATATTATTAGAAACAGTAAGACTGGAAGCTGTTGATGATGCACTTAAAAGAATGCCATTGCAACCATAACCACCTGTATTGGTATTCTTAACATCACTTATTTTATTTGCATTAATTATACCACCGGAAATAGCTCCAACTACAATTATACCTGAAGCTGTGCTTGTTGAGCTTGTTGTAACCCCAAAAATTGTATTGTTGGAAGCAATAAAATTTGTTTGATTGGAAATAAACATACCTCTGAATCCGATCTTATTAAGGGCTGTAGCCGAGCCAATAAGGTTGTTAGTTATTGTGGTTACGCTTTCACCTGTTGCAGGACCCACTACAGCAATTCCATACGAAGATGTATTTATAACATTGTTCTGATAGGTATTGTTAGCGTTTGCTGCTTCAGCAGCACCACCTATTGTGGTACCACTAGAGGATACAATGGCAGCAAATGTGGTGGTAGGAGCATTTCCCGTGATGATGCAGTTTTTAACAGTATTGTTTGTCGCACCATCTGTAGCAGAAGCACTGCCTATCCAAATAATAGCAGAAGAAGTTCCTGTGTTTGTATTGGTGATCGTTAGATCTCTTGTTGTTCCACCTGAATTAGAACCATCAAAAGTAACATAATCAGCACCGTTTAGTTTAATTAATGCGGTGGCACTGCTGCCTGTTAAAGTTGCCGTAACTCCAGTAGATGGTTTAATGAGTAATGTATAGTTGGAAGAACATCCGTATCCTATTGAATTCAATGCATTAGCACCTGTTTCAGTAGTTCCTGTAAGGATATTGGCAATAAGGTTTCCGGCCAGACCATTTGTATTAATAGCATCAAATAATCCGCCCGCTCCGGTTAAAGTTGTGTAGGTTCCACCGGTACCAACGGTAACTGTGCCGCTTAATCCGGCTAATATTTTATAACTGTTTATGGTGCCACCGATAGGGAATGCTGCAATTGTTAACGCCACGCTGGTTGGAGGGGCTGCAAAAGTTCCGTTATTGACGCTGATGTTAGGTGTTGGAGAAACAACATCCTGTGCTACTACAAAATATTGAACAGTATCCCCAACGGCAACACCTCCAAATACTAAAGCATAATCAAGAACTAAACTGAAAGGACTTGTTGAATTGGTTGCCTCGGTATATTTCCATCCGTTAGTTGTATTGGTGTTGGTGCCTGGCAATGTGTTTAAATTAGTTGTTTTTTTGAACCATATACGTGGTTTTGTTCCGGCAGTGGTGTTAATACCTGTCCCATCAGTAATTGTAGCCGAAACAGTATCATTAACCAAACAGCTGTTATTGGTCAAAACGGTGTAAGAAATAACAGGAGCTATCAGGTCAAGTGGCACCCCGTTAAACTCATCAGCACCAATGTCGGGAGAAGTTCCTGTACCGGCATATCCCGGGTTTCCCTGGCGGATATTGGCATCAAAGTCATCGGTAATGGAGGCAATATTTACAGCTCCGCTTTCTATCTGTGTGGCAACTGTAGTATTGATATGTAAAAAGTTGAGGTTAGAACCTATGGTTGAAACAAAAGTAGGGTTTTCTGTAATTGAAGAAATATCTCTCGAAGCAATGGTTCCAGCTGTAAAAGCACCTGCTTTATAAGCAGCCATTGTTTGTGCTGAGCTAACGCCATCCGAATAAATAAGATTCCCAATCCCTGGTGTGCCGGCATAAAACAGGTTATTATTGGATGTTGAAGCATAATTCGCTAATGTGCTCGCTGCACCGGCACTTCTGCGGTAAGCAACTGTTAAACCCGTTCCTGAAGGAGTGGAAGCGTTTACGATAATGTTATTTCTCAGGTTTAGTGCGGCTGTAGTAGCTGTTGTACTTGCAGCATGATAAATACCACTGGTACCGAAATTCGTTCCGCTTGATGTAGCATTAATATAAACCGTATTGTAATAAACATTGATCGTTGAAGCTGATGAAGTGGAAGTAACACTGATACCTCTGATAGCGTCAGTGAAGGTAGATGCCGGTGTTCTTAGATCACCAATTATATTATTATACGCATTAACAGTGGTGCCACTGGAAATACGCAAACCATCCACTGCACCGGATGCGTTTCCATTGCTTAAATAATAAATTTTGTTTTTAAAAATATTTTGAGTTGTTCCGCCAGTTATAGAAATACCTGTAACCGTCCCGCTGCCTGACGACAAAAGGCTATCAACAGTATTACTAAAAAAGTTTTGATTACCACTTGCAGAAACAATACCTGTGATATTCCCTCCTCCGATCACATTAGTGATTGTATTGCCTGACACATTGTTAGTGGCAGAAATGTTATCGGAATACCCAACGTTAAGTATCGTTATTGCACCAGATCCTGTGGTTATGTTACGGAAGGTATTGTTAGTAACAGTTTTTTTTGGTCCCGGAGTAGATCCATCGCTGCTTCTCCATCCGGAAATGGTTGTAGTACCTGCGAAAGCAAGGTTAGAAAAATTATTGCTGGTATTTGTCTCTGTAACTGTGGAAGAAGAAAAAGCAAACGAATTATAGAAATATACAATTCCGCCTGTTCCTGTATTGTTATACCCGGTCACTACGGCATTTGAATTGATCGAATGTGATGTGCTGGCATCATGTGTAACATCGTTTGAAATAAAAGTGATATTTCCTGTGGTATTTACATTTAATGCAGTAAACGTATTTGTGCTGATATTAGTTGAACCTGAAAAAGAAGTGTTTTCTATATATATATGATCCGAGCTGGTTGCAACTGTATTGGTTATTCCACGAATGTCATTTCCTGTAACCGATAATAATGCTGTACCTGCACCATCTGTGTTGGAAATACCCATTAAGGTTCCGGAGTTAGCCGCGCTGTATGTTACCAATCCACCGGTTGAGTTCCCTAACTGATTATCTTTGAAATTAATAGCAGTAGTTACAACACCTGAATTTTCAATTCCGGTAAATGTTCCTGTAGTGGATGCAATAATGTTGTTTCGGATAATGTTGTTATTGATATTTGCTGTGGCAGAAACTGCAGTGTTTGAAATACCAATAAAAGCACCAGTACCGGTATTGGTACCTGAAATTATATTATTAGTGCCGATTGAAAGTGTTCCGGTTGCAGACGCGGAGTCAACAAGTATACCGCTATATGCAGAAGCCCCGGTGCCAAAAGAAGAGGTGTTTTGGATAGTGTTTCCTGTGATTGAAATGGTACCCGTAGCCGCATTATAAATACCTCTGAATTTACATATCGCAGTGGTTGTTCCACTTGTTCCAACAGCAATTGAATGCGCTGTGGTTGTGCTGCCTATGGTGTTGCCTGAAACGGTGAAGTTACCTGCTGTTCCAGCAGTATATATACCATTGAATGTATATCCGATGCCTGCCGTACCGGTTGTAAGTATAGAACCAATGGTATTGTTTTGTATGCTTACAGTTCCTGTAGATTTAGCGGAAATACCTGCAATATAGGGAAGCGATGTGGAAGACGTTATTGAAATACTACCCGTCCCTGTTGCAGCACCAATTGTATTACCCGTAGTAGTACCTATATTTACTGTACCACCCAATACGCTGATCCCTGAAAAAATTCCAGGTGCTAAAGTAGCACCACTGGTGGTAGAGAGTGTTATAGCAGCAATTGTATTACCCTGAATGCTGGATACTGGTGTTGCCGCAGCAGTTAATTCTATTCCTAAAAACCGGCTTGCAAAACCACCATCATAGGTTGTTACACCGGTAGCGGTAGAAGTAGCATATCCTATTGTATTATTGCTGATGGTATAACCGCCACCGCTAGCTGTAAGAATATTAATAGCTCTGTGGGTTGCGCCAGCTGTAGCTGTTCTGGCGGCTGTTTGGAAAAATTTATTGCCTGTTATTGTCCATGCAGAACTGAAAGCAGATACAAAAATACCATTGGATGGTGTCCCCGGACTGTAATAATCCTGAATGTTATTATTGGTAATGGATATTCCGCTGTTGTCGATCGTGTTTGAAGTACCGGCAGAACCTATCGCATTAAAAGGTAAGTTCGATCCCGCTGAAGTGATCGTACATCCTGTAATTGTATTTCCGTCATTTCCGGTAGTTGTACCTGTTGAAAAGGCGATGGTTGCCAATGTAGCTGATGTACTGGAACCTGCAACAGTACAGTTCTGTAAAATATTATTGGAAGCATCTGCATAATAAACAATAGTTGCTGCACCGGTGCTGCTTGTGCTTGTATTGGAAATGGTCAATGAATTCCCACCGGTATTCAAACCATCAATGGTAACATTATCAGCACCATTTAAACCAATAAGTGGTAATGGTGAAGCACCTGTTACAGTTATTGCTGCTCCACCACTTGGTGAAATGGTCAACGAGGTCCATGAACCTGCCGTAGGTTGATTTAAAACAGCAGGAGCTAATTCTGTAGTACTTGCAGTGATACTTATCGTAATTGCATTACCTGTTTGATTGTTGTTAAGGTTAATGGCATCGAAAGCGTCTTTTAGAGTAGTATAAGAAGCATTAGCACCGGTAGAACCCGCAACGGTAACCTGAGCTTCCATATTAACTGAAATTGTTGCAACCAAACACATCAGGATAAACTGTAGGCTTGGTTTTAATGTGAATGCTTTTTTTGCAGAATTGTAAATGTTTTTCATGTGAATTTTAAAATTAATCAGATTTTAGTTTTCTTTTTTGAAAATGAAGCTGCGAATATAGGTAAATATTTGGAAATGAAACCACTCGCCTGGCTGTATGGGTCTGATTGAGAAAAATCTATCGTTAAAACACAAATTGCGATCGTTTGAACTAAAAAACGCCATTTTTTTGCTATTTCTTCTCTTTTTTCATCACAAATTGGTGCTTTATAAACCACGCTTCGTCTAAACCCTGTTTCAAATCCTTTTTTAAGAAAAAAAAATCGTAAATTTGTAATCAAACCTAATAATCAATTTTACTATGAGCGATGCAATAAAACATGAATGTGGGATAGCGATGATCCGTTTGCTGAAACCACTGGATTATTACATCAAAAAATATGGTACTCCCTTATATGGGGTCAATAAATTGTATTTGCTTATGGAAAAGCAACACAACCGCGGACAAGATGGTGCAGGTGTTGCGAATATAAAGTTTGATGTAGAACCGGGAACACGTTACATAAGCCGCACACGTGCTGTTGGAAGTAACGCCATCAAAGAGATCTTCGGGAAAATCAATGGCAAGTTCGAAGATATCTACACTAAAAATCCTGATAAATTTAAAAATGCCGCCTGGCTTAAAAAAAACATAGCCTATACTGGCGAATTGTTCCTGGGCCATTTGCGCTATGGTACTTTTGGCGGTAACGGACTTGAAAATTGTCATCCGTTTTTACGTCAGAATAACTGGATGACCCGCAACCTGGTAGTTGCCGGAAATTTTAATTTAACCAATGTTGACGAGCTTTTTGATCAGTTAGTTGAATTGGGGCAGCATCCAAAAGAAAAAGCTGATACTGTTACTGTTATGGAAAAGATAGGTCATTTTCTGGATGAAGAAAATGAACGTTTATACCAAAAATTCAAAAAAGAAGGACATTCAAATGAAGCGATCTCCGGCTTGATAGCAAAGCATTTGGATGTACAAAGTATTTTGAAAGATGCAAGTAAAAAGTGGGATGGCGGATACGCAATGGCGGGTTTATTAGGTCATGGAGATGCTTTTGTACTTCGCGACCCAAATGGTATACGTCCTGTATTTTATTATTCTGATGATGAGGTGGTGGTAGTGACTTCCGAACGCCCTGTTATTCAAACCGTTTTTAATGTACCTATTGGAAAGGTTAAAGAACTAAAACCCGGACATTCCCTGATCATTAAGAAAGACGGTACTTTTGGAGAACATGAAATAATTGAACCCCAGGAAAAAACTGCCTGTTCTTTCGAGCGGATCTATTTCTCAAGAGGAAGCGATGCTTCTATTTATAAAGAGCGTCAAATGTTGGGACATCAGCTTTGTCCTGCTATTTTAAAAGCTGTTGATTATGATCTGAAAAACACTGTTTTCTCCTATATTCCAAACACAGCAGAAGTAGCTTTTGGAGGTATGATAGAGGGTTTACACGATTATCTGAACGGAATAAAAAAGCACAGAATATTAAAAATGGGCAGCAATGTCACTGAACCCGAATTGACTGAAATTCTTTCCATTCACCCGCGTGTTCACAAAATTGCAATTAAAGATGCTAAGTTGCGCACCTTTATTACCAATGATAGTCAGCGTGACGAGATGGTTGCTCATATTTACGATACCACTTATGGGGTGATAAAGGAGGGAGTGGATAGCCTTGTAATTGTTGACGATTCTATTGTTCGCGGCACCACATTGAAGCAAAGTATCTTAAAGATCCTTGATCGTTTAGGACCGAAAAAAATTGTGGTAGTTTCTTCAGCACCACAAATTCGTTACCCCGATTGTTATGGTATTGATATGGCTAAATTAGGCGATTTTATTGCTTTTCAGGCAGCGGTTCAATTGTTGAAAGATAATTTCAAAGAAAACCTGCTGGATGAGCTTTACGAAAAAGCAAAGGCACAGGAAGGTTTGCCCAAAGAAAATATTACCAACGTAGTAAAAGAAATATATAAGCAATTTACAACCGAACAAATTTCCAAAAAGATTGCCGAACTTCTACTTTCGGAAGATATTAATGCCGAAGTTGACATTATTTATCAATCCATAGAAGGTTTGCACAATGCCTGTCCCAACAATACTGGCGACTGGTATTTTACCGGAAATTATCCAACTCCGGGTGGTAATAAAGTGGTAAATAAATCCTTCATCAATTATATGGAAGGCGAAAATGTGAGAGCATATTGATTTTAAAAATTTTGATTTTTTAAAAATTTAGTATAAATTGCAAGAACATTTTTAAATCCAACCTGATGAAAAAAAATCTACTCTTTTTTTTTGTTTTTCTATATATTTCGGTAAACGCCCAAACGTTTACTAACTCCACCGGAGGATCCATCCCCGATAATAACACCGAAGTTTGTTTTCCATTAACAATTAGCGGATTACCAACACAAATAAACACTACTTCCTTCGGCTTAACAAAAGTCTGTATTGATGTTACGCACACATGGGACAGCGATTTAAAAATAAGATTAAAAGCTCCGGATGGAACTGTTATTTTATTGGCAAGCAATAATGGTAGTTCGGGGAATGATTTTACCAATACCTGTTTTTCAGCTAACGGCAGCAATGGTGCAATAGGATCAGGAACGCCACCATTTACAGGGACATTCGCCCCATTTGAATCTACTAATTTATTGAACAACCTGCAGGACCCGAATGGCATTTGGTATCTTTGTGCTTTAGATGAGGTGAACTCCGATACAGGGGATGTGGTGTCATTTTCAATAACCTTTGGTGCCAATCCCCCGGCAGATACTATATTTGGAGGAACTCCGGGTGGCCCTTGCGGCATGACAAATGGAATGGCTTGCGTTTGTCCTGATGGATCTCAACTTTGCGATCTGTTGCCTGACATGACAGCATCAGCTTTAATTATTCAAAATAATCATACCGAATATCCCGGTTATATAACGTTAAGTAATGCAACCCCCAACATTGGCTGGGGCCCAATGGAAATACATGGTTCTGATTCCTGCTATTGCGGAACGGTGTTAGTGCCCTGCGCCACGGTAACTTGTCCGGATGGAAGTTACCCTAAGCAGAAGTTAGTACAGACCATTTACCATAAAAATAATGGGGTTATTACATCAAGTAATGTATTAACGAATAGTGTAATGAGTTATCATCCTACTCACGGGCATATCCATGTTGATAATTGGGCAGGATTCTCATTGCGTAAATCCACTTCGAATCCAGATGCTACTACATGGCCTATTATTGCTACAGGAACAAAAGTTTCATTTTGTTTAATTAACCTGGGTGATTGTACAAGCGATTATGGTTATTGTAAAGATGGTAATTATGGAACTGTTTTAACTCAGGCTGATATTCCTAATTCTCCATTTGGCCTTGTTAATGGCTGTGGATCTGATCAGGGCATTTATGTTGGTAACCTTGATGTTTATAGTCAGGGTATGGCAGGTATGTCAATAGATCTTACAGGTGTTTGTAATGGGGATTATTACATTGTTTCTATTACCGATCCGGATAATAATTTCCTGGAAAGCAATGAAACCAACAATTGGGCTGCAACACCAATTACATTAACGCAACAGATGGTTGGCCCAACTGCTTCTTTTACTCATATTATCAATGGAGGGACCCAGGTACAGTTCAGCAATCCGCCAAATATAAATTATACTTATCAATGGTATTTTGGTGATGGTGCGGCCTCTATCAATCAAAATCCATCCCATGTGTATACCAGCAACGGTCAATTTCCTGTTACCTTAATTGTTACCAGCGATTGTGGCAACGATACAACGATGCAACTGATCACTGTAAATAACGTTGGCATAAAAGAATCAACAATTGCCGCCTTAGGCTACTCGATATATCCAAACCCAATAACGGAATCCACAATGGTTAGTTATTTTATTCCTGAAAAATCAGATGTTAACTTTGAATTGTATAATATGGTAGGTGAAAAAATTTATTCTTTGGCAAAAGGAGCTCAGGATGTGGGACATTATGAATTTAATTTAAACCTTAAGGATATTGGTTTACAATCAGGGGTTTATACCATGCAATTGAAAACAAAGAATAAAACAGCAGCTATTCGATTGGTTCAATTAATAAAACAATAGAGAAATACTCACCGAAAAGCACCACAAATTGCCAATATCTGCGGATAGATAATTTAAAAAAATATTTTTTGTTGTTTTAGGGCAGCTATTATGACTATTGATGCAACTTTTTTCCCTGTTTTATCATCTATTTAAGAACCTTAATGTTTTAAAACGCAAAGTTTTGTTTAATTCCAACATATGAAGTTTTTTTACAACCCACTTGCATTTGTTTTTTTGTTCCTCGCATTAAGCTCCAGCTTAAGTGTTAACGGGCATTCTGTGCAGGTTGGTTACTGTGTAAGTTGTACGGGGGAACTTACCTTATACGTGGAGCATTGGCATGGTACCGAAGATCCAAATAGTACCACAATGACCATTGATCTGAACATTAATGGTGTAACTACAACTGTAACAGGTTCTCCTATAGCTAATTTACAAGATATTTCTTTTGCAAATTTGCCAGGTTGTGTTAATCCAATAAACATTTTCGGATCTTGTCCGGGTAACGCAAACACATACAATGAGTGGGCGGTTTTTAAGTTCCCTGATTTACCTTGCGGAGTTCCTGTTATTATTACTGTTCGGTCGGGTAGTACAGCCTTTACTCAGGATGGTTGCGGCATGTATCCGGTATCTTCACCCGTTATTGTTGTACCTTGTGATATTAACCCTCCGCCAGTGGCAACGGAGAATGATACGGTATGTGGTTCAGGAAGTGCAACATTGACCTTAACCGGTTTTTCAGGTGGCCTTCAATGGCAATCAGCCCCCGCACCTGGTGGCCCCTGGACAAATATCCCCGGTGCAACCGGCAGCACCCTTCCCACCGGAGTTTTAACTACAAGCACTTATTACAGGGCATTGGAAACAGGGGCCTGCGAAAGCAATGTGGTTAGTATTATTGTTAATCAGGCACCAGTTTCCAATGCAGGGGCTGGTTCTTATCTGGGGACGGGGGCTGGTATCACTAGCTGTCCCACCAGCACTCCCGGTAATCTGGGCACAACAAATACTACCGGTTATTCCTATAGCTGGTCCCCCGCTGGTGGGCTCAGTAGTATATCGGTATCAAATCCAACAGTGCTCTTAACCACTCCCATTACCCGGTTCTATAAAGTAACAACCTCTGCTTTTGGTTGCACTTCTGTTGATAGTATCTTAGTAACTGTAAATCCAATTCCTGTATCCAACGCGGGTGCAGATATAACGGCTTGTTTTACTAATTTCCCGGGCAACATTGGCACAGCAACCACATCCGGTTATACATATAGCTGGTCCCCCGCACTGGGTCTCGACAATGCTGCAATATCAAATCCTACAGCAGTATTAAATGTACCGGGCACTAAAAGTTATACTGTAACTACCACTGCTCTTACCTGTACTTCAAAAGATACTGTGGTGGTAACCGTTAACCCATTACCAACCGCAACAATAGCAGGTACAACAGCTGTTTGTAAAAATGCCGCTTCCCCGGATATTACATTCACAGGAGCAGCCGGTACAGCACCCTATACCTTCACCTATGGAATAAATGGTGGTATAAATCAAACAATAACCACCATCAGCGGCAATAGTGTAACAATTGCTGTGCCCACAACTTCAGATAATACCTATGCGTATTCTTTAGTAAGCGTTCAAGATGCCAGTTCAACAACCTGTTCACAGGCACAGAGCGGTACATCAACGGTAACCATAAATCCATTACCAACCGCAACAATAGCGGGAACAACAACTGTATGCAAAAATGCAACCGCACCAAATATTACTTTTACCGGAGCCTCGGCTACAGCACCATATACTTTTACATATACAATTAATAGTGTAGCTCAACCGGCAATAACTACCATTAGCGGTAACAGTATAAGTATCCCGGCACCTACCACCGCTGCGGGTACATTTATATATTCCCTGGTAAGTGTAAAAGATGCCAGTTCAACTACCTGTTCCCAATTACAAAGTGGAAGTGCGACCATAACCGTGAATCCGCTGCCAACAGCAACAGTATCAGGAACAACAGCAGTTTGTAAAAATGACGCAAGTCCGAGCATCACCTTTACCGGTGCTGACGCAACACCTCCATATACCTTTACATACACCCTCAACAGTGGAACAAATCTGACAGTGACCACCACCGGTGGAAACAGTGTAAGTGTAACTGTGCCAACAAATCTGGCCAGTGTATATACATATGCCCTGATAAATGTGCAGGAAGCAAGCTCAACCACCTGCTCCCAAACACAAAACGGTGGCGCTACCGTAACAGTAAACCCTCTACCAACTGCAACCATAACTGGTACAACAGCGGTATGCAAAAATGCAACAGCGCCCGATATAATATTTACAGGAGCTTCCGCAACAGCGCCTTACACCTTTACGTATACTGTAAATGGTGTAACTCAACCAACGGTGGTAAGCACAGGAAATAGTGTAACGGTTTCGGTACCTACATTAGTTGCCGGAACATTCACGTATGCCCTGGTAAGCGTAATGGATGCCAGTTCAACCACCTGTTCTCAAACACAAAGCGGAAGTGCAACAGTAATTGTGAATCCTTTACCTACGGCAACAATTGCAGGATCAACCGAAGTGTGCAGAAACACAACTCCTCCAAACATTACTTTTACTGGAGCCGGGGCTACTGCACCTTATACATTTACATACACAATTAATGGGGGAGCAAACCAAACAGTAACAACCACCGGTGGCAACAGTGTGAACGTACCTGTACCTACCGGCACAGTGGGTACATTTTTGTATGAGCTTGTAAGTGTGAAGGATGGTAGTATAACTGCCTGCTCCCAGGTTCAATCCGGAAATGAAACAGTAATTGTGGATCCCTTGCCGGTTGCCAATTTTGGTTTTACCGACATGTGTTTGTATCAACCTGTTGGTTTTAATGATTCATCAACAGTTTCAAGTGGCAGCATTGTGAGTTTTTTGTGGAATTTTGGTGATAGCAGCCCTTTTGATACTACTCAAAATCCTGTTTATACATATGCAAATGCAGGGACATTTCCTGTTACCCTGGTAACCACTACCAACAATGGATGTAAAGATACCGTTACAAAAAATACAGTAGTTCATCCCAATCCCTTTACACAATTTTCTACTGCAAATGTTTGTGATGGAACCCCGGTTGGATTTAATGATTTAAGCAACATCCCTTCAACAGACACTTTACAATCCTGGAGATGGGATTTTGGCGATAGCAGCGCTTTTAACGTTTACCAATCCGTTTCGGGTGGCCACCTTTACGGAAGCGCAGGCTCTTACACTGTTCAGTTAATGGTGGTTTCCAATTTTGGCTGTTCTGATTCAATTACTAAAGTGGTGGTAGTTAATCCTAATCCCGACCTGGCCTTTTCAACGAATGATACCGCAGGCTGTGAATTGTGGTGCGTTAGCCTTACCGACCTTTCTTCTATATCCTCTGGCAGCAATGCCACCTGGTTATGGAATTTTGGTGATGGAAACTCAAGTGGTGAACCAATTCACTGTTATACAAATGACTCTGTTTATGCACCTTTATCCTTTAATATAGATTTAACAGTTGCCTCTGATAGTGGATGTATCAGCTACTTATCCAAACCCAATTACATTACTGTTTATCCAAACCCTGTTGCAAAGTTCATTACACAACCTGAAATAGAAACGATCATGAACCCTGTTATTTCATTTGTTGATGCGTCAACCGGAGCTGATTTCTGGACATGGGATTTTGGTGATGGTTCCACACCTTACAGCATTGGTATCGATTCGTCTTCTGTAATTACCCCATCACCGTATACCTACCAGGATACCGGCTCTTATACAATAATGCTGATCACTTCCACACAATACAGTTGTGTGGATACAACGTATCAAAAAGTATTTATCGGGCCCGATGTTTCTTTTTATATTCCGAATGCCTTTTCTCCTAATAACGATGGGATAAATGACACTTTTTTTCCAAAAGGCATTTTTATCAGTCAATTCGAAATGACGATATTTGACCGTTGGGGAAATTCAGTTTTCTTTTCCGATGATTTTTACAAACCATGGGATGGGAAAGCAAATTATGGAAACGAAATAGCCCAGCCCGATGTTTACATCTATGTTATTAAAGGAACTGATATTTATCGTAAAAAACATAATTATAAAGGAATTGTTACATTAGTAAAATAATTGTCGGAAATTTTTTGATGATTATTTAAGTAGCAATTGAATTTGTGGATACCATGAAAAAATATTTCAATTATATAAAAGTGATTTTTTTGTTCATTGTATTGAGCGGTAGCTCCAATATTTATGGGCACTCGGTTCAGGTAGGGTATTGTGTGAGCTGTAACGGAGAGCTTACCCTTTACGTAGAGCACTGGCATGCCAATTCAGACCCAAACTCCACCACTATGACCATTAATTTAAATATTAATGGTGTAACCTCAAGTGTAACGGGTTCTCCTATCGATAATATACAAGACACCCCCTATTCCGGTTTGCCGGGTTGCAATGATCCCATAACGATATTTGGTTCCTGTTCCGGAAAGGCAAACACCTACAACGATTGGGTTGTTTTTAAGTTTCCTAACTTACCTACCGGGGTACCTATTACAATTACCGTTGTGTCGGGAAGTACAGTTTTTACCGAGGATGGCTGTAATATGTACCCGGCCTCCTCCCCACAGATAATTGTGCCACCCATTATAAACCCGCCACCTGTTGCCTCTTCAAGCCAGTCTATTTGTACAGGGAGCAGCGCTAATTTAAATTTAACAAGTTATTTTTCAGCCTTTCAATGGCAATCTGCAAGTGATTCTACCGGTCCATGGACTAACGTTCCCGGTGCAACAGCCACCCCTTTTAACACAGGGCCTTTAACTGAAACAACCTATTTCAGGGCAACATCGGTGGGTACCTGTGAAAGCAATTATGTTACCATAACAGTTAATCCGGCCGTTGTCCCTACCTCCGGTTCTGGTCCGGGCACCGGAGCGGGCACTGATATTTCTGCATGTCCTTCAAATGTGCCGGCTAGTATAGGAACACCATCAACTCCCGGTTATACGTATAGCTGGCTTCCTACGGCAGGACTTAGCAGTACAACAATATCAAACCCAACCGCATCAATTAATACACCTAACACTACTACCACCTATACATTATCCACAACAACAGATAAGGGTTGTACCGCAACTGATAGTGTTAAAGTTGTTGTAAAAGCAATTCCTGTATCCAATGCAGGAACAGATATTAGTATCTGTAGTTCCAATAATCCGGGTACCCTTGGAACCGCTACAACTGTTGGTTATACATACAGCTGGTCCCCGGCAACAAACTTAAGCAGCACAACAATTTCAAATCCTGATGTAACCTTAACAACCCCGGGAACCATCACTTATACTGTAACTTCCACTTCACAGGGCTGCAATTCCACTGATAGCGTGAAAGTAAAGGTGAATCCATTTCCGGTTGCCGATTTTGATTTTACCGATGTTTGTTTAACTCAGGCGATGAATTTTAATGACCTGTCAACGATTACAATTGATAATATCGTAAGCTGGTCCTGGAATTTTGGTGACAACAGTCCTGTGTTTTCTGCCGCAAGCCCGGTATATACTTATATAAACCCTGGAACGTATAACGTTTCCTTAATTGTTACAACCAACAATGGATGTAAGGACACTCTTGTAAAAAGCGCTGTGGTTCATCCCAATCCTATCGCTGATTTTTCTTATTCAAATGTTTGCGATGGAACACCTGTTCCGTTCAATAACTTATCGTCTATCCTTACTCCCGACATTATTCAATTCCGGGCGTGGAATTTCGATGATGGCAGCCCCCTTAACACTAATCAATCAATAACCGGGGGGTACCTCTTTACTTCTCCCGGATCTTATACGGTCCAGTTATTGACGGTTTCCGATTTTGGATGTGCTGATTCAATTACTAAAACGGTGTTTGTTAACCCTAATCCTATCGTTATTTTTACTTCAAATGATACGGCAGGCTGTGAACCACTTTGTGCTCCTTTTCAAAATTCGTCCTCCATTTTAACTGGAAGTAATATTTCCCAACTGATGGATTTCGGTGATGGAAACACAACAAGCTCCCAAGATCTGCTTCATTGTTACACAAACAGTTCTGTTTATTCGCCCGCATATTATTCGCCAACACTAACGGTTACTTCTGATAGCGGATGTGTTACAACGGTTTCTAAAAACAATTATATTACTGTTTACCCAAACCCGGTTTCTGATTTCACAGTTGAGGAGGAAGTAGTATCTATAATAAATCCTGTTATTTCAACTTCAAATTTATCTATAGGAGGTAATTTTTGGAACTGGAATTTTGGTGATTCGAATACTTCTTCCATCTTCAGCCCCGGATCTTATACTTACGCTGATACAGGGACCTATGTTATTACATTGATCACTTCTACTCAATTCAATTGTATCGACACCACATATAAAACAATTATTGTAGAACCGGACTTTGCATTTTATGTCCCTAATGTATTTTCGCCTAATGGTGATGGAATAAATGACTCATTTACTGGAAAAGGTATACTCATTGATGAATATGAAATGAGGATATTCGACCGTTGGGGGAATATGGTTTTTATAACAAAAGATCTGCTAGAACCGTGGGATGGTAAAGCAAATTATGGCAGCGGAGTGGCGCAACAGGATGTATATGTTTATGTGATCAATCTTACTGATTTCAAAAGAAAAAAACACGAATATAAAGGTATTGTTACTTTGGTGAAGTAGAAAAAAAACGAAGCCTCTCTTGCTTTGCGCGGATTGGATCAAAAAGCCACAGGCTGTTTAGCCTCCTCTCTCTCAAAGGGGGAGGGCCATGTAAAAAAGGTAAAATGAAAAGAGTAAAAGATAAATTTAGCATTTACCAACTCTCCTTATCGTCCCACTTATGCGGAGGAGGGGTTACGCGGAGGGGGCGCGGTTTTTGCATAGGTCTATGTTTTTTGTTCTTAATTTATTATCCCAATCAAGTAGTATCGCAGGATTTTTCAAACCGTGGAACCGATTTTTGGGTTGGTTATATGGGACACATAGATGGCGCAGGATCTAATTTCAAACTTTACATCACTTCGGATGTGAATACTTCCGGTACAGTTTCTGTACCTCTTCAGGGGTGGTCTCAACCATTTACAGTTATTGCAAATACAATTACTATTGTTCAGGTGCCATCCGCCACAGCATATATCGGATGTTCGGATTGTCTGGAACAAAAAGGTATCCATGTTGTTTCTAACGATAAGGTTGCTGCTTATGCCCATATATATGCAAGTGCGCGATCGGATGCTACTTTGATGCTACCCACTGCTGCCTTGGGAAAAGAGTATTATGCCATGTGTTTTACCCAGGCAAGTGGATATAAATCCGAGTTTCTTGTTGTAGCTACTGAAGACAGTACAATAGTGCAAATAACACCCAAAGCGAATACAACTGGAGGTAATTTAGCCAATGTGCCTTTTGTTGTTACTTTACAACAAGGAGAGGCCTATCAGGTACAATCCAGCACAGACCTTACCGGAAGCAAAGTTCTTGCATACAGTAACGACAGCTCCCTCTGTAAAAAAGTTGCTGTATTTTCAGGGAGTACCTGGAATTCGCTTGGGTGTTCAGGTGCAGGTTCCGGAGATAATTTATATGAAGAAATGTACCCTGTTAACACCTGGGGGAAGAACTTTATTACATCACCTTTAAAAAGCCGCGTAGGAGATATTTTTCGGGTAATGGCCGGCACTAACGCGACTACTGTTATAATTAACGGGGTAGCCATTTCTTTAAATCAAACACAGTACTTCGACACTTTATTAAATGTCCCGGCTTATGTTACAGCCGATAAGCCCATTATGCTTGCACAGTATGCACGAACGTCTGGTTGTGATAATCAGACGGGTGACCCTTTTATGTTAATACTCAGTCCGCTTGAACAGACCATCAATAATGTGCTGCTCTATTCTTCACCTGAACAAAATATTACGGGACAATATATTAATATAGTAATGAAAACAGCCGATGTGGGAAGTTGTCTTCTGGATGGTGTGGCTGCCCCTTTTATCCCTGTTCCTTTCAAACCTGATTATTCCTATTCACAAAACACAGTAACAGATGGTACTCATACAATCACTGCTGATAGTGGATTTAACGCCATAGCTTATGGCTTCGGATCACCTGAATCGTATGGGTACCTGGCGGGTACAAATATTAGAAACCTTGAGGATCAAAGTTTTACTGTGAACCCTCTTCCTGCTTGTAATGGGAGTACTATAAGTTTTACAGGTACGGCCACCTATGTGCCAAGTTCCTGGAAGTGGGATTTTGGAGATTCAACCACTTCAGTTCTACAAAATCCTACTCATATTTATGCGGATACAGGAACGTATTTAGTTTTATTGGTAACGGCTTATCCAAATGGATGTGAAGTGAAACTGGATTCTTCTACTTATTCGTTACATATTTTCGGGAACGCTATTGTAGATTTTACAGCCCCCGCAGTATGTTTAGGAGACTCCATGTCACTTAACGACATTTCAACAACCATCAATGGAGGAAACCTCAGTTATTGGCACTGGGATTTTGGTGATGGTGACACGGCTGCTTTGCAAAATACCGGGCATACCTATATTACATGTGATACATTCAATGTGAAATTAGTGGTAACATCAGACGATGGATGCAGAGACAGCACTACCAAAGCCGTTATTGTAAATTGTTTACCAGTTCCAAATTTTAATGCACAGCCTGTTTGCAAAAATCAAGCAATGGTATTTAGTGATTCAAGCCTAGGTACTATTTCAGCATGGAATTGGGATTTTGGAGATAATAGTGCCATAAATACCAGTAGTAACCCAAGTTATACGTATGCAAATTCCGGAATTTATAATGTTACATTAACTGTAACTACAACTGATGGATGTACTGATTCTATTACTAAACCCGTTCAGGTTTATTTTAATCCGGTGGCCGGTTTCACGCATACCGATGTCTGTTTAGGAGATACGATTTATTTTAATAACACTTCTTCGGTTGACAACTCAAGTTCAATTGCAAGCTATTTGTGGGTGTTTGGAGATAATAGCACTACAAGTAGTGTCCAAAACCCTAATCATTATTTTTCACTTCCGGGAACATACTCTGTTACATTGGTAACCACAACTATTGATGGCTGTTCCAATGCATCCAATATTCAGGTAAAAACGTTTGATGCGCCAGGTTCAGCATTCACATTCAGCAATACCTGTTTATTAGATTCTGCCCTGTTTACAAATACAACCAGCAATCCTACAATGGGTAATACAGCAAACTGGTCATGGAGTTTTGGAGACGGAAGCCCTTTAAACACTTCAGGATGGAGTTTAAGCCATTTATATTCTTCTCCCGGAAACTATCAGGTTACTTTAATAACATATTCGTCCAATCTCGCTTGTTCAGATACTTTGCAAGATTCCATCACAGTGTTTCCTATGCCAGTTGCTAATTTTAGTTTTAACAATGTTTGTTTAAATCAGGTAATGAATTTTAATGATTCGTCAAACATTTTAAGTGGAAGTATTGCAAGTTGGGCCTGGGATTTTGGTGATGCAAGCCAGCTTGTAACGATTCAAAATCCAAGCCATACATATACAAATCCAGGCACTTATTTTGTTTCTTTAATTTCAACATCCAATAATAATTGTAAGGATACGATAACAAAAAGTGTGGTGGTGCACCCATTGCCTGATGCAGAATTCAGCGCATCAAATGTTTGTGACGGAAGCAATGTTCAATTCAATGACCTATCGAATATTCTGCCAACAGATAGCATACAATTCTGGACATGGGATTTTGGTGATGGAAGTGCGATAAGCAACAATCAAAATAATTCTCATTTATATTCAGCTGCAGGCTCCTATACTATTCAGTTACTGACCATTTCAAATTTCGGTTGTTTGGATTCAATAAGTAAAATAAGAGTTGTTAATCCTAATCCGGTTGTGAGTTTTACGGCAAGTGATACTATCGGATGTGAGCCTTTGTGTATTAGTTATCAAAATTCATCATTCATTTCCACGGGTAATAATGCAGCCTTGTTATGGAATTTGGGAGATGGAAGTCCAACAAGTAATTCTCAGGATCTGTTTCATTGCTATACCAATGAAGCTGTTTATTTGCCAATATCTTATTCTCCAACTTTAACCGTTACTTCTGATAGTGGCTGTGTGAGTGTTTTATCTAAAAATAATTATATAACAGTATACCCTTTGCCAGATGCGAGTTTCACAGTTCAGCCACAAATAACAACTATTGTAGATCCTGTTATTTCAATTACACATCTGACCACCGGAGGTAATTATTGGAACTGGAGTTTTGGGGATTCAGATACTTCTTCTGTTTTTAACCCGGCTCCTCATACTTATTCAGATACCGGTACATACACAGTAGTGTTGATCACTTCCACTCAATACAATTGTATTGATACTGCATATCAAACTGTAA
>Ga0105164_10000603_pt1 | contig 24709 bp, 22 predicted proteins | sample VDWuncwatermetaG_FD_89674 | JGI IMG/M metagenome (GOLD analysis project Ga0105164, IMG submission 89674) | Wastewater microbial communities from Netherlands to study Microbial Dark Matter (Phase II) - VDW unchlorinated drinking water | ecosystem: Environmental > Aquatic > Freshwater > Drinking...
TCCGTAGTCGACATGGCGGCGACTGCGGGTCTTGCCATCCCGGCGCCTGTCACCCAAATTAGAGTGACCAGGACGCCGATCGACTTAAGAGCCCACCCACTTCCCCAAATTGAATTTCCCATTTCCCCCAGCCTTCCCCTTAAAATTTCCCCCACACTCAATCGTAATCACAGCCGTAATGCGACGCGCAAGAAAATAAATGAAGGAGTGGAATATTTTTGAAAAAAAGGTCGAAAACCCGGAAAGTGGACAGACCATAGCACGTCGAGTCAAACCGTCAATAAAAATATTATCTTTGGTAATTTCGGCAATGAAAATCAGTTCGCTGGTACCACGAGTCGTGCAAACCAGGGTTTTTCACCCTTTGGATCCGTGCCCAAAAGGAGTAACTCGTTTCCGATAACCTTCGATGAAGTTACGGGTCCGAGTGTGGCTTCGGGATCAAGGAGTTCACCCGACTCAAGATGAAAAAGTTGAAATTGGGGTCGATCTTCTTTGTTTTCGGGGTCGATTAACAGCCGGACGCTGCGATCAAAAAATGGAAGCTTATCAATGGAGTTCCATCTCTCTAGAGGAATCTGATTAATGGAGCCCGGAGTTTCCATATCCACTAAAAAAGTCTGCCGCTGATGTGCCTGGATAATCTGTATCGGTGTGAGATCGGCATCAGGATCAATCGTTTGTTCGACAAGGATCTCTGCCCAGCGTCGGTTATTACCAAAACGCCACCTCACGTTCTGTATGCTTGGGAATTCAAATAGCTTCCTTTTCGATTGTAGGTCAACCATCACACAGGTTGCGGACCTGAGATCATCGTTGGGGTGAGCGCATACTGTTACGACCTTCTCATAAATTACCCAAAATGCCCTGGTAAAGACCATCTGGCCTTTACTCCATTTCACTATCTCAGAGACGCTCTCTAAGATTTCGTTAGGCAGGGCAGAAGGAGAGTCATTACTGATCAAAGAACGCGTGATCTCATCCGTAAGCGTGGTTCTTTGATAGTCTCCAGTGGGAAGCGAGATCTTGATAAAGATTCTTTCGTGTATGACATCTTCAGTCTGCTCTTCGATAGATGGGACAAGTCCATTTATCTTTTCCAACGTGAGTCCGTCAATGTCATCTCTGGGTAAATAGGAAATGTTGCTGGCCGAACCGAGATCGCCGCCTCCGCGCCACGTCGACCAAATCCCTTCCTCTGTCATCGAAAACAGTGGTTTGAGTCCTTGCATATCCCAGCCGTGAATATGGGTGGCCTTTTTGCCTCCATGGTTTGTGCAGTAAACAAAGACAATGGTGTTATCCCCTGGGGTTGCGAGAATCTGATAGTTGAGAAAGGGTTCACCGGGTTCGAGCAGATCATTTGCGGGTATTGGGAGACGGATTCTGACTTCACCGGTAATTAGGGAGCGGGCAATGAATTCGTTATTTTCAAACACAAACTCAGTCTCAAAATCAACGGAGAAAGCACCGAATCCAGGCCCATGGTCCTTCAGAATTTTCCCCGTGTCTGAATCCAACACTACCGTTCGATGGGTGACTCGACTATTCACAATCGTGGGGCGCAAAGAAGTTAGAAATAAGTGGCTATCCCCCAGGAACATAAATCCGCCATAAATGCTGGCGAGCGATTGAATCGGATAGACTTCCTCCACTTTTGCCAATGGGACTTGCCCACCCAATTCGAAAAACTCAACCTGATATCGGTGCTCCTGATCCTCATCGGCTCCTTTGTAGGTGATCACCGCAATGCGATCGAGCGATGCGCTCGAAACAATCATACTATTCGGATGAATCGTCAGAATCTCTTTTTGAAGGATTTTTCCACTGGGTAACTCGATGAGCGTTTGGGTCATTGGAGACCGAGTCGGCGACTTCGGATCGTTTCCCCAGGTTGAGATCAGCGCTTTGCGATCGTCTCTGGAATACGAAAAGCAAAGTTCGCGTTCAACAGGAAGTCCAAAAAGGCTGTCACCCGTCTTGAGATCGAGTACGGCGAGCGAATTTTTCCCCTTCACTGCGATAAACTTCTTCTGATGAGATAAGCCGTGAAACTTTCTGAAGTTTAAATAAGAAAGACTCCCACGATATTCCATGGAACACTCTCTGAGGAACTGCGGGGTTTGCTCCCTAAGGGATGGCTGGAGCGCTTTGAGAGGGCGTTTGACTCCGACATAAGGACCGATCCTGAGGGGCTCATCCGAAAAGGCGGTGCCTCCCAAGACTCCCAAAAGAAATAGACTGATTCCAAATAACCGAAACGCCATCCACGACCTCACTTTGAGTCGCGCATACTTCTCAAAAATTAATAAATAATGCAATGAGTATGGGAATCGGCACATTCTCAATTTCAGTGTGGTCTTTTAGGGGCAAAGTGCTATAAGCCTGACCCATGAAGAATATGCAATGGTTACGGTCCGGGTCTTGGTTAATGGTTGTTCTTTTTCTGGCCTCGGTGGCAGAGGGGCTACCTCCTTCTCTCAAACGACTACGTGTTCTAATGGTGATCGATTCCCAAGCGGAAAATATCGGTGAGGCGGCGAAGTTGGACCGTGAGAACATGATCGAGCTTTTCAAGCATATCTTTGATAACGATCAATACCCAAAGCTCAAGGGCCGAATTGACGTGCGCACGCTCGGGATGGAAAATGCCGTTACGCAAGAAGATATCTATCAGTACTTTATCGATTACCCACCTCAACGAGATGAAGCCTTCATGTTCTATTACACAGGACACGGAGCCTATGACGTCAATGAAATTGGTGGCCATTTCTTGGCGCTCAGCGGGGCCAAGAAACCTGAGGGTTCTTTGGATTGGGATAAACCCAATGCCGGTGATTTACTGCGTTGGAAACTCTTGGATCACATTCTTCATTTACAGCCTTCCCCGCCACTCGTCTTGCTTGTGACAGATTCTTGCGCGTCCATGGCTAAGATCAATGCTTACACTTCAGAGAAAACCTTCGAAACCGATGCCGAACGAGAGCAAGTCTACGAAGATCTCTTTTTCCGTCATCGAGGAGTCATGGATTTCAATTCGTCCTTTGCTGGCGAGCCTTCATGGACGACTGGCTTAGGAAGCACTATGACGATTGCTTTTCGAGATGTCTTGATGGGAGAACCCATTAAAGTTGATGGAGATCAGGGACTGGATCTAAACGGCGACGGTTTTGTGTCTTGGTTCGAAGTCTTTCAGAAGGTCCGAATCCGAACCGATGAAACCTTCCAATTAGTAAAAAAGAGAGCTGAAGAGGGCGCGGCCCGCGGCGAGCCTCGCTCACCCATTATGAAGGCCAAATCCCAATTGCCAGAGCTTTATGGAGTGGCTGTACCAAATATTGAACATATTAATAGTGTTCAAATCCAACACAACGTGACTCAGGACGGACAACGTGGGATGCGATTGTATTCCAGTTGGGAAGTTGTGGAGAGAGAGGGACATGACATCGCTGCGGACTTCGTTTTCTACGACAGCGCCTTGGAGCCACTGACCGGAATCGGTGATGGAAACTACGAAGAACCGAGCACGAGACAGATTGGAGTGAGAAACGTCGCCAAGGTAGAGACCCAGACTGCCCTTCGCACCGTGTTCCCAACTTTTTTCCCTTATCATCAATTACACGTTACTAAGGACGCTAATAACCTAAAGTCCTATTGGATAAAACTTCGCTTGGCAGATGCCTCAAAAGATAATGAGGCTATCGCGGAGAGTCAGTATTTTGGGTTTCGGTACTAGGCCAAAAGTGCCCACTTCACTGGCTCAGCGAGCCTTTAAAGGGTACTATTAGGTTTCTGTCGGGAAACCCCGACGGAAACTATTTTAAGAGTTAATTTCCAAAATACGAATGCCCCTTAATCAAAGCTGGTGGCCTCATATGCTTCGTAAGCAATGCCTCTGGGAAATTTTTTTCATCGCTTTCGGTATCGCGGTTGCGTTTATGGTTTCTGAAGCTAGCTTTCGAATCTATGGGGCCATCAAAGGCGTTGATTTTCGACTCTACTCAAAGGAATTAATAAACTCGGATCGACTTCCCAAGGGGCTGTTTAAAACGACGGAATCTCATCGGCGCGTTTTGAATCCTGGTCATCAAGTTCTTGCAACGACCTCTGACTTTTCTGTGCTTTACTCAATTAATCAAAAGGGCACTCGCGGCCCAGAGTACAGCTATTCTCGAATCAGGGGTAAGTACCGAATCGTTGCAATGGGTGACAGTTTTACCTTTGGCGAAGGAATCCCCTATGGGAGCCGCTTCACGGATATCGTTGAAAAACGTATCGACCACATTGAAATCGTCAATATGGGCGTGCCTGGTTATGGCGTCGATGAATCTCTTGTTCTCTTTTCAACCGAAGGAATCAAATATCAGCCCGATGAAGTGATGCTATTTGTTTCCGGAGCTTCAACCGAGCGAAAAAATCTCCCTATCGTTCAAAGTGGAGAGGTGGATTTAGAAAACAAGTTCCTTGAAGGCAATCATATTAGCGGTGCTAGGTCTATTTACCTTGAAAATTCGGCCCCCTTTTATCATCAGAAATCCTATTGGTTCTCGCGGCATTCCCAACTTTGGGCTTACTTAAACTACGTTGTTCAATTACAAGGACTCCGCTCTCAATTTGCGAAAGCAGATGAATCCCTATGGAATGCCATACGAATCTCAAGGGCATTAAAATCCACTCGGCTTTCTGAAGATGATCCGTCAGTTCAGGCACGAACACTGGCTCTACTTAAGGCGCTTCGTCGCATTTGCGAAAGAAAAAAAATCCGTTTGACCATCGTCAATATTGATATTGAAAATAAATTAAGCTACATCAATCAGCTTGAGGGCCTAGAATTTTTTGACCTATCAACTTTGCTGACTGAAGAATCTAAGAAGTACTCACTTCAATTTGTCTATGACCCCCACTTTAATCCCAAAACACAAGTGTTTATCGGTGAAAGACTCGTTGGCATCTTGCGAAACAGGTAAACAAAAGTGCCCATCCCCCCTTCCGGCCGGAAAGTGACTGGGTGTCGGTTGGTGCTCAGTGCCACACCAAATCGGCCTATTTGAAAACGATTTGGAGTTGGAGAATTAAGTTAGCCCTTCTTCGAGACTAAGCCGTCAATCGTAAGCTGATCTGTAGGCGAAGCCGTTGGGCGGGCTCGGTCGAGCTGGTGAATCGGATTAATTGTTACGGTTACTTAGTTTCATTTAACCAAAGACCATCCAAAACGAATGGCGGAGAGAGAGAGATTTGAACTCTCGAGACCCTTGCGAGTCTACACGCTTTCCAAGCGGGCGCCTTCAACCACTCGGCCATCTCTCCGTAGGTTGGTGGAAACTTAGTGCCCTTCACCTTCGCCATGGCTATGCCCAGTATGGTCATGGCCTGGTTCAGATGGAGCGGCTGTATCCTCAGTGGCTGTGTTTTCGGTTGGGGCCGCTGCTTTTTTCTCACAAGCGACAAAACTGACGCTCAAGAGTAGAAGTGCCGATATTAAGTATTTCATGCCTAGGTCCTCCAAAAGGTTATTCGGTTTTTTCTATATTAGGGGACTGAAGTCAATCTCTAAGAGTTTTGAGACTCCAAGCAGACGTCAGCCCGAACCGACAGCTCACCATACCAACGCACTAGCTCTTTGTGGAGTGCTGATACGAGATTTCTAGAGATTTTTCCTCGGCGGTAGAGCAGCGCCATGGTGTGGGGGCCAAACCCTTCTCGTGGGACTGTCTTAAGTGCTAGGGGGGCAAGTTTATGTTTTCTCACAGATGGCATCGCGATGATTCCTGGAAGGATGGCGATGGCAGCGCCTTCGCGGGCATAGTTGGCGGCTGCTTCGAAGGTATCGACTTCAAAGATGGTGTGAAATCGAAGGTCCATCTTTTCGAGTAGGTCCATAATGGTATCGCCGGTGCGACACCGCGCAGTTCTAACAAGGGCGATGGGGAGGTTTCCGGCCTCTTGATTTGAGAGCGGCTGTCGAGGAGTCTCAGCCATAAACTCAGGCGATGCGTAGACCTGATAGCTATCGCGGAACGCATCGACTTTAACAAGATCATTGGGGACTTTTGCTTGAACGCACATCATCGCAAGATCAAGCTGACCCTCTAAGAGCCATCGAAATAGATCTTCGGTGTCGCCTGTCGTGACTCCCACGCGGATTCCGGGGAATCGATCGCGGACCCTAATGATAAGATTCGGCCAGAGCCGTATCGAGAGTGATTCAAAGGTTCCAATACGAATATGCGTCGGTCCTATTTGCTTCGGAGAGTGGATCTGGGCTTCAAGCTCATCCACTTGGTGCATCAACCGCTGGCTAAATTCCTTGAGTTTTTTTCCACTCCCTGTGAGTTGAATTCCCCGGGAGGTTCGTTCAAAAAGAGGCGTTTCAAGGGCGTCTTCAAGTAATTGAATCTGCCTAGAAAGGGCGGGTTGGCTTCTGCCAAGCGTGGCTGAAGCCTTCCGAACGGAGCCAGCGTCTGCCATGACAAGGAAGGCTTCTAATTTATCTAAGTGATCTTTAAGTGAAATCATAGCGATCCATTTTTCTTATCACAGGCATCCGTTTTTTGCATTTCCTTAACGCGCACCGCCTCTGTCAGATTAGTTTTAAAGGAGGTCGTATGATTCAAAACGTGGTTGGGGTAAATGGGACTGAGATTCAGGGCTGTTTAGCGAATGTATTGGCCCAGTATCGGAATGAGTTAAGCGAGCATCCGGTTCGTGAGCTATGCGAGAGCAATGCGCTGCCAAAGAACTTGGCAGAAGACTTTGCAAAGATCCAATATGTGGATAGCACTCTGTGGGTGGCGATGCTTGCCCTAGCGAAGGGTAAGGTCGAATCACCACGACTCAAGGAAGCGATCCGAAAGAATATTCTCTGTGAGGTTGGTAACGACGGTGTCCCCCATGTCATGATGTGCAAATCTTTTGTGCAAAGCTTAGGCGTCGTCGCAGAGTTTGGGGATTATCAAGACTATGCCCCCATGACGGCGCACTCGGTTTCCGTCATGAATGTTTTTGATTACGCTTCAGATGGGTTCATCGCGGGATGGTTATTAGTGGCCGAGAGCCTGGTCCCCGACCTGTTCAGCATGTTTCGGTCGGTATATCGAGATTATCCAAATGCCGATTTGCAGTATTTAGACGAACATATTTCTGTCGATGCCGATGAGCATTCTCAGTGGATGCTTGAGGCCGCGATTGAGATATCGATGGGATCAGCTCACGCACGCCAAGATGTGGTCAGTGGCATGGGCTTAGGCGCTAGAGCGCTCTTAAGTGTCCCGGATGCGATCTATGCCAAGGCGATCGGGCAATTATCAACGGAAAGTCTTAGAGGGTTGGCATGTTAACGCAAGTTACCAACGATTCGAAGGGGTACCTGCACGGCTATTCTCAAGCTGAACAGCAGCGCCTCTATGATCAGGCAAAGTTTCTATCACCCTATGTCTATGATCAGATTGACCTAGATGGGGTGAGCAACTTACTTGAGGTGGGGTGTGGGGTTGGTGCGCAGACGGCAATACTCATCGAGCGTTACCCTGGGCTAAAAATTACGGCGGTGGATTATGAGCCGAAGCAGGTGTACAAAGCGAATCGCTTTTTAGAGTCTGATATCAAGGTCGGGCGCGTTCGTGTGGAACTTGCCGATGCGACGGCGTTACCTTATCCCGATCGCTACTTTGAATCGGCATTTCTGTGCTGGGTCTTAGAGCATGTCCAAGACCCCAAACTTGTGATGAGTGAAGTGGCGCGCGTGCTCGTGCCGGGTGGCAGGGTCATCATGACTGAGGTTCTCAACACTCCTCTAACCCTTTATCCGAGAAATTCGGCCGTGGAAAACTACTGGCAGCTTTATAATGAACAGCAGCATCGGTTGGGCGGAGATCCTATTGTCGGCGCAAAGTTGGGGAATCTGTCAAATGCGGTCGGGTTAGAAGTCGTTCGGACTCGGCTTCTAAAGTATTTTATGGACGGGACTTCATCCGTTGAGGATCGTAGAAGTTTTTATACGTATTGGGAGAATCTGTTTTTATCGGCGGCGCCGCAACTCATTGCGGCCAAAAATATCAGCGCTCGAGACGTCGAAGCCATGGTGGAAGGTTTTAAGGCGATGAAAGAGAACGCAGAAAGTTTATTCTTCTTAGTGGCCATGCAAGTCACGGCCCAAAAGAAAATTCTCTAGCCTGCGCTACGTCCTTAATTTCGTCGCACCGAAAAGAAATCTCTAAGAAGTTTCTGAGACGCCTCTTCCAGAAGGCCCCCCTGCACTATTTTAAACCGATGGTCATAGATACCCTGCTCGATGAGCGGAATAATTCGAAGTAACCCTGCGTTTTTCGGATCAGCCGCTGCAAAATAGATATTCTCAAGCCTTGCCCATAAGAGAGCGCCCGTGCACATGGTGCATGGCTCTAAGGTCGTGTAGAGCGAAGTCCCCGCTGGGAGTCGCCACGTTCTTGCCTCGTCGTTAAACTCTTCGAGGGCGAGCATTTCGGCATGGGCCGAGGTCCTAAGCAGAGCCTCTCGTTGGTTTAAGCCCTCCGCGAGGATGCGATTTTCGTGGACCAGTACAGCGCCAATCGGCACCTCGCCCTCTCTAGCAGCGTTCGAGGCCAATTCGATCGCGCGCTGCATGTAGGTTTCGTGTGGCATTGTGATCTCTTATAAGAAAGCGCGGTGTAGGGCCGATAACATCGGCCTTACACCGCGCCTGAGAGGATTCGCCTTTCGGTCGGCCCATGGGGCCGCCTGCAGGCCGGGCTCGCCGCGATCAAAATTTTGCAACTTAATTTGAAGTCGCATGCGGCTCCGCCTTTCGAATCCTCTCGGGAAGTCGAAATGCTCGCGCATTTCAAATTTGAAAGCGCGGTGTAAGGCCGGTGGTACCGGCCTTACACCGCGCCTGAGAGGATTCGAACCTCTGACCCTCAGATTCGTAGTCTGATACTCTATCCAACTGAGCTACAGGCGCATAAGGTGTGCTTATATCGTTAGTCTAAGCTCATAGTCAAATGAGACAATTAAACTGGCGTCGAGGCTAGGACCAAATCCTCGACCTGGTCGATGACGGTATAAAGTTGGCTTTTTTTCCTAAGCAAGAAGAGCCTGGGTTGGAATTTGTCGACGAAGTACTCTTGGTTGATCATTTCTGCGATATTAAATTCTGAGATTGCGGGTTCTGAGCTGAGTGCGTAGTTGGACTCGGCTTTGGACGAGAGGATACCTGCGCCAAAGATGCGTCGGCCTTTGTCTGTTTCGATGAGGGCAAATTCAATCGAGAACCAGAAGAAGCGTTCAAATTTTTTGAGTCGTTCGGGTTCATGGAGGTATTTACAAACCATTTTGGCGTAGCCTTCGCAGAAATCCGCGTAGGTTTCATTGGCAAAGAAGGGCATGTGGCCGTAGAGGTCATGAAAGACGTCAGGGGCAGGGGTGTAGGCGATGTCTTCAGCGCTTCGGAGGAAGTTACCGATGGGGTACTGCCGTTTTGCTAGGGCGGGGTAGAAGCTTAGGTTCATTTCTAGGCCTTCGACTGGGACTCCCTTAAAGCCCGTGGTATTGGCGAGTTTTGCGTTCACCTCATCGATATCGGGAACACGCTGGTTGTTGATGCCAAGGATTGCAATGCCATCCGTAAAGATGGTATCGGCCTGGGTCCTTCGGTTCTCTTCAAGGTGATTGAATAGGATTTTCCAAGTTTGGTGCTCATGGTCCGTGAACTTACGGAAGGTTTGTCTATTTAAGGCGGCGCTATTCATATCGTCCCTCGCCGTTTTTGGTCGCGTTCGATGGACCTAAAGAGCGCTCCAAAGTTGCCTTCGCCGAAACTATGGTTGTTCTTGCGCTGAATAATTTCGATAAAGATCGGGCCGATTAGGTTTTTGGTGAAGATCTGAAGCAGATACCCTTTGTCATCACCATCGACTAGGACGTTAAACTTACGGATCTTTGATTTATTTTCAAGGACGTTCGGGACTCGATCGTAAATCGACGCGTAGTAATCATCGTCGATATCAAGCGTCTCGATGGCGGAATCCTTAAGCTTTTCCAGAGATTTTAGAATGTCATTGGTTTGAAACGCTAAGTGCTGGATCCCCGATCCCTTATACTCTCTAAGGTATTCGTTGATCTGAGATTTTTCTTCGGTGCCTTCATTAATGGGAATGCAGAATGAGCCATCGGGAGATCTCAGAGCGTAGGACGTGAGTCCGGTCTGCACGCCTCGGATATCAAAGTATCTGATTTCAGTGAATCCAAAGACGGATTTATAAAAATCAGCCCACTGGGCCATGGTTCCCTGGGGGACGTTGTTGGTGAGATGATCGATGGAGGCAAATCCCATATCAGGTTGGATGAAGGGTTTGGGATGCGGCCCAAAACCCAACTTGGTGTAGGTCTCATCGATCGGACGGGATGGCCCAATGAAGTAGATCAGGCTATCGCCGATTCCATAGATCGCTGGTATTTTCTTTCCGCTTGGGTCGTTGAAATCGCTCAGCTCTGAGCCCTTGGCGCCGCGTTTGATCGCTTCCTCTCTCGCCTTGATTGGGTCCATGACGCGCCACCCCATCGAGCAAATACTTGGGCCATGGGCTTGATAGAAGCTCTGCGCAAAGCTACCGGGCTCCTGATTGATTAGAAAGTGGATGTCATTTTGACGGTAGTAGTCGATTTTCTTGTGAGTGTGCCGCTTAACCTTTGAGAATCCAAAGGCTTTAAACAACGCGTCAAGCTTTTCGGGCTCAGGCGACGCAAACTCAACGAATTCTATGCCGGTTAGGCCTATCGGATTAATCCCCATGGTCAACTTACCCCCTATATAGAAATATCAGAAGCTCATCTTCTGCCAAGAAAAATCCGCAGCCTACTGTTTTGGCTATTAAGTCCCTGGGATTTTGATCCGAGAAAGGGGTGGAAACTCATAGATAGCAATTAGGAGAATGAATGAAGAAGATGGCAATGGTTTTGGTGGCTGGATTGGTATTAACCCTTTTGGGATGCGGTAGCTCGTCTAGCGGGTCCGCGAGCACTTGCTCGAGTTCGACCTCCAGTGTGAGCAATGCGAACTCCTCAGCCGTTCCAGTGATGGGGATCAGCTCTCCCATGGCAGGTTGCTCTTCAAGCTCGGCTTCGTTGCGTGGGGCTAAGAGTTCTCTATTCGCATCTCTGGCGGGCGTCTTTCATAAGCTCACCATGGGCATGCTTAGGAGCCACTCGAGCGCTAAGGCCGCTGATATTAAAACGACAGCAAACGCCGCTAACGATATCGCATCGACTTTAGATGCAAGTACCGCAGCCGCGTGTGTGGCTTCAGTCGGAACTTTAACGCCAAGCGTCTCAGCGGTGTCCTGTTACGGGCCGGGGCTGAATTACACGAATCATCCAGACCACAGCACTCCCAGTAGCAATACAGGCAATTTACCGACAGGCGATTTAGGGGTTTGGTCGTCGGCGGAAGCGGATGGCGAAGCGTGTTCGGCTGCAAAGGCAAACGCAGTCGTCCAGAATATGTCCGATACGGTTAACGGAGCAATCCGCATGGCGGCCGCAGTCGCGTGCCTTTTGAACACTCAGAGTGAAGCCCTTCCAACTTCTGGGACCTCGTCCAATATGGCGAGCCTTTGGAATAGTTCGCATACCTTAGGGGCTGGATTAAATTTGACGACTGCCACCGTGCAAAGAATGGCCGATGATGCGAGTGGTCGCGATACTTTTAAGACGACGATTGCCGGCAGCGGATCGTTGAATGGGACATTCTCGATCGTGCTGACGCACTCTCAGGCAAGTACCACTGACTTTGGTGGGAGAGTGTATGGATATTTTAGACCTCAATCGACTTCAAAGAATGTTGGATTCTCGGTGGTCTACCAGCGCAGCGCAGATACCATGACGGCTCTCGCTAAGTCGGGTGATAACTCAGCGGGTGCCAGCACAACGTTCTTCGATGGGAGCAATAATTTTGATTTCGGGAGTGCGGGCTTTGATTCCAATGGGTACTACAACTTGATTAGCCTTGATCCGACAACGGGTCTTGGGACGATCTACTCTGCTTGGCAGGCGGGTGCGGGGGATAGCCATGCTCGAGTCTTTAATGCCAACACTTCGCGAGATGGAGCAGGCAACGATGTCGGGTATTCCTATTTTGGCTATGGTCCAAAAGTAACCGAGGCGGGGACCGGGACCATCAACCGTATGATTTGTAATTGGGCGGGTCCAAATAATAGCCACACTGGCTTAAGTAACAAAGCCCAGGCCCAAACACTGGCACGAAATGCTAGCGGAATCTTTACGGTTTCAGCGGATTACATTACCTACGCTGCGACAAATTCCTGTGATAATTCGTCCTCCGATTTTCTTGCGGGCGTCACGGGAAGTTCGCAAGCAGCTGTCGGGACAGTGACAAATAATTTGGTCACTCTCGGTGCTGTTGGAACCATCCCAACGATCACGGCACCGACGTATTAATCGCTAGATGTTGAAGTCGACGTCGATTGAATCAGTAAAGAAACTAGAAACGGTCCACCGGGTTCTTTGATACAAAGTCCTCCTAGGACCTTGTTGCCCATCGCCACTCGGTATTTCTCGACGGTTGCGCGCTTTGCCTCAAGGCATTTTGCAAAAGATTTGAAATCTTCAGTCGTCTTTTTCAATTTAAGTAAGCCCTTTTCGTAGAGTAAAAATAAATCCCTTGATTTACTTTTTGGAGAAAGAGCTCCGCAGAAGGAACTAACATGGCCAATGGCGTTAGCCGTCGCGATGGCTCTTAGGTCCTTAAGCTCCTGGTCGCAGAGGTTAGCGTCTGCGTACTGAAAAAAAGTATGGAGATCAAGATCGCGTTTAGCGGTTCCATAATACTGCCAATAGAGATCAAAATAGGGCGAGTGAGGGATGAAAGCGACATGGGTGAGTTTCTCTGAGAAGAGGGCATGGAAATCTGCTAATTCCTTCACCACCGTTTGGACTGACGGGTTAATCGGCATGGCATCCGTGAAAAGGTCAATCGTGAATGGGCGCTTTGACCCCGTTCCGATTGCGTCTATGCGAATCCCCCAGTCTAACGCACCAACGCCATTTGAGGAAAAGCAGTACGAGGTAAACGGTTCCAGTTGAGTCTCATCTTTGAATATCTGAACGTTCGTAAGTAATTTTGATTCACAGTCTTGCTTAGTTTTCCAAAACCCTACCGCGTGATGAGAAAATCGATCGGGGACTGTGGTTGTGATTTCAACGGCTTGGTCAGATTCGTATCGGATAATAAGATCAATCTCTTTGAGTGTAGAGAGTACAAGGCAATCCACATCGGTGACAGTGACATTAGCTTTAATGGCAAAATCAGCGGCGATGAGTTTGCCTCGATTAAAGCAGTCAACAAGATCGTGTGTGTCCATGGGGCCAACCCGGTAGGTAAATTCTTGGGCGGATGCAGTGAACGAAACAAACACCAAAACGGAAAGAAAGCATGATCGAATCATAAATACCCCCTTTAGCATCGATAGGCGGGTCGATAAAGTCTGTCAAAGGCGCCGCGGCTAATAAAGTTCCGTAAAACTATCGTGGCAATTGGTGGAGGGCGTGGATTGATAATATTTAATAGTCAATTCAGCCGCCTTGATTCTGGCCTGGTAATACGTCTTTTTTACCGCGCTTGGAAAGGCGTAAACGGCTCGAATCAGTGACGGCAATCGCCATGGCGCTACCGGATCGGTGCGTTCGATAAGACCAGTTTTCGCGGACTGTGATTGCTTAAGCTTATCAGAGAATCTGGCTACCTCGTAAGCCGCTAAGTCGGATTTTGTGGCAAGAGGCCTGAGGATTTTTTCGACCTTATCGAATTCACGCTGAATGAAGTTATCGCGATCCGAAACGTAATGCGAACGTAGCTCTAGCAAGTCTCTGTAGGTGTAGGTGAGCTCAGCAAGGGCGTAGAACATGAGGTCTAATCGGGCGGTCAGTAGAGAATAATGAGTTCCAACGTCTCGATTCAGAGGTAGGTCTTTTAGGGCCTCAAGGATGTCAATGGCACCGCGGATAGCCTTCATGGGGGCATGGGCTTTTATGGCAAGTTGGACTTGTCCCTTTAAGCGTTCCGCGTAATAGGATTCGACCTGTGGATCTTGCTCAAGTACCGAAAGCAAATGCTCGGTTCGTTCCGTGAAGACGTCTAGTGGAACAGTACGGTGCAGCTGATTTAACTCGTCCATCAATTCCCGGATTTGAATAAATGGTTTTCGGTATTCCATTCGGTAGGCATCTTCCCCGGTATTTTCATAACGACTGATAAGTTCATCTATGATATCGAATCCAACTCTCTGAAGAGCCATTAACGCTGAGTTGTCGCTGACAGGGATATCGATTGAGATGGATATTCGATTCGAGTTTTCAATAATATCAACTAGTCGGCTAGTTAGCTTGATTGGTATTTGGATATCGTGACCGTTCGGGATAAATCCAAGCTTAGGGATTTGAACAAATTTTCCCATTGAATGGTAGACTAAGTAACCCACGATTTTTCCGTGCTGTTCTGCGACCAATCCGAGAACGTTACGCGTTTTTTTTGCGTTCAAAAATTTTTCCTGATTCCATCGGGTGGCGGGGTGGCTGTTCTCATATTCCATGCGGGAAAGTTCAGGTACGTCTCGATCTCGCCACCAACGTATCGTGATCGTATCATCGGCGTGGACCCGTGGTCCCATCAGAAATAGTAAGGAAGGTAGGATGTAGAATACCCAACGCATAAGTCCTGCAAGTGCAAGAACAGAGCCACTCGCTCGGAGCGTGTTTTGGGGCGATTGAACACTAAACATCGTCAAACTTCTAGCAGATTGCTAAGACCAAGGGAATACTGATCAGCGGCTTGTACCTGTACTGCTAACTTAAGCGGCCTTAACGGGTTGTTTTGGCAAATTAACAATTTCCGTATGGTGGTTCATTCAGTTTTCCTAAATATCAGCCATTCCGGGTAGCGGTCGACGTGCTTTCACTCGAAGATTAAACTGTGGGAAATGTCTTCGCACGAAAAGCCCGCGGACGCGATAGTCGCTGCGCATTCCAGAGGAGGGGCATGAGATTCGATTGCGATGTGTGATCTTTCTCCCGAAACAGAACTGATAGTAAACCTTTACTTCTATTCCAGGCTCGCCCGGAAGCGGCATTCTTTTTGCTTGTTTAATCCCCATAACGCCTCTAACCCATTTTAGGAGATTGAGCATGAGAGCTGTGATCATCGCCGTCCGCACGATCTGGTGGGCATCAAGCGGAATCCTGATCCTCTGTCACAAGAAATTGGGCTGAACGGGAAGCTTGTATGGGTAAAGGACTTTCTTTTTCTGGAAACTCCTTCCGAGGGCCTAAAGGTACGTATATGGACCCCGCTGTTTTACAAGTAAAAACCTAAGTTGGAAAATGGGTTTGTAGTGTCAATACTCATATGACGTTTAGGACACTAACGCCTTCGAGCGGCTTTGCGGGGTCCACCTGAAATACTCAAAATACCGCCCTCAACTGCAAACTTGCGAAGGGTGAGATTAATAAGTGTTTGGTACGGGATGCCTTCCTCATGAGAAAGTTTTACATAGTATTCCAGTACATCAGGGTCTAAGCGTAGAGTCTTTTGCACCTTCTTAGGTCTATAGAATTGACCACGAACACCCTTCTTAAAACTATATTCCTTCTTCATATTGCTTCTTCTCCTTTCGGGTCGCTTTTCGTGCAGAAATGATACGAATGACTTCATTTTTTCCAACATCTCGATATAGATGAACCACAACTAACGAATACCCATCCGCCGCTAAGCCAATAGTTATCCAACGTTCCTCACCCCGCTCTTTTCCATCAAGCACTGAAAGATGGAAAGGATCGTGAAAAATGGTTGCGGCGAGATTAAAAGAGACTTTATGCTTTTTTAAGTTCGCTTCAGCTTTTTCCGGATCCCAAACAAACAACATCGTAACTACATTGTAGTGTAAACCTAATGTGAATTCAATGGGGTGATTTGTGTCTAAAGGTACTGCCTAAAGGTACGGCCTTGCCTAAAGGTACTGCCTAAAGGTACGGCCTTACTTCCGGCGCCGTACCTTTAGGACGCCAATCGAGTCAGAGCTTATTTTGAGAAATGGCGATTCTTTCGCTAATTGAGCATCCATCACGCCTAAACTCCTCAGGAAGAAGAGTTTGCGAACCCAACTACCCTGTCTTCTTCCAAATAGTCTTGGGCGTCATCTTCTGCTCCTTGCAGCTACGTAAGAAATCGTTCACAAGGGTTTGATAAGGAGTGGCGGTCTGTTCACTAAGCCCCTTAAAATATTCGATAACATCCTTGTCCAAACGAATCGTAACGCTCTGTTTGAGCCTACCCGCATAGGGGTTTGGCTTTAATTTCATTGATTTCAGATCGGCTGAATCCGAAATTATTTTTAGTGTTTTAGTGACCCCAAGCCAAAGTCTTAAGAATGCTGATGGCGGAGAGGGGGAGATTCGAACTCCCGGTCCCCTTGCGAGGACAACGGTTTTCAAGACCGCCGCTTTCGACCGCTCAGCCACCTCTCCACATTGGTCTCGACGAAGCTTGGAGCCGACTGACCCCTATGCTATCTTGTCGGCGTGGATCCTTCTAGTGAGAATTTTTATTTTCCCTGGCCAGTTATTAAGGTGGTTATTGAGGGAATGTCAATCTTGGATGTGCCTCGTCTTGAGGTCCACTCCATGGAAGAGGCGACTCGGTTTGTTGCAGCCTACGGATTTGATCCAACCAGTGACGATGATATGGAGTTGATTTGGCGGTTTTTTGACGAATCCATCAGCTTTGTTGAAAAGAGTCTCGGGGATACGGAGTATCCTAAGGTGCCCGAACATCTGAAGAGTCGCGATTCGGTGAAAGATATCAGGCGGGTGCTTCTGATGGCTTCCACCAAAGAGGGTGGGCAGGATCAATTCTGGTGTTGCGCAATTCTCAGGGTAATGAATGTGCTGATCCATCTCCATTATGATCCGAGGTTGAAGTTTTATGATCAGATGGTGACTCAAGTGCTGACACGTCTCGATCAGTATATTTATCTTGATCAAACAACTGGTGCGACATTTCTGGGTCGAAAGGAAGATGGTCAGGGAATTAAATTACTGTTTTTTAAGAAAAAGGATCGCAAGGATCGTAGCCGCGAGGTGATTAAATTACTTCATAAATCCGATAGCGCGGTTGAAGAGATTTACGATCGTGTCGGTGTGCGGTTGGTAACCGAATCAAAACTTGAGGCACTTAAGGCGATTCGCCTACTTGTGGAACGCAGCGTTGTGAGTTTACCTAATATCCGACCGGGTCGATCTCGGAATCGGTTGATTGATCTTAAGAGGCTTCAGTTTGAAGTCGATCGCGTTGCGGCCCATATTAAGAAAAGTGGCGACTCAGCACCCTATGTGGACAAGATGATTAAAAGGATTGAGCGTCGTGTTAGCTACCGTCGATTGGGTCGCGGGTTTATGAATCCCCACTCAAGCGAACATTATCGGGCGATTCAATTCACGTGCCGGGAACTTGTGAAGATCTCCAATCCGATGCACCAGGTTTATGAGCGCTTGGCAGGGCAGGTGGGTGGAATTCCCGGAGGTAACGCAGTGCTTCAAGAAGTGTTTCCCGTGGTGCCACAGACGCACGAGTATGGGTTCTTTCCCTATGAAGTTCAGGTGATGGATGTGCGGGCCTATGCGGATAGTATATTCGGTAAGAGTAATCACGAGGAGTATCGCCGTAAGCAGCTACAAGCCGCCAGAGACCGAGTGTTTGGGCGAGGGGCTGAACGCACCATTTAAGTTCAAGAATCGGGTGATATACTAATAGTTATGCCGGATTCGCCACCCATTGCCGATACCAAAGCGTATTACGTTGGATTCAACGGGGAACAGAGCGGCCCCTATTCTGGTGAGCAAGTGGTTTCGCAGATTGTTAAGGCGCTAATTCCTGAGGACGCCTTGATTTGGCACGAGGGGCTTAAAGAGTGGGTGGCGATCGATACGATTCAGGCCTTTAAGCTTGCGTTGGCTCAGCCGAAAACGGCGGTAGCGAACTCCCCTGCAGTGGCTGAAACATCCAAGCCGGGTTCTAGGTCAGTGCAACGGGTTGCTGCGATGCCGTCAGTTGAAAATTATGGGCGGGTAGCAACTCCTGTCTTTTCCCGAGATGAAGCTGATCTGTCGGGGTCCTATTTTGTTCGGCATCGGATGCGAGTGATTGGAATTGGGTTAGGCAGTGTTGCTATTGTGTTAGCCGCGCTTTTTATTTTGACCTCGCTAAAGGTGGGTTCAAAAGGTTCGAGTAATGCGGCAAAGAAACCGCCCGTGATTAAGCTGACTCGAGAGGAAAGATTGCGGGTAGCGTTGAGCGAACTCCAACTTAAACCAGACGTTACGATTGCTGCGCTGAAATCTTTGGTAACTGAAAAAAACGATGATCAGGTTGGTCTCGAGGCCGTACAGGCGGCGGTTGATTATTTTAAACAAAACCAAAAGAAAATAGAAATGGGCAAATGGTATCTCATGGCTGGCCAGCCGGAGAAAGCAGTTCCCCTACTTGAATCAGAGCCAACTGCGGCAAATGATTATGAACTAGCGCTTCAAGGATCGGTTGCTAAGACCAGTGGGAATCTGAAACGTGATTTCATGTTGCAATACATTTCTTTTTTAGTTGCTCCCAATCGGGGCCTTGATAAGGCGATTAAGCAGATCCATGAGTTTGAAAGCAGTTTTCCGGGCGAGCCTCACCCCTTTGCTTATTATTTGAAAGGGCCCGAGCAGAAGATATCAGATATCTTTAGCCGCCTATCTTCCTATTACATTGAAGAGATGATTTTATTTCTTGGCGCTGAATTTCCGCAACTACGATTAATTGAAAGGCCTGTCGTTGAAATACGACGTGAAAATCCAAAGGCCTATCGTTTGGTGGGTATCTACCAGGGCACTGTGGCGATGGAGCGTGAGAAAGTAAATAATATCCAGCTCATCACTTGGTACACGCGCAGTGGCTGGAACCTTGCCTTTACGAATATTACTCCAGAGAGAAGCCAATACGTTGATCAGCAACGAGGTAAAATTGAGGCTCTATTTAGCCCTGACGAGATTCTGTCCATTTTAGAGAATCAATTCCAAACAAAGTTTCCAAAGTTAGCCCTCCACGAATCCATGGCAGTCCCTGTCCGAACCCCCGCTGCAAAGTAGCGCCGGTGATCTCATTGACCGTTGGCAATTGAATTGGGTTTTCCTCTCCTTGCCGAGATAGCACTTTACTTTGGCTATTTGATTATTAAGATACCTCCAACCATAAAGGGTGGCTTATCGGTTGTCTCCGGTTAACCCTAATTTTTAAAAGATTTTGAAGTTATTGTTGAGCAGTACGTAAGCTGAGCCCAGAAGGGACCTCTTGCCGAATAAGTATCACTACTTTAAGGGTCCCTTCTATAGTTTGATGAAGCCCCGAAGGGATTCCCTTCGGGGCTTTGCATTGCCAGTTTCCCTAAACCCCATTAAGTTCTTCTAGTATTGAATCGACTATATGAATTAATGGACGGCCTCTGGCAGTGGGTGAGCGAGCTGGTTTTCGTTCGCTTTGCATTTGATATTCCCGTACCGACACTTCGCGAATTTGATAAGCGTGGCAAGGTCTGCTTTGCGCTGACGCAGGGTGGGATTGTTGAGTGGCTAATCATGACAAGCTGGTGCCGAAGCCAAGGGTTTGGGGCAATCCTTGTCAGCAACCGGAAGCGAATTCTTCTTTTTGCAAAGCCTCTTTATTTTCTTCAGATTGTATTTCGTAGAAGAAGCTACCGCGATCTTTTCCTTTCATCGCAGACTGGGGCTCGGTTGATTTTCTGCCCCAGCACTGAGAGAAAACAGTTATTTAATTCCACGCGTGGTGAGCGCCTCTTTCACGATTTACTCGCAGCGTCGCGAACAGAGCCGACAACTGATGTGTTGGTGGTTCCAGTCGTGATTCTCTGGAAACGCTTTCTAAGAGCTGATAAGAAATCAGTGAGTGAATACCTTTTGGGTCTGGGGTCCGACCCAAATCTTATCGGTAAATTATGGTATTTGCTCTGGCGTCGCCAGGATTCCACAGTCAAAGCGCTAGGCGTTATGGACCTTGGAACGATTGAATTGGGTCCCAATGATCCGACGGATATGATGGCGGAATCTGAACTGGGTCGCGCGGCTCGTATCCTTCGCCGTAAAATAATCGTTATGGTGCAGCAGGAAATGCGAGTCGTCTTAGGGCCGCGATTTCATTCGTTGCATTGGGTAAAAGAAAGTATCTTTCGAGACCCAGAGTTGCAGGCGCTCATTAAGAAGATCGCGAAAGAAGAGGGCGTGGATGAGAAGCGCGTGATGATGCGCGCCTACCAGTATCTCGGTGAGATCGCGGCAGATTACCGGCTTCGCTTTATTGAATTGATGTCGGCCTTCTTGCATTGGCTTTTTTCTCGTGTCTTTGAGGGGATTGATTCGAAGCCCGAAGAACTTCAGAAGGTCCGCGACGTGATGAAGCATAAGAGTGTTGTCTTTGCCGCGTCTCATCGGAGCCATTTTGATTATTTGGTCATTCCGCATCTTCTTTTCACGAATGAAATGATTACGCCCCATATTGTTGCGGGAATCAACTTGGCCTTTTGGCCTGTCGGTTATTTTCTGAGAATGGGTGGTGCGTTTTTTATTCGAAGATCGTTTAGGAATAATGCGGTCTATTCGATGTGTCTGAGGAAATACATTGCGTATTTGCTCCACCATCGAGTCAATATCAAGTTTTTTATCGAGGGGACACGGAGTCGTACTGGAAAAATGCTGGCGCCGGCGTACGGGATCCTGAAGATGGTGGTCGATGTCTGCCAAAGAGGTATGGTCGAGGATATTGCCCTGGTGCCCGTAGTCATTATGTATGATGAGGTCTTTGAACAATCGAGCTATACGAAAGAACTCCGAGGAGAAAAGAAGGAGAAAGAAAGCGCGGCCAGTCTGATTCGTTCGCGCTCGGTCATTGGTAGAAATTTTGGGAAAGTGTACACGCGATTTGCTAACCCGATCGATATCAAGCCCATCTTAAGCAGTGGCGCTTCATCGGGAGAAGTCGAGCCGAGGGTTTTACAGAAACTGGCGTTTCAAATATGCAAATCGATTAATGATGTCTGCCCCATTACCATTAAGGCGATTGTCTCTTCTGCTCTCTTGACCAACCCTCAGAAGATGGCTCCCCTCGATCGATGGCATGTTGTGTTTCAATGCTATTATGACCTCTTAATCAGCCAATCCTATCCTTTAGCGTTTCGGACTTCGAGTCGAGAATTTTCGGAGCAGGCGGGAGCCGTCATTCATAAGCTCCAGAAAAGTGGTGGTTTGTCGTCCTCTCAAACTGTTCCTAAGCTCTTTGGCCTTGATGAACGACGGCGAGTCGCATTGAATTATTATAAGAATAACGCCATCCATGCGCTGATTGTTCCGGCGATAACGTTAGCCGCGATTGCGGAATGCAATCAATCTTCGGATGAATGGGAATCAACCCCGCTTCTAGTCTCCAGCATTCTGGACGTGGGACTTGAATTAAGAAACCTTCTTAAATTTGAGTTCTTTTTTAGTCCATCGCATGAATTTGGCGATGAAATGAAACGCCACCTCATCTATTTTATTGGCGAAGACTATGCGGCGCTAACTCCGGCCGAACTCTTCAGCCGGTTTGAAAACCGACGATTTTCAGTCCGGGGCGATCATCGTTGTTTTTTACGGGTGTTTGGCGACATCTTAGAAGGTTATCTCGTTGCGATGAGGTTTATGAAGTCCGCGAAATTAGGGATCTCGGTGGAGAAAAAAGTTCTTATCCAAAGTATTCTTGGTTTTGGACAAAGAGAATTGGAAGCTGGCCGAGTTGATTACGCTGAATCGGTGTCTGTGTTTATCTACGGCAATGCGGTCCAGCTCTTTGCTAATTTGGGGTTGGTCGAAGAGTCCGTGTCTGAATCGGGAAGTGGGATGGTCACTGTTTTAGACTGGGATTTTGGATGGGAACGTCTCTACGAACGCATCGAGAACACGCTTCGGCTGATGGAATAGTTTTAGGCGGCAACCAACGTTGATGGAATCCGATTAACAATGACAAAAGAGCAGGAAAATTACCATCTAGATTGCTCACTCGATGTCTTTGGTCGGCGTCGTCGCTGACGAGCGACTGAGTCTTCGATTAGTTCATAGCAGCGACGATCCTGCTCTTTTGTTTTTGAGACCGCAATCCGCGATTCGAAGGAGTTATGGGCAGACTGAGCGCGCCCTGCCATCGAGGGCCTCACCAATTCCAAGCGCGCTCATTGCAGGGCTGCCCCGTAGATACCTCTCTCAATGGAAAGTTGGCCTGCCCATAACGGTTGCCAAAGTCGAACTGGTCGTCCCCAAGAATCCCGCTTAGGCGGCATTCGAGCTGGAACTGCCACTGCCGCCAGTACTGCCTTTCGTGAACATTTCTTTTGGGAAGGGTAAGTGGTTGACTTCAATCTCATGCATGAACGAAGGAATCTTACCGGTTGGGTTAAGCGTCCCTAGGACCTTGCCATCCTTGTCACGCCCTGTTTGTTGAAAAAGGTAAATATCTTGAGTCTGGTAGTTGCCGTGGATGTCGATCCCAAGACCTTCCGATATATGGGTAACTTTTCGAGACCCATCTTGCATCCTAGAGAGCTGGACTACCATGTTGATGGCCGAGGCGACTTGGGCGCGGACGGCCTGAATCGGCACTTCGGAATCGGTCATTAATGCGAGCGTTTCGATTCGAGTTAGGCATTCTTTGGGATTATTGGAGTGGACGGTACCCATGGAACCAGAATGGCCTGTGTTCATGGAGCTGATAAGATCGAGCGCTTCTCCGCCTCGGACTTCGCCGACAACGACTCGGTCAGGTCGTAATCTCAGAGATGATTTAACAAGATCCCTAAGGTTGACTTCACCTTTTCCAAATTCATTTTTCGGACGACATTCGAAGTACACCACATGTCCATTGTGGATTCTAAGTTCTGAGGAATCCTCCAGAACGACAATGCGTTGGTCTGGAGCACATCGGCTTGCGAGAATATTCAAGATCGTAGTTTTGCCTGAACCGGTACCACCACTGATAATAATATTTTTCTTCAGGTACAAGCAGATATCCAAGAAGCGAGCAGCGTCTGCCGTCACAGCGCCTTTTGAGATAAGATCCTGAAGTGTGAGTTTCTGTTTACTAAATTTTCGGATACAGACGGTCGTTCCATTCTTAGCGACGGGCGGAATTACGGCATGGATACGAGAGCCATCGGGTAATCTAGCATCGAGAAAAGGATGCTCTTCATCAATCGGTCGACCGACAAACTGAGAAATATTTCTGACCGCGGCCATCAGAGCGTTGCTATCATCAAATTTTGCGTCGATCTTTTCGATGAAGCCCTTACGTTCGATAAAGATATCAGACGGGCCATTGATCATTATTTCAGTGACTGAATCATCTTGGAGATATTTCAGCACTGGGGCAAGAAAGACTTGGACTGAGGTATCAAAAACAGACATCTCTTATGATCTCCTATTCGACGACTATTTCTCCAGCGGCACCGCTGATGGCGTCATGAAATTCATATACCCCTAGCTTAGGTTCAAGCACGACTTCAGCAATGCGTTGGGGGGAGAGCTCTCGGTTGATCTCGAGTTGAAAGTTAGCGACCTGGCGCTTAGGTTCATCCGATGTTCCGGCAATCCATTTTTGGATTTGCAGTCGTTCGATGACCAAGGCCGCAGGCTTTGGATTCGTTGTGGTAAAGAGAAGACGAATGCGTTGCCCATCTCGGAGGCGGATCCGTGATGGAAAAAATTGGTTGCTGGTGAGGATGATGGAGACATCGCCCACGCCAGCGAGCGGTTCGACAGCCGTTGCGTTGGGTGGAATCTGATAATTGCGATTTGGCGCGGAGAGACTTGCCGGAGTCCTTCCCCAATTGAGCGCGGGTGCCGGGACCGTTTGTGCGAGAACTGGGGTGATTGGTTGACTCGCAGTACTCCGTGGTATGGATTTTACGGGAACCGAAGGAAGTACTTTAATGTCGCTTGCCACCACGACGTCAGCGGCTACCAAGAGAGTTAATAATGCGGTGTAGAATAGATTCATAGGATTGCTCTTTGAGGTCTTTCCCTCTTATCGGAATGCCAACTGAAACTGTGAAGAAATCTTCATGATTAGGTTCTGAGCATTGCCTGGATACCTAACATACAGCGTTAATCCCATGATAATATGAAACTAATTCCCTTTCTTGGCACGGCCCTATCTAGAAGTTCGTCAGATGTTCCAAGGGTTGCCAGCTGGCCTAAGAATCTTCAAGTCGTGATTTCTCCTCATGAAACCTAAAATGCGACTCAATCGCATGAAGTTGGCTTTCAGTTTGCAATGCTAATAGATCAAAGGGATTTGAGTCGAAGGGGAATCAAAAGTTTAAGAGTTTAAGTGAGTCCGTGTGATTCGTGTCGGAAGATATCGACGGTAGATCGAGAAGGGCTTTGAAAATAGGATCGGCGCCAGGGAGTGAGTCGATCCGGGTAGTCCTAGGATTCTAGGGAGAAAAGTTTTAGGTTTTTAAGATCTTGATGCGCGGGACGGAAGGCAAGTGGGGGCTAGAGATGAAGGTCATCTTTAGCCCCCACTTCTACGTTGTGTATAACCTAGGCATTCAACACAGGTTCGTAA
>Ga0105164_10000604_pt1 | contig 24694 bp, 20 predicted proteins | sample VDWuncwatermetaG_FD_89674 | JGI IMG/M metagenome (GOLD analysis project Ga0105164, IMG submission 89674) | Wastewater microbial communities from Netherlands to study Microbial Dark Matter (Phase II) - VDW unchlorinated drinking water | ecosystem: Environmental > Aquatic > Freshwater > Drinking...
AGTTGTTTTTTCATTGCCTGTCATCATGCGGGATACGGGGAACGGATGTATGATGTATGGGTATTTTAAGAAAGTCGTGCAGGCATTGATGGTACAAGGTTTCAGGCAATTCCAGATTTCCAATCTGGGCGCTCTGGAACTATTTGAGGATGCGGACGTGCAGTTGTATGCCGATTATCCTTTCTATTGCCTGAACCCGCTTTCCGCAATGAAACTCAGGGAATTGGGATTTTGCAGGCATACGCTTTCTCCGGAAGATGACAAGACGAATTTGGAGAAGCTGTTATCTCCAAATTCGGATGTAATTGTTTATCAGGATACCCCGCTCTTTACTTCAGAGACCTGTGTCTGGGCGAATATGAAGAAATCGTGCCCGGGAAAGGATCGATGTGGTTTCAATCAGGTAATGCTGGAAAACGAATACGGTGACCGGTTTTTGGCAATAGACGAGGAATGTAAAACAGTAGTAATTGGTGAAAGGACTTTTTCAATTATCCATCTTATTCCAAAGCTCATGGATAAAGGACAAATGGGTTTCAGGATTGATTTGTGTTACAAAGATTATACGCCTGAAATGATTAACGATATCTTTTCTGCCATTCATAAAAAGGGTAAGATTAAAAATTCGATGGTAGGCAATTTTGAACGGGGATTGATATAGTACCAAAACCCTGTAGTTCGGCTGGTTCAATCGTCCACGATTGAACCGAAACGTTTGGCATTTTACGGCTCATGCCGGTTCAAGTTCACAGTCAGTTCAAACCGTGTGGTTCAATCTGCAAGATTGAACCAGCCCAGATTATTTCGTAATTATTTTGAGTTCTTCTCGAATTACCTTACGTAGTTTTCTTTCAAGCGTACTATTCGTTTGCTGAATATACTCTCGCAACGCATCATTGATTAACGTTTGATAGTTACCACCACCAGCCTTATGAATTTGGTTGCGGAACCAATTAAGTATGTCAGTGTCAATACGTATCGTGATACGAGTCTTTCCTCTTGCAGGTTTCACTATTGCACCCTGTTCTGCATCGTCAAAATCATACTCTTTTTCTTTCATAAATTTCCCTTTCTCTTTTTGTGGCTGTACGTGCTGAAATTAGACGTATGTCATTGTTCCTGTATGTGTATACAACAACAAGTGCACGGCTAAGAAAATCCATTCCAATAGTTATAATCTGCTTTCTCAGTGCCCCATTGGTAAGCTACAAATGGATTGTATGTACAGTATATGCACATGTCAAATACAAAATATGGGAATAAGTGGGGTCTTTATTCTTGCTAATGAAGTTGATTCTTTTTTAACAATCTGCTTATGGTCGAATAATGCAGCCCAAGATAATCAGCCACTTCCTTCGGGCTATAACTGTATTTCTCCACCGATTCTACTATTTTTACATTTCTTTTTTAATATATCAAAAAACAGGACACGATTTGTATCAGTAATAAATATGGGTTCTCTTGCGTTGCCTCTTGATGTAACGTGGTAAAGCGTTCCGTCACCAGCGATCAATTCAACTAATTTTCGTAGGCAACTCATCCAACCATTTTCTAACCCCAACTGCCTTACCATGACCAATAGTCTCAAAAATACCCAAGCTTTCATGACCATGTCGAAAAGCTATGTTTATATCTCCTTGACTAGCAGCAACTTGAGCGAGTCCGTAAATTGCCTCAGCTTTATATTCCTGAGCTTCTATTTCTTGTGCAACCTGTAATGCTTCTGAAAAAGCTTTCAATGCAGAATTTAGCTCTTTCTGCTTGATATAAATTTCTCCTCCCACATTTTGTATGGCACAAATTAACCAGCGATTTCCCATATCACGGGCTAGATCAAGGCTTTCTTTATAAAACTCCTTTGCTTGTACAAACTCATCTTGATTTAAGGCTACTCTACTTAAGCTTGCTAAAATGGCACTGATTCTCTTACGATTTCCGATCTCGCGAGCGGTTGATAAGCCTTTTAGATAACAGTCTTTCGCTTGTATATAATTCCCTTGTTTTTCCCTTACCATCCCTAATGTGTATAGTAACAAGCTAATGTGCTCTCGATGTTTAATTTTGTTTGCTATATTCAAGCCTTCGAGAGAATACGACTCTGCCTGAGAATAGTTTCTCTGTCTGACAACTAATTGACCGAGATTTGACAGTAATACGCATACTCTCTCTAAGTCGTTGAGAACACGAGCCACGTTTAAACCTTGCTGATAATATTCTTCTGCCTGAAGATAATCTCCTCGGCTAGCCGCTACTGCACCTAAACCTTGGTAGAACGCGCTAATTCCTTTATTATAATTAATTTCATAAGCTACTTTTAAACCCTCCTTGTAAAATTTTTCCGCCTGCACAAACTCACTAAGATTCAAAGCTACCGTACCCATATTTGCGAATAAGTTGCTAATCAACTTTTTATTTCCAACCTCAATAGCCGGGGATAAACTTTTTTTAAAATATTGTTGGGCTTCTTTATAATTACCACAAGAAAGTGAGATTCGTCCTAAACTATTGAAAATCTTTGCTAGCATATCAGTATTATTTAAAACATAAGTAGCTTCCAACGAACGATACAGATGAGTTTCGGCTAATTTGTATAATCCTCTAGCATGCATAAAATTAAAAAATGCATATGTACCCCGTGCTAGATTTAATAGCATTTTCTGACCAAACGCTACTTGAAGTGCAACTAGTATATTACTGCTTTCCTTTTCAAGTCTGTCAAAATCGTCCCGATGGGTTTCTGCAAAAGAAACAAAGAACTCAGCCATTCGCTCATAGGCATTTTTGTCGGTGCATTTTAGCTTTGCATAGTCAGCGATAGTTTGGTGTATCATATATCGGTCTCTTCCTCCACTCTCTAATATACCGTAATCGAACATCGTATCAAGGACAACTGGGGATTTTGTAGTAACAAAAATTGCGGCCTCTTCTGAAAAGGTATTCGGTTTAGGCGGAAACACAGAAAGCGTTTGCAAAGCAAAGCTAGCATCTTTATCCAATGCTTCATCAGTTATTGCGATGACTGCCTGTAGCGAGATTAATCCTCCTACTAAACTAGGATGGTGTTCTACAGAAGCAGGTGATTGTTCAAGTCGCAATCGTTCTTCAACCCACTCGATTCGTTCCAAAGCGCGGCGAATACGACTGGTCTGATGGCTGCCGGCCTCTTTTTGTAGATATTTTCCTATGAGAATAAGTGCTAACGGTAAGCCACCAACAGCTTTTACTATTTTTTTTGCGTCTTCAAATTCATCTTCAACAACAGTTTTAGCAAACTGTTTCAACAGTTCCAAACCTTTTCCCTCGCTCAGTTCGTGTACAACAGTTCTTCCTTCATTGCCAGCAAAATCAAACGCAATATGAATCTGTCTTGTGGTCAACAAGTGAGCACAGTTTGGTCCACCAATTTTGAACCGAAGCGCATCTTCTGTGTTCCACGCATCGTCAACTACCAGAAGCATTCGACGGGTGTTAATCGATATTTTTATTATTTTTATTCGCTCTTCAAGCGTTCTTGCGTTTTTAATCTCTGTTTCGTAAATACCCAGTGCAGACATCCAATCACCCAAATGGCGAAAAGGATCAGCATTACGTCCCAATCCTGCCCATAAAACTCCATCCGTAAAATGTGCCATCACTTCTTTGTCATGTGCTAACGCAACAGCTAAGGCCGTTTTGCCCACACCTGGAAAGCCGTTCAATGCTGATAAGGCTAACGTATCACCTGCGAACAAACGTTTTTTTAATTTTTTTAGGGAAACATCACGTCCGACCAATTTGTATGGCTGTTGGGGAGGAGCGAGAAAGGGGACGGTCTGTTGCTGACCATTTGCATATGTAATTGTCACCACATTGTTGTCGCCGATCACGATCCCTTGTACTTGACCGTAAAAGTGTGGCTTGTACTTCGTATTAGCCATAGCCATCTATTTCTCCCGTGGTGTATCACCAAAATTCATCGTGACATTAGCATTATCCCCTTGAATAAAGCCCTGCACATTGCTGCCGATAATTTGCACGTTGAACTTGCCCATTGCTGCCTGCTGAGGGTTCACCAGCGCCATAAGCTTCTGGGCAGCCCGAATTATTTTCACATCTTTGTCGGTGGCTGTTTCAACCAAGGCTTCTTTGAGCGGTGCTTCCCATACATTGGGCTTTTCCTCGTGTTTATTCAATACTATCTCGGCTTCGGGTTTTTTCTTCTTTTTAAATTTACGCTTAATGAGAGTTTTCAACCCGTTATAGGAATCTTTGACTGCTTCAGTGGCAGTTGCTGAAGCACCAGCAGTTGCCCCGGTTGCCAGTGCGGTAAGAATAAGCGTAATGGGATCCATCTTTTACCTCCTAAACTTTTGAAGAGTAAATGGGGTCTTTATCCTTGCTAACGAAGTTGATTCTTTTTTAACAATCTACTTATGGTCGAATAATGCAGCCCAAGATAATCAGCCACTTCCTTCTGGCTATAACTGTATTTCTCCACCGATTCTACTATTTTTACATTTCTTTCTTACCGCTGGTTCAGGCTTAAAGCCTGAACCGAAACATTTCGGTTCAATCGAGGACAACTGAACCAGCAAAGGCCTCTGTGGTTTGTCGGTTCTTTAAAAAGCCCTTTTCCCAAAAACAGTTTCAAATCGTTTGTTGAACGTTTCGTGGGTAAAGTGGAAATTTTGTGGGCCGTAGACTTCCACACAATAGGCGGCGCAAACAGCCCCTATTTTTGCCGCATGGACGATGTCGGTTTTTGATGTGAGTCCCTTGATTAATCCTGCCCTGTAAGCATCACCGGCGCCGGTGGGATCGCTTACCTGACTCACTTTTGCCACTGGAATTTCAACGCTTCTTATTTTGTTGTTTTCCTTACACATGACCACCGAGCCAAATTCCCCTTTTGTTACGATCAGTGTATCCGTCTTCTCCAGGATATCGTCTGTCGTCATGGAGGTCTTCTCCTGGGTTAACTGCAGTTCGTAGTCATTGCAGATGAATATTTTTGACCCGTGTATCAACTCTGTTAAAAGCTCTTTAGTCCAGGCTGGAAGGGATTGACCCGGATCGAAAATATAATCGATCCCTTTCTTTTTGTAGGTATTTGAAAAATTAACCATGTCACCCAGATTCCCCGGCGCTACGATAGCAAGGGTCTTTTCGCGCGCTACGGAATCGAAGTCATAGTCGGAGTTTAATTTCATTGCGCCCGGATTGAATGCTGTTATCTGATTGTCTGACTGGTCGGTCGTTATATATGCGCCTGCCGTGAGTTCTTCATCTATGATCTTGATATGTTTTGTGGAAATGTGATTCTTCGCTAACCAATTTCTATACGGTTCGAAGTCGCGTCCTGCCGTGGCGAGTATGGTTGGGCTTTCACCAAGCAGGGAAAGGGCAAAGGCGATGTTACCGGCTGTGCCTCCAAAATTCTCCGTTAAGCCGTTTATCATAAAACACACGTTCAGCATGTGTATCTTATCGGGAAGTATGTGATCAGAGAACTTTCCGGGGAAATCCATAATCCTGTCGTAAGCCAGTGAGCCAGAAACAAGGATGTTCATTTTATCTCCTTAATTAATTTAATTTTAACTGTTCAGCTCACCGCAAAGACGCAAAGTTCCCAGAGGTTGTAATAATGGAAAAGAGATAAAACCAAGAACAATCCCTCATTTCTCCGTGTTCTCTGCGACCTCTGTGGTGAACCTATTACATTTACTGTTTACTTCAATTTTCTCCTTTATTACAAAGACCTGGCGCAGCGGAAGCCGATGGTGTCATTTTTGTAAGTTGGTTCGTCATAATCCCGATTTGTACAGCGGACATGAACAACTCCGGAGCCATTCCACGAACCACCTCGCAGTACCTTACAGCCACTCAGTGCCTTGCTTGTTGGAGAAGGTTTTAGTTCGTAAATGGAAATGCCTACATCTTCCGGTCTGCCAAAGTAAGGATTTTCCTCAGCAATATCAGGTCCTTGCGGGTCTTTATTGGGGGCGTGGCGGTAATATTGGCTGTCATACCAATCGGCTGTCCATTCCCATACGTTTCCTGCCATGTCGAAACATCCATAGGCGCTCTGACCTTGTGGGTATTTCGTAATGGGGGTTGGTTTTTCAATCTTGGACTCGGCACAGTTCAATCTCGTTTTATCAAATTCATTGCCCCACGGATATATCCTGCCATCGGTACCGCGTGCGGCCTTTTCCCATTCCGCCTCGGTGGGCAGCCTCTTTCCAGCCCATTTCGCAAAAGCCTCGGCCTCATACCACGAGACGTTTACAACGGGACAATCAGGTTCGCCCTTGAAAACGGCGTCCAGATCATTACTTTCCAGAGGTTTTGACTCTAAAATATATTGCCATCCTGCATATGACCACAATGCCTTTTGTGTATAGCCACCCGATTCGATGAACTTTTTATATTGCGCATTGGTAGCGGAGTATTTGTCAATGTAGTAGGTACTCAGAAAGACCTCTCTTTGAGGCATTTCATTTTCTAACCGTTCGACTTCAATGTTGCGGTCGAGGTCTAATAACCTGTCGATGTCTTCCTTTGTACTCCCCACGAGAAACGGTCCTTCAGGAATGAGTACCATATCTTCAGGGATGTTTAGTGCATGTGTATTTATTTTGATCATACTTTGGGAAGTTTATCATAGAATATATAAATGTCAAAATGGTTTCTAATATTGATAGTATTGGAATTACCACTATTGCGTCTTTTCTCCATCCCCATTTTCACGGGGACAAGTTTCACGAGGACAAGTTTTAGCAAGTTTTCTACAACCCCCTTCATCCCCCTTTGCTAAGTGGGATTTGTTTGAGGTTTCGCTGCGCTATGTATAAAACATTGCAAAAATATTTTGGTTACACGAGCTTTTACCCGCTGCAAGAGGACATTATCAATGAAGTGCTGAAACAAAGAGACGTCTTTGTCCTTATGCCGACGGGAGGCGGGAAATCCTTGTGCTACCAGTTGCCCGCCCTCCTTTTTGATGGATTGACCGTTGTTATTTCCCCATTGATAGCATTGATGAAGGATCAGGTTGATGGGTTACTGGAGAATGGCATTCCGGCGACGTTCATTAACAGCTCATTGAGTTACAATGAAATCGAGGCAAGAAGACGGAGTCTGTCAAACAAAGAAACGAAGATTCTCTATATCTCACCTGAAAGGCTTGTTATGCCGGAATTTTTGCTATTTTTACAAGGATTAAAGGTCTCTCTGTTTGCTGTTGATGAATCGCATTGTATTTCTGAATGGGGACACGATTTCAGGCCTGAGTACCGCCAGTTAAAGCTATTAAAGGAGAGATTCCCAAAGGTGCCTGTTATGGCCCTGACGGCTACCGCTACGCCTGTCGTTCAAGGGGATATTATTACACAGTTGAAGTTGTCAGGCGGTAAGGTTTTTAAGGCGAGCTTTAACAGGAAAAACCTGTATTATCAGATCAAACCCAAAGAAAATCCATATCATCAACTACTCCAATATCTGGATATCCGAAAGAAAGATTCTGGGATCATCTATTGTCAGAGCCGTAAAACCGTGGAAAGCCTTGCCGCAAGCTTACAAACAGAAGGTTACCGTGCCCTGCCATATCATGCGGGTCTTACAGCCGAAGTCAGAACGGAGAACCAGGAACGTTTCATCCGTGAGGATGCCGAGATTATCGTGGCAACGATTGCCTTTGGTATGGGTATTGACAAACCCAACGTGCGGTATGTGATCCATTATGATTTGCCGAAGAGTATTGAAGGATATTATCAGGAGACAGGCCGGGCGGGAAGGGATGGGTTAAGAAGCGACTGTATATTGTTCTTCAGTTATGGCGACAAGATGAAGATAGAATATTTTATCGACCAGAAGGAAGATGAAAATGAAAAGCAAATTGCCTATAAGCAATTGCGGGAGTTGGTGAGCTATTGTGAAGGTAACGTTTGCCGGAGAAGATTACTATTGGCTTACTTTGGCGAGATATTCGATGAATCGAATTGCGGCAGTTGTGATGTCTGTTTGGAACCGAAGGAAAGATTTGATGGAACAATTGCCGCGCAGAAAATACTTTCGTGCGTTTACCGGGTGGGTGAACGGTTTGGAATAAATTACGTTGTTGACGTCCTTCTGGGTTCAAAAAATCAAAAAGTAGCGCAGAATCAGCATGACACGATCAAGACGTATGGTGTTGGTAAAGAATACCGAAAGTCGCAGTGGCAGGCGTTTATCCGCGAATTAATTCAATTGGGGTATTTAAAACTGGATGGTGATAAATATCCCGTCCTGAAATTGAATGAAAAGAGCAGGGATGTGTTATTGCGCAATGAAAAGGTTCTTTTAACAAGACCCGAAGAAGCGCCTCATATTTTTAAGGCTGAGGCAGGTGAAGATTACGACCGCACCTTATTTGAGCGTTTGAGGATTTCGAGAAAGACGCTGGCTGATCAGGAATCTGTGCCGCCCTATGTTATTTTCCATGACAGCAGTTTAAAAGAAATGTCTATCTATTATCCGCAAAATTTATCTGATTTACTGAAGATAAGCGGTGTTGGGGAACGGAAATTAAATAAATACGGAGGAGTTTTTCTAAAGGAGATCGTTGATTATTGTAAACAAAACAATATCGAGTCAAAGCCGACCACTTATAAGCGCCCAGAATCTCTTATAAAACAACCAAAGGCTTCTACCGTTCAAATGACCTTAGGTCTTTACAAACAGCGCCTCACGATTCGTGAAATTGCGCAAAAGAGGGATATGGCTGTATCCACCATTGCATCCCATCTGGAAAAACTTATTCTGGATGGCGAGGATGTTTCTGTGGACAGCTTTGTTGATCCAGAAAAGCAGCAGCACATCAAACAGGCATTAAAAGAACTCGGTATGCAGGCACTGAGTCCGGTAAAGGAGAAGCTTGGAGACAAGTATTCTTATGAAGAAATAAGGCTGGTCAGGGCAAAGATGTTACGTGAAGGAGAAAAAGAAAGGCACACTTCAGACCGGTGAAATACCCTTTTTTATTTCAGAATTATGGTAGACACATTCCCCCAAGATAAGTTTGAAAGTGAGACGATATTACTTTTTAACCGTCACAGTTATTGACTTTGCCTGCCCTGCTGTCTGGAATGTAATTCTTGCCTTACCAGCCTTCTTTTTTGCGGTAATGGTAAATGTTGGCTCGCCATTGGCATCCGTGTTTCTGCTTGTTGAAGATATCAATATGAACCTTTTACCGGATGGAGCTATCTTTGCGGTTACCGTTTCACCTTCTACTGAGCAACCGTCTTCGCCTGTTATCTTCACAGTTACCTCACTACTTGCTCGTTCATAGTGGATAATTTAATAAAAAATCAATAATAGTAGAAGTTTTATCATTGATATGAAAGAAGGAGACACCGATTGAGGGATTTTTGTCTCCGACAACGGCTATTAGGTTTTTATCGTCTTTGCATACCAGTTCAGTACTGATTTCTGAGCGAAATACCTCGATCTTTGGAGTAGATTCGGTCTTGTAACCTTCGACAACGATAATATCCACGTCCTGCAAATAGGTGTTTATAATCTCCGTTAGGGGGAGTTCTTTCGGTGACTGTCGTATGATGCCCATCATATTTTGGGAAGCCACAACTACGGCATCGGCCCCGGCCTGTGTGTGCAGCCAACTATCCTTGCCTTCTGTATCTAGTTCAAAGTTATGGTGGCTATGTTTAATTGTGGCAACTTTAAAGCCTCTTAATTTCAATTCTTTAACAAGTTTTACGATGAGGGTTGTCTTGCCGCTGTTTGATCTACCCACAATGGATATTATTGGCACTCTGGATTTCATGTGGTATAAGTTATAAAAAATAGATTTCAAAAACAAATTAATTCTGCGCTTTTGGATAGAGGAACTCAGGGGGGTTTAACCTTGACAACCTATTTTGGTTGAAGTACACTTTATTACAAAATCTTTTTTGTTAGTATTTATTGGTTTTTTTGGCGACAACTCCTCGTTATGGATAAGGTGGAAAAAATAGTTGATAGGCGGCAACTTTTTAAAGATTTATTTATCTTCGTGGGGAATAAAGCTGCAGATTATGCCAGTAAAAAAGTTGACCGTGTGATGCCCAAGGCAGACTATTTGCGCCCGCCAGGGGCTGTTGAAGAGGAAGAATTTCTTTCTTTATGCAGCCGCTGTGACGAGTGTATCAAGGCGTGTCCTGCAAAGGCAATCAAGCGGTCTGATGGGCTGATGGACATGGCTGTGGGTACGCCTATTATTATACCGAAGGAAAATCCATGTGTTTTGTGCAATGGATTGTTATGCATCGCGTCTTGTAAAGAGGGAGCGTTAAAACCTGTTGAAGGTGTAGCTAATGTGCGGATGGGCGTTGCCAGGATTAATCAGTCACGATGTCTGGCGTGGGGTGGACAGGATTGTCAGCTTTGTTTTATAAAGTGCCCTTTACAAGGGGATGCGATATATCAAGAGGACGGCAAGCCCGTGATTAATGCTGAGAAATGCGTGGGTTGTGGAATTTGTGAATACACGTGCAATACCATAAATAACACGTGTGCAATTAAGGTTGCAGCGAGGGGATAATTTTAGTTTTAAGGATACGACGTAAAGGCATGAGTTGTAAAGGGGGATGTGATGTCAGAATGTAAGGTTCCGTTTACCTGTGAGCTCTGTGAGAAACAGTTGTCTTGTCAGCTGGATCAGATAGAACATAACAAGTGGGCAATTGCCCAACGTATGAAAGAGATTAGTTATAAAATTGTTGTGATGAGCAATAAAGGGGGTGTAGGCAAAAGTACGGTAACAACAAATCTTGGTGTTGCACTAGCTCGAAAGGGTTACAAGGTTGGAATAGCCGATGCAGATATTCACGGCCCCAACATTCCGAGGATGTTAGGGGTAGAGGGAAAAAGGCTTAAGGGGAGCAGTGGCGGTATAATGCCTTTGGAAGTGTTACCGAATTTAACAGTGGCATCTCTTTCCTTTTTGATAGAAGATCCATCGATGCCGGTTATTTGGAGGGATTCTGCCAAATGGGACTTCCTGTGCGAGTTAATGGGAAGCGTATGCTGGGGGAGCTTGGATTATCTTTTGGTAGATTTGCCACCGGGAACGGGGAATGAAGCCATTTCAATTATTGAACTTATTGGGAAGGTGGATGGCTCTGTGATTATTACAACTCCACAGGATGTGGTTTTATTGGATGTGAAAAAAGCCGTATTTTTCTCTCGAGACAGTAATGTACCTATTATTGGGATTGTTGAAAATATGAGCGGTTTGCAATGTCCACACTGTAACAACAATATCGACGTTTTTAAAGCAGGTGGGGGAAAGAAAATTTGTACGGAGTTGGGAGTGGAGTTTCTTGGTAAAATACCTTTGGACCCCGGGATTACGGAAAAGTGTGATAATGGCGAGGCGTTTGTAGCCGCCTTTCCCAATTCAGATGCGGCAAAGGCTTTTGATGAGATAGTCAAAAAGTGTGAGGTGTTTGTCAGGACGAATAAAAAAGAAGAAGCTGATAAAGTTACCGTATTTAAAGAGGTTCCTTTTTTAGGTAGGGTGCCAGTAGATCCCAATTTTGTTGAATAAGTATCTATACACATTGATTAAATAAGATATATTTATAGCATAGTAGGTGTATTATGGTTTAATCTGTTTGAAAGTAGAAATATAAAAGTTAAATTCTGAATCCTTCCTTTTTTGCATTTCAATGTATCCTTCCAAGAAAGTTTTATATGCTATGGCTATATATAGTGGGCTATTCATCCAAATGTAGCAATTAAGGTAACGATATGTTCCGTTCGATTAAGAACAAATTAATTTTTCTATTTTTGATCGCTGTCCTAACGCCGTTATTGGTAATGCGACTCATTGCATATCCTACCGCGCAAAAAGCTATTCAGGAAACGGCAATTAAAAATTTACAATTAGTTGGTTCTAAAAAGGTATCACAGGTGAATGATTGGGTAAATAGGCTAAAAAATAATGCTGAGATTATTGCTAGTAATCCGTTTGTAGCAACAGCAACTACTTTGGAAAAGACAGATATGAAAACCATTTCTCAGGTAATTTCTCATATCCCTTGCGAGTCTGGATTTTGCAAATTTATGATCAGTGACTTGTCTGGAGACATCAAAGTAGCTACGGATGATAAGTTGATAGGCTTGAACATATCTGATATTGAAGGTTTCGGTCATGTTGTCCAGGGTAAGACGTATATTTCTGATATCATGTCCTCTGTTTTTTATGAGACAGACGAATTTGGGAATAGGGCTGATGGATTACCTTCCCTGAATGTCTTTGCGCCGATAAGGAATGAAGATGGACATGTAGTGGGGGTAATGATGTTTCAAGCTGACCTGTCAGATCTTAATAAGGAAATGCAAGAAATACAGTATGATTCCTATATTATCAATCAACATGGATTAATGATTACCGAATCTAAGTTCGTTAATCAATTAAAAAATACTGGCTTAATCAAAGAGAGAACAGCCTTGGGATTAGCGGTTGTTGAGCCAAAAACCAAGCAATTCACAAAGAGTGTGATTTCTTGTTTAAACGGTGGTAATGGGTTTGATGTAAATGGTTACATTAACTACGCAGGGGAAAAAGTGTTGGGTGTATGGTTTTGGATGCCAGAGTTTAAATGGGGTGTTATTACAGAGATTAGCGCCAGCGAAGTATCTCTGGCAGTGAACAATTTAAAGAATCCCATTTCAAAAATTCTCTTTTATTTAACCATTGCCGGAGTAGTGTTGGCATTTGCTGGGATTGCGTTTGCCTTTGTGATTGGCCAGAAGATTGCCAATCCTATCATGAAGTTGACAACGGCAACGCGAAAGATGTCTGCGGGGGATTTATCACAACGTGTTATAGTAAAAACCCAAGACGAAATGCGGGAATTGGGAGATGCATTTAATGTAATGGCTGAGTCGGTATGCGAAAAAACATCCAAGCTGCAAGAAACAACAAATTTCTTAAACAGTATTTTGATCAGCTCGACGGAGCATTCAATTATTGCAGGCAATCTTGATGGAACTATCCTGGCCTTCAATGAAGGTGCGAAAAGGATGTATGGATATGAGCCGGAAGAATTGGTTCAAAAGTCGAATATCAAAATATTATATCCAAGGTTTGATATTGAATCCGGTAAGGTAAGAAAGATACTAGAGACAACATTGCTGAGCGGTATGTATAAAAATGAGATGCAATTGGTGCGTAAAGATGGAGAGGTATTTACGGGATACAGTACCTTTACAGCGAGACAATCTACTAATGGGGAACCGATTGGTTTTGTAATGATTACAAGGGATATAACGGAACAAAAATTGTTGGAACAAGAGCTTCATAATTACACTATGCATCTTGAAAATATAGTAGAGGAGAGAACGAAGAAGCTAAGGGTGTCGGAAGAAAAATATAGACGCCTTTTTGAGACGAGTAAGGATGTTGTTTTTTTCTGCGATATCGAATGCCAATTTGTGGATATTAATCAATCTGGTGTGGACTTGTTTGGTTATGAATCAAAGAACGAGATACTAAAACTTAATCTCGTTCAGAACTTATTCTTCGACCCTAACCAAGGGAAAGCAATTAAGGAAATGGTGTGCAAAAATGGATTTATTAAGGATTATGAGGTGGAATTAAAAAAGAAAGACGGTGCAAGGGTTCCTTGTTTAATGACGAGCAACCTCAGACGGGATGAACGAAATAGTATCATCGGCTACGAGGGTATTATTATTGATCTAACCGAAAGGAAAAGGATCGAACAAGAAAAAGATATAACGAATAATATTAATAAAATTCTAGCTTCAAAGCTGGATTTCCGCGAAGTGTTTAAATCTCTCAGCTCGGAACTTAACAAGGTTATTGATTTTGATAGGATGAGCATTACTCTCATTGATGAAAAGCGGGATGAGTTTTTAATTTTTGCTGTTTCGAAAGACTATAATGTTTCCAAATTGGAAGAAGGAATGCATTATTCAAGATATGGGACGCTGGCTGGAAAGGTTGTGGAAGATGGTGAAATTTATATGGTTAACGATACCTCTCTGGGGGCATTTTCCACAGATGCTATATTATTTAAAGAGGGGATTAAGTCGCGTTTGGCGTTCCCATTAATATGGAAGGGTGAAATTATTGGAAGTGTTAACTTCGGAAGTAAAAGAGTTAATAATTTTTCCGAAAACCAGTTTGACTTCATTAACAAGATTACCCCGCAGTTGGCTATTGCGATTGACAACACACGCCTCTTTGATAAAATCAAAGAATCTGAGGAGAAGTATAGAAATCTCGTAGAAGATATTGAAGATATAATATTCAGGATGGATAAAACAGGGAGATATTTGTTTCTTAACAAAGCGCTGCAGAAAGTAACGGGATATTTGCCCCAAGATTTTTATGAAAATCCTTCTCTGGCTACTGACATAATCCATAAAAGAGATGTTCATTTGGTTAAGGAAACACTGCGGAAGATAATGGATGGTGAATTAAAGGTTTCGAAGGATTTAGAATATCGAATTTATTGTAAAAATGGAGAGGAACTCTGGCTTTCTCAAAATACCTATCCGATCAAAAACAAAAGTAGAAATATTGTTGGTGTTGAGGGAATTATCCGGGATATCACGAATAGTAAAAAGATAGAAGAACAAATACGTCGCTCTGAACGTTTGGCTTCTATCGGAGAGTTAGCTGCCTCTATTGCGCATGAAATTAGGAATCCTCTCGGCGCTATATCGAATTCGGTTTGCGTGTTGAAAAGAGACTTATCCTTGAAGGATGACGACCAAAAGTTGTTTGAGATGGTAGTTGAAGAAACCGACCGACTTAATAGTATTATTACAAACTTTCTTACCTTCGCGCATCCTGCGGAATATAATTTCGTTGAGAGTGATATTATTGAAATTATTGATGAGACCCTATTTTTGTTAGAACAGGATGCAAGATTTAATAGAGAAATCAAAATTGTAAAGCTCTATGAAAAGGACATTCCTAAGCTATATTTAGATTTGAATTGGATAAGAAAGGTGTTTTGGAATTTATTCGTGAATTCCATTGATGCCATGCCTCGAGGGGGGAAAATTTTGATTCGCGTAAGAAAGCCTAATGTGGATAACAAGGACGAAATTGAAATTGCGATTGCAGATACAGGAATTGGGATTCCTCTTGAAATTATAAAAAAAATATTTGAACCCTTTTTTACCACGAAGAGATCGAAGGGAACAGGACTGGGACTTTCCATTGTACACCGCATTGTAGATAATCACGGTGGTGTGATAGATGTGAAGAGTAGGCAAAGCAGAGGAACAATTTTTACCATTAGATTGCCAGTAAAAAACAAACAGGTTAAAAGCATTTCAATATAGGTTTCTGAGATAATTTATGTTTAATATTCTGATCGTTGAAGATCAAAAGAACATGCGAGAGTCTCTGGTAATTGCCCTTAAAAGAGCTGGTTATTACCATGTAGATAGTGTTGAGAATGGCGAAAAAGCCGTTGAACTACAAAAAGATCATTTATACGACTTAGCCCTAGTGGATCTGAAGATGGAAACCATGGATGGTCTGGAGGTGCTATCGCGTATTAAGTATATGAATCCATCGACTGAGGTTGTTGTTATGACTGCCTTTGGTACGATTGATAGCGCGATTCTGGCAATGAGAAAAGGCGCCTACGATTATATTACCAAGCCTTTTCATCTAGCTGACATGCTTTCTGTAATTGAACGGGCGCTGGAAAAAAAACGTCTTTCTGATAAGGTCAATAACCTTCAAAAAGAGATTAAGGAAAAGTATAAATTTGATGGCATTATAGGTAATTCTCCTATGATGATGAGGGTCTTGAATATCCTTATCGAAATGGCAAACAGCGAAAGCATAGTTTTAATTACGGGAGAAAGTGGGACGGGGAAGGAACTCGTTGCACGCGCTATTCATAACAATAGTCGTAGAAGTGACAAGCCATTTGTTGTAGTAAATTGTGGGGCGTTACCAGAAAGTTTGCAAGAGAGTGAATTATTCGGACATGCAATAGGTTCGTTTACTGATGCCGTGAAAGATAAGAAAGGTATTTTTTTAGAGGCGCAGGGTGGCACCTTATTTTTGGATGAGATTGGTGAGACATCACTTTCGAGCCAAGTTAAATTACTTCGGTTTTTACAAAATGGCGAGATACGAAGGGTTGGAGAGAATAAACCAATCTATCTGGATGTTCGTATTATTGTTGCGACAAACAAAGACCTTGAAGAAGCTACAAAAAAGGGATCTTTTAGAAAAGATTTATTTTATCGGCTTAATGTCATTAGGATTCATTTACCTCCTTTCAGGGAAAGAAAAGAAGACATTCCTATTTTGACTAACTATTTTGTGAATATGTACGCAGGCAAACTGAAAAAGAAACCTCCGGAAATACACGGAGACGCAATGTCAATGCTTTTAAGTTATCCATGGCCTGGAAATGTCAGGGAATTAGAAAATGTGATCGAAAGAGCGGTTACTCTAGTAAAAGGCGACTTGATTACAAGAGACGACCTTGCATTACAAAGTTTACCGCAGAAAGACACAGTTGATATTATGACAGAAACGGGTGGTATTCGAGCCGCTTTGGCGCAACAGGAGAGAAAAACAATTATCGATTCTTTACGGAAGTGTGCAGGAAACCGTAAACAGGCTGCAATAAATCTGGGAATTTCTACGACAACCTTATGGAGAAAGATGAAAGAGTATAAAATCGTGCCAAAAACGAGTTACAATACGGAAAATAAGTGAGATTTCATAGTATGAGTATTGTTGATAAGTATTTTAGAAGAATAAATCGATTAAGAATATCAGTAACTGAACTCTGCAATCTTCGGTGCATTTATTGTAGGCCTGAGGGCGGGTTAGAACTCACAAGGCATAATGATATTCTGTCCTACGAGGAGATCGTAACTGTTGTACGACATGCTGTCAAGATGGGAATTAAAAGCTTTCGTCTGACAGGAGGGGAGCCTCTTGTTCGAAGAGATATCGAATGTTTATTGCGCATGTTAGGAAAGATACAGGGTGTCGAAGATTTAGCTATGACGACTAATGGCATTTATCTGAAGAACTATGCGAAGGTGCTAAAGGAGATTGGATTGTTCAGATTAAACATCAGCCTCGATAGTTTGGACGATTCAAAGTTCGAAAGGATTACGAGAGGAGGTAAATTAAAAGATGTTTTGGATGGGATTGATGAAGTTGTTAATTTGAGATTTAAAAACACGAAGATTAATGTGGTTGCAATGAAGGGAATTAACGATGACGAATTTGGGGAGTTTGCGAAACTTACCTTGGAACGAGACCTCGAAGTGCGTTTTATTGAATATATGGCGATGAACAAAGAAAGTTTAGTTTCTGAGGATAAGTTTGTTCCTATGGCCGATATTATTGACATTGTTGAGAGAAACAATGAAATCATTGCGCTTCCTCCTCCAACGCTCGGTAGCGGCGCTGCAAAAATCTATAAGATTAAGGGCGCTCGGGGAATATTGGGATTTGTATCAGCGGTAAGCCAGCCATTTTGCAATTCATGCAATCGTCTCCGTTTGACTTCTGATGGTAAACTCCGCTCTTGTTTATTATCTGGAGGAGAAGTGGATTTGAAGGCCATTCTTAGAAACAATCCCACTGAAGAGATGCTTACCAACGCATTTATCTGTGCTGTGAATTTGAAACCGCCTGTGCACTCTGGTAAGGGGCATGTAGTAATGCACCAGGTGGGAGGATGATAAAATTGAAAGGAGCGAGTGGTAAAACAAATGGCAACCTTAACTCATTTTGACGAACAGGGTGCATCTCGGATGGTAGACATTAGCAATAAAGAAATAACTGATAGAATTGCCGTTGCACAAGCAAAGGTTATTATGAAACCGGAGACCTTCCAACTCATTATAGATAAAAAGATACAGAAAGGGGATGTCCTAGAGGTGGCCAGGGTGGCTGGTATTATGGCGGCAAAGCAAACATCTGCCCTCATTCCGATGTGTCATCCAATAAACTTAACAAGTGTGAAGATTGATTATACAAATAATTCTGTAGATACGATCGATGTATTTTCTGAGGTAATGGTAAGTGGAAAAACAGGAGTAGAAATGGAAGCAATCACTGCGGCTGCAATTTGTGCAATTACAATATATGATATGTGCAAGTCCCTGGATAAAGAGATGATTATTAGCGACATTCATCTCGTAAGAAAATCAGGGGGAAAGAGCGGAACATTTGCCTTTGGTAAAAACCACGCCTAGACACCTTTTAATATTCGCTCTGCTAATTCACTCGATAGTTTTGCTTCTGTAATTTTTTTCGATGCTGCTTCCGTATTATACGGTACACGTCTGAAATAGAGGTGTTTTGAAGTAGAATCGAATACTACATAACATGCCTGAGGATTTCCATCCCTCGGTTGCCCCACCGAGCCAACATTGACATAATATTTCCATTCCTTTGTTGTATCAATATTGAAGGTTTCTATTTTATTTGTTGATTGTCTTTCGATAAGCATAAGTCTCATGTCATAGTTATCTGCCGGAATTAGAACAGAAGCATTTACATTACTGAGTTCCTTCTTATAAATGTAAGCTGCGGGACGGTGCGTATGTCCTCCAAAGGTTACTCGCGACCAAAGGGTTGTATATTTTAGCACGCTCGCATTCCTGGCGTATTCATATCCTTGTGGGTAAGAGGGTGTGCTGTGTACGATTTCAAATTTTTCTTTACGAAACTTTACCCTCAGGGGAAGATGTCTCAAGAATTTGAGGTTCTCATGCGTTAATATTCCCTTGGTCCATTCTATAGCCGCCATTGCCACTGGATTCATTTCAGTAGTAAGGGATGCCTCGCCGGATGCTTCTCTGTCATGGTTTCCTCCAATGGCGATACCTTTTCTTTCTAACAATACAAGAGCATTCAGTAAATTATCTCTTTGTAAAGAATCAAAGCATGGTTGACTTAATATTTTATTGATTTTTTCCAAACTTACTTTTTTTCGACCATAAGTTAAATAACGTACGATATCACAGCATTCGTTGGGTGATGCGCCGTAGCCTACAATATCGCCAACGATTAAGAGACTATCGATGTGATTTTCTTTTTCACCGATTTCTCTAATTACTGCCAATAGAGCGTCCACATTGCCGTGGATATCTGATAAAATAACGTTTTTCATTTCATTGTAAGCACACAAAAATGCGTATGTTTTAAATACTGCTTAACGCCTTCCTTAATTCCTCTGCCGATTGAATTCTGTTAGAGACGTTTACATCCAGCAGTTCTTTTATAATTTCTTCTAATTTTGGAGGTACATGACTATTTATTTGGCGGGGTAAAATCTTTTCTGTCTGCCATAATTTCTTTGCTAATATTTGATATAATATAAGCCCTACAGAATAAAGGTCTGTACTTCCATCCAGTCGAATTGAGGAGGAGATAGTTTCGTAGTGAAATTTTCTGGGGCGGTCTTTTAAATAAGTAAGCATCTGAAATTGTTCCGGCGACGCATATTCTTTACTAATGCCTTTAATAATTCCACCGCGCTTAATAGCTAATTCATAGTCGATAAGGTGAACCAGCCCTGTTTTTTGATTTAAAATTAAATGCCCAGGTTTTAAATCACAATGAATAAAGTTTTTACTGTGGAGATAGTGCAAGGGATCGCAAATTGTAATAAACAACCTAATGATTTCCTCAATAGTTTCAATATTTTCAACGTCCTTTTCTTTGAAATAATCTACGAGATCGCATCCATTTACATGCTGTAATACGATAAAATTTTGTTTGATGAGAAATTTTCCATCCCTGAATAACTCATCTTGCCCAAAATCGTAGGCGGCGGGTATTTGAGTGTGGTTGAGTTCCTTTAATATATAATATTCTTCTGAAAATTCAAAGTCGGGTGAGTATTTAATCCCTTTTTCTGTGTCGTTAGTTAAAACGGCATAGTTGGATTTGTGTAAATCTGCATGGCACTTAAAATCATCAAACTGATATTTATTAATTCTATACATAACATCATAATCAACGGTTAGAAATTTTTGAAATTATAACGCAATATGTAGATAAAACAAGAAATTTAGCAATTTAGGCAGAGAAGTGAGGTAGCAGCAGTAAATTTTACAGTTGGCGGAAATAAACCAGTGTAATGCTCTAGATTTAAATTTGGAATATTCTGTAACTCAAGTTTTATAAACGTATTATATAAAGTAAATAGAGCGGAGAAACGAAAAATCACTAAACAATGCCACTTTTTAGATTATATTACGATATTATTCATGATAAAAATAAGTTGTATATATATATTTAGCAAATAATTATAAATTTTAAGCTATATAAAAAATGTTTTCAGAAACTTTTACGAGTTAATATTGGAATAAAAATAGCTAGCTCTTGATTAGTTTAGCTAAAATATTTAAGGGACTTAATAAATAAATTTTATAAAAGGGGGTGCAAGGAAATAAAAAATTCAGTTAGCATCTTTTGTATTGTAATTAATTTGCATAAGAGGTAATATTTTGCCATTGAGAGGGATAGATTTATGAAATGTGTTTTTAATAAAATTAATAATGTAAAAATTAGTACGTGGTTACTGTTAATAACCTTGGGAATATTTGCTTTAAACGCTGTAGTTGTGCACGCTGGCGACCCAAACGGTTCTACAACTTATTCAGATAGTATTGGTGGGTTGAAATATTCCGTTAATTTTATTTGGACTTTACTCGGTGCTTTTTTAGTATTTATCATGCAGGCTGGGTTTGCCTTTTTGGGTGGATTTTTACGACAAAAGAACATGCTTGGTTACATGGCGCATTGTTTTATTGATTCAACGCTTGGTGCAATAGTTTTCTACCTTTTCGGTTTTGCCTTGATGTTTGGCGGTTCAAAGCTGACACCAGGACTGGACTTCGGTAATTCTCTTATAGGATGGGATGGATTTTTTCTGAGCGGCAGATCATATGATGTGCAAACGATTATGTTCTGGCTCTTCCAGATGGTGTTTGCCACCAAGGCTGTTTCTATAATTGCAGGCGCTGTCGCAGAGAGGATGAAATTTGTGCCGTATATAATATATAGTTGTCTGATGTGCGGCTTGATTTATCCGATATACGGACATTGGGTGTGGGGCGGCGGCTGGTTGAGTACGCTTCCATTCGGCGCTGGAGTAAAAGACTTTGCAGGTTGTGCGTGTGTGCATACGATCGGTGGGATTATGGCATTCGTTGGGGCATGGGTATTAGGTCCAAGGAAGGGAAAGTACAATCCAGATGGTACACCCAATGCCATTCCTGGTCACAACCTAGTTTATGTGGTAATAGGTACTTTAATACTTGCCTTTGGTTGGTTTGGTTTTAATGCAGGCAGTACCCTTGCTGCAACAGATTTGCGTATGTCTGTGGTTGCAAGCAACACATTTATTGCCGCTGCGGCAGGTGCATCTATTATGTTATTTTTAACATGGGCTATGACAGGCTACATAGATGTGCTTTTCATATGTAACGGTGCATTGGCAGGTTTAGTGGCAATTACTGCACCTTGTGCATATGTGGCACCATGGGCTGCAGCTGTAATTGGGTTACTTTCTGGTTTGATCATGAGGGGTGCTGTATGGCTGGTTGAGGTCAAGATGAAAGTTGATGATCCGCTCGGTGCAGTGGCTGTACACGCGGCAAACGGTATATGGGGAATGCTTGCTATAGGTATCTTTGCGGATGGCACGTATGGCGGAGTAAGTGGTTTAATTACAGGAACAGGATGGCAACTGCTTGCTCAAGCTATTGGAACGGGAGTAGCAATAGGATGGGCATTTGCATGGGGTGCTGCTATATTCTTTATACTGAAATATACCATGGGTATAAGGGTGTCTGATCTCGTGGAATCTGAAGGTGTGGATATCCATATTCACGGATCTCCATGTTATCCTGTTGAAGAGAGATATATCGGTAATGTAGGAGAAGCGATGATCGATCTGAATCAGGAAAGGGAGCAGTTATCATTACTCGAAGAAGCGATGAGTAAGGATGCTGGACGTGAAAAGATATATTCAGACAAGCTTGGCCGATGGGTATATGCAAGACTTAAGACGGAGAAAAAGAGGTAATAGACCTTATAGCGATTTAATGTAATTAGACAATATTCAATGGATGGAGGTTTTTCATGAAAAAGATTGAAGCAATAATTAGGCCAGAGAAGTTTAATATTGTCAGGGATGCTTTGACAGAGTTGGGTTATCCAGGGATGACCGTCACCGAGGTAAAAGGGCACGGGAGTCAAAAAGGTATCAGCGAAGTCTGGCGTGGGAGAAGATATCGGGTTGACTTATTGTCAAAGATCAAAATTGAGATTACTGTCAAGGATGCCGATGTGGAAAAAATTGTAAATACCATTGTCAACGAATCTCAGACGGGCAGTATTGGTGATGGGAAGATATTCATTTTTAATGTAGAAAATGTTTATCGTATCCGTACAAAAGAGTCAGGTGAAGCCGCAATCTAAACGCAGTGGTTGATAAAGTAACTTCCTATTCCAAGCTTGCTTAGAAAGTTATAAAGACCGCTTTTTATATACAGCCTGTAGGGGGTAGTATACGCTTCCTCCCCTACAGGTTTGTATGGTCGAATTTTTTTGGACAAACCCTAATTATACTTGATACTTGAAGGCATAAAAATTGAAGAGATATTCTTTTGTATTAATTTTATTCGGCATGGTATTGGTTTTCGTTGCGAAAGATAATATCTTTGCTGGAGACCCAAGTGGCGCCAACACCTATTCTGAAAGCATTCAGGGATTGAAATTTTCAGTAAACTTTGCATGGACATTACTCAGCGCCTTTTTAGTTTTTAATATGCAAGCAGGATTTACATTCCTTGGCGCAGGCTTTGTTCAAAAGAAAAATACGCTCAATTATCTGGGCATGAGCTTTATAGTTTTTTGCGTGGGGGCTTTAATTTTTTGGTTATTTGGTTTTGCTTTAATGTTTGGCGGCTCAAAATTAGCTCCGGGTCTCTCATGTGGGAATAGTTTCGTAGGATACAGCGGTTTTTTGTTAGTAGGAGATTCTTATGATGTGTCTACGGCTGTGCTTTGGATGTTTCAAATAATGTTTGCTGCCACTGCCTGTACAATTGTTACCGGTGCTGTAGCCGAACGATTTAAATTTCATGCATATGTAATTTACAGTCTCTTTTTGTGTGGAGTGCTTTATCCTATTTTTGGGCACTGGATGTGGGGTAAGGGATGGTTGGAGACGCTGCCATTTGGAGTGGGAGCAAGAGATTTTGCTGGTTCTGGGGTAGTGCATGGAATGGGCGGTTTGATTGCATTTATTGCGGCCTGGATGGTAGGACCAAGATATGGCAAATATAATCCGGATGGAAGTCCGAACGTCATTCATGGTCATAATCTGACCTATATCGTGATTGGGACACTTATTTTAATCTTCGGATGGTTTGGTTTTAACGCGGGTAGTACGCTTGCAGTTACCGAGCTTCGTGTATCTATTATAGCAGTAAATACTTTTTTGTCAGCCGCTGCCGGCGCCGTTACGCTTCTCTATCTTTCTTATTTCATGGCAAAAAAGTCTGATGTTATTATGGCTTGTAATGGAGCATTAGCAGGTTGTGTTGCAATTACGGCATCTGGGGCGTATGTACCACATTGGGCAGCGATCGTAATTGGGATTGTTGCAGGTTTAATAACTAGGATTTCTTTATACTTTATTGAAAGCAAGTTAAAGATCGATGATCCAGTTGGTGCCATTTCGGTTCATGGTGCAAATGGGCTTTGGGGTTTGCTTTCGGTGGGTATCTTTTCTGACGGAACTTATGGAGGTGTAAAGGGATTGATTACTGGTTCTGGGTGGCAATTGCTTGCCCAATTTATTGCTTGTGTTACATTAATGGCATGGTGTTTTGCAGTAGGTTTCTTGTTTTTCTTCATTTTGAAACGTCTTATGGGTCTTAGGGTGCCTGTTAACGTGGAGCACTCTGGTATAGATGTTTATGAACATGGTACGAGTTGCTATCCTGGGTTATGATTAAAAACATTTTAAAAATGTTGCAAAATTATGGATTAAATGATATGTAAAGCGTGTTGTTTTTAGGAAAAGATTTTCCTTCTCGGAGGCATTTTAGTCAATCTCCTCACTAAATCTTTCCAAAATGTTACAAAATTAGACCATTTGTAACTTGTCCTTTCAAATAAAACAGGGCTATACTGAATATAGATTTTCTTCCAAAAAAGGAAGAGTCCTTTATAAGGTTTTTGTTTTCTGCTGTACCCTTCCGTTTTTAATTCTTTTTGTTAGTATCATTTCGCCAAAGACTATATTTTTTCTAAAAATTTTTGTCTTCTCTGTCGCTATTTTCTCGGCTTAATTGGTAATAATGTACGTGCAAAATTTATTGGTTTAAACCAACCAAAAATTGGTAGCAAATTATGTACAAACTGATATTCAAAAAACAGAAATAAGTTGTAATTACCTGTATAATAGAATTTTATAAATTTATTAATTATTTTTGTTTTTTAAGGTATATAATCTGCGGTAAACTACCGTTGTTATTGGAAGTTAGTAAAATTAAATTAGGGTCTTGACTAGAACAGAGGGTAGTGTTTAATCATTTTTAACAGTATAGCATAAATATTTTCATTACGATGATTAAATCTAAATTCACATTCTTTAAGGTGCAGATAAAAAGTGTTTTG